>ERZ773083.1332-NODE-1332-length-16946-cov-27.572435_pt1 | contig 16946 bp, 19 predicted proteins | sample MGYA00511465_ERZ773083 | MGnify/ENA primary metagenome ERZ773083 (study PRJEB29015, sample SAMEA2738001) | human oral metagenome | biome: human oral; feature: human-associated habitat; material: dental | place: China | collected 2060 ... | reverse complement strand
CTCAGGGGTTTCATAAGATTAAAGATGACAACATATTACGTGGTATGCGTGTTCTTATGCCTACATTAAAGCTAATCGACTGGCTTCCGATTGCGAGGAAGATCACGCAGAAGATTCTTGTTTTTAGTAAAGATTAAAGCAAACCACAGTTTGCATAACTAACAATTTAATAAAAACTAACACAGAACAGTAAATCATAAAAGGTTTACTGTTTTTTCTTTGTCTAAAATCGGAAAGGAGGATTTATGAAAGAAGAAAAAAGAGAAATACAAGCACCACCCAATAAACAGTTAATAATGGATATTGGAAAGACAAAATATACTGTAAACCTACATTTCAAACAAGGTACAGGAGAAACATACAAGGATAAAATACTGAAGTTAATCAAGAGAGAAACAGAAAAGATATAAATTTGTCAAAGAAATTTTGTTTATGTCCTTGACAAATCTTCCCAAAAGGTTTTGTCACTACATATCTATTTTTCCCACAGTTAAATATATTGTAAAATGGCATACAATCGATAAACCGAAATTATTAAGCCGGGTCAATGCCTACAAATACTGTTTTAAGTCCGCTCTTTGTATATAAAAATTCCAGTTGTAGTGTTAAGTCCACTAACTCCGAGTCAGAAGTCATCTGGTAGTCAACAGCAAAACCACTATGATTATCATATTCATATATAGATAATTGAGAATACTCATATTGTGGACGGAAATTACATGCTGCTCCATACTCATCAATGCTCCCAAAGCCGTTGTATTCTAATGATTTTTCGACACATTCAAACAGATCACTCAAATCATCAACTTCCGACTTGTCAACACAATCCATAATTTCTTCATATTTTTTTAAGTGAATTGCTTTTAAAATTTTTGTAATGACTTCAATAATCTTTTCTTCTTCATTGATTTCATCTTTCTTTTTAAAGTTGTTTAACAACAGTCCTTTTGAATCACTCATATATACCTTGTTCCTGCCCTCCCACATTTATGCCACGCAATAAAAGTCTATATCTCAACTAATCAGTACCCTTCAACATCTCTACGAACTGCAAATCATAATCTCAAGCCAAAAGTTAGTCAACTGTATTTAAAACATCTTTTTTCCGAATTACAATATATACACTTTATGCATATAATGCCGACAATCAATAATGCAATCGTTAAGGGAACATACATATTACTTGGTGTTACCATTAAAATATAGTCTGCACAATTTGCCAACATATGCGCAGCTACAACGATAGAAAAATTACCTCCTGTAGATACATATATGTATCCCAATATTAATCCCATAACAAATGCACCTGTTGCTAAAATAATTCCTCCTGCTATAATATGCATTATTCCGAAGATTAACGAACTGATAACGATTGAAATACAAGTGGAAAAATTTCTCCTAAGCTCACATATCATAATCCTCCTATAAAGTAGCTCTTCCCCAATAGGCGCTAAAATGAAAACAGAAATTATCATGATAGTATACCCAATTGCAGGCGAAATTCCTGAGTAGTACGCAATGCCTTTTTTAATTAGTTCCATACTTCCAAATTCACAATTAACTGTGATTATACTCCATATAACTGAATAGGATAACGCGAGGATAATCGATGCGATCCATAGTTTAGGCGAATTTTTCCCTTTTTCAATATCCCATATTTTCTTCTTTGCTATTTTTCTATATATTTTTACGACTGCAATAAAAAAACTCACTGCTAATATGTGAACTAAAAAAGTTTCATTATTGACAGTATTCTGTATTGTTGATTTATCAGCCCCTAAAAATAAATTTATAAAACCTATAATAACTCCGGACATTACTTGAAATCCTAAATATAACATCGTAAACGCAATACAAAATGCCATAGACTTAAACTTCCGCAACCAACTCACCTCTCAATACTCATAATTATCCTATACAAATTCAAATTTTATGCATCTCAAAAAAAATATAATGATATATCTTTTTTAGAATTTTAGCTCTATATTATGCTCAACGATAAATTCAGGATAATATTTTTCACCGCTGTTAGTTACTTCTTTATTCTCTTTAAGTAAATCAATATCTTTTTTTTAAATTTGTCTTGACATAGGGTAACTGATGATTGTCTATATAGTTTTGAAATGCTATAGTTAACTGTTCATGAGTTCCATACTTCAATAAAAATGCAGTTTGAATTAAAAATCCGGCATCATATACAACTTCATCCAAGAAATATAAAAGCCTTTCTCAGCAACTTCCTGCACAATTGCCAAAGTATCATACTTCATTTGTCTCACGAAAGGTAAAAACCGTTGTGAAATAATCTCTTTTATTTGTTTCATCGATTTCTCGTACAATTCTATTCTCTAAAAATCCCATCAAAATAATCTGATGAGGTAGCCAAATCAATAGAAAAATCATTTTCGGAAAAATATACGCAATCCACAAAAATGCTTTTTATTAAGGGTTCCTTTTCAATGATACTTTCTTTTCCCCCAAATGCGCATTTTAAGTTATTTTTCTCTTAATAACCTTTCCTAATCCATAATCATCTCTCCATCACAACTTCAATTTTTTCCTTACGGAACAGTTTTACAAACCGGAATTTCATTCCTAAATCATTTCTATCAATTCATCAAAATGTAATCCTTATAGTTCTCCCCAAAATCCAATCATCCATTTCTCGGTATTCAAAGGATAAATTTCATTCGCTTCATTTAGCAAGAGCAATATTTTTTCTTTCCGTCTCATTTTTGCATTCTCGCTCTTTAAATCTTCTATTCCTTCAATCAGCTTTTGTGCCTTGTTCTTTAATCTGTACCATTTCTGCCAGTCTTCAACAGACATTCTCTCCGATTTTTCTTTTAATAGTTCTCTTGATAAAATTCTTTCTCTCACTTCTTCCAGATTTTCAGGTTCTCCCAATATTGCCGGCTCTAAATAAATCTCATTTAAAAAGTTAACCTCTAAAAATGATTTTATCTTTTCACTCACATAAATTTCCTGATTTTTTAAAGAATCAACGATAAAAATATCTTTTGTCGAGAGAGTAGATTTTAGCAACTTTTCTTTTTGCTCATGTTCATCATAATAAGCATATCCTTCCTTCTCCGGAATCAAAGCATATAAATTCCCTAATGTTTGTGACAAATGCTCGTTATGTTTTCTGCAAGTGATATATTCTTCCGCATCCATATCACCCGACGGGTAGATTTTAGGTTCATCTGCAGATAAATCCCATGTCGTCCAATCCAAATTGACAATTTTTTCTTTACGAACCTCTGCAAAATTGAAATTTGAAAAACAGTTCTCCATTCGTTCTTTTACATGCTCTCTTACTATAATAACCGGACGCTCTTTATCATATTGAGTTCTGTATATTTCGGGACAAAAAGGTGCAGTCCTCAACAAACAATGTTCTTTTTTCTTCTTATCAAAATAATAAATTCCTTGCCACAGTACCTCCCCATAAGATGTCCATGGCATTTCTTTGTTCTTGAGTACATAAATCATCACATATTCTCCATAAAAATATCTTTGTTACACGAAAACCTTCCACAAAATATGTTCCATTTTATTCCATATTCACTAATTGTCTTAACTTTCAAACTATCCTCAAATTATAATTTGTTTCACTAATATCAGTGATATTTTACCATTTTTAAACCATTTTTTCTACTGTCAGATTTCCTACTTGCTTTCAAAACTTGTAGCTTTACAATAGATGTGAGACCTCAGGGATAGAAAAAAGCGATTGAGTCCGTTAGAATAGTTTTATCATAAAACAACTAATGAAAGGACATTCAATCGCTATGAACAGTATAACACATTCTCAAAGATATTTGCCCCATACTATCGAAACAAGAGTCTATGCCGTAAAGCTATACCGTAGCGGCTGCTCTGTAAGGTTTGTCTGCCGCAAATACCATATATCCAAAGTATAAGATTTATAACACCCCTTGCTCCAAGTCCTGCTCCTACTGCCATAACTAAAATCTTTAATACATTAACTGCCTGTGTAAAAAATTCCATAACTTATTCCTCCTCGTTTTCTCATTTCTTTTCAATCTTGTTGTATGATCTAACTGCAAAGTTTTTGTAAGTCTTTCTCTCTTTTTCACGCTTCTTAAAATAACCAAAGATATGAATCAAATCGCCTTTTTCAAAGCCCTTTGCTTTCTCTGCTTTTTCTCCGTAAGCTGCACAATTGATATATATTCTTTGCCTTTTCCATACTTTTTTTTACAAGCGTGAACTTTGCCACTTCCACTTTCTGACCGTCATTTTCAAAACTTGAGAAAATTGGCTCTGCCAATAAGTTGGCATTGATGTTAATCATTTCTTGTTTCATCTTTTTTGTTTTCTCCTTTTCTTTTCAATAAAAAAGCGACCGGAAGCATCGCTTTTCCAGTCGCTACTGCTCTTACTATTTACTTTTTCTCTTAAGTGGGACTTCTTATCCCTAGTACATTTGCATAAGGTTAGGCTTTACATAAAATCTTGTCTTACCTGAGCCTGAACCATCAATAAGCAAAATATTTTTATTTCTTGCATACTTTAGATTAGATGGTCTGCCATTCATAGTTAATCGTTCTATTTGCGTAAGCAGAGTATTATTTTGAAACTTTTCATCCATGTACGGCTCAATATCTTTCTTACTTCCCCGGGGAGCGTTTTGTCAAGTACCTTTTTATATTTATGGATGCTTTTTCTCTTGAAGTTTGAGTAAAGAAAAAACAGTAAACCTTGATTATTGATTTACCATTTCTCAAGCTACTATATATTCAATTAGACGAACTGAAAATTTTTCAGCTAATAATTGTACTTGCTAAATTGACTCATTGATTTGTTTTCTGTGAAATTGTTCTATCTGTTGCATAAAAAAATCCGATTTTTTTCTATCTATGATGATACTTACATTAATCAGCTTATTTAGTTTCTTCTCATGCAAACTATAAAAAATGGGATTCCTAATTTTTATGGTCATCTTGAGACAATGAAATGGACGATTCTTCATTTTTATTTGTTCTATATCTTCAAGTTTAAATTTAAAATGTAATACACTCCGTCCTCTACGTCCATAAGTATAGTATTTAACAACATTGTTTTCATAAATTTCTAATTTCACTCCATTTATGAAGAGATAATACCCCATAAACCATACAAGGAGCGGAGCGATAATCAGCACAATTGCCATAATCATTTTATCTGAAAAATCAGTATGATAACTCATAAGATGATTCAGTATCCATATAACAATAAAAGATAATACTACCATGGATGAACAGCCTATCCTATTAAATTTAGACTTATGAGGATATGTCAAGATAAGTTTTGGTTCCTCTTGTAAAAATTCTAAATCCATATTTTCCCCTGTCTCTCTTATCCTTTCCCTTTTGAAAATTAGCATTTTCATCTATTGTCAAAGACTATCATCATACCAGATTGTTTCATCTTCAACAACTTCTACTTGATTCCATTCAACAATTATCGTTATTATACTCTATTTCAACTTCTATTTATAGCTCTAACTCATTCTTTTTCATCTGTGTTAGTTCTCTGTTTTCTTGTAGTAATTTCTCTATGCAGCTTCTAACACTTTCAGCTTACATGATGCGAAAAGATATTACCAACATAGAAAACTGCAAGATAGGGAATGTTCTGCTTTAGAAACTTTGTCTTATCCTTCACCTTAAATAAGACTTTGATTTCCTTTAACATCTTATCTATCATACTCTACATTTCTATATCATTATTTTTTCTATACAAGATTCATTGGCTCATGTCTCCCTTTTGGGACAATGAGTTGTAGTAGTAAAAACGATCAAAATTTTTATAGTTCTAATTTAATACCTTTTTTTCGCAAGTTTTCTATACACTCAACTAAATATTCATTATCATGCTCTTTGTAAATTGGGCTATCTATAATTTTTTCTTCAAGATTATAGTAATTTTCTGCTTTCTTTCCCCTATAATTCTTATCTCTCCATTCTATAGAAACCTTATATCCTCTTTTTTCCATTTCATCCATAACTAATGAATGATAAATAAATAAGTAGTACGGAGAATATAAAAATACATAATCTACTGTCTTATGCTTCTTTTTCCATCCATTTCCCCTAAGCGCACAACATTCTCTGTGTTGACCAAGAAGCTGGTTTTTAGGCAATAGATGAATAATTTGTTCATGCCATAGTCTCATCATATTCTCCTGTTAGTAAAGTAGATTCCTGTAAATACTTGTTTGGGTATTTCTTGAGTAAAATTTTGATATATTCAATTAATGATCTCTGATTATTTTTCCCTTCCATATATTCTTCCAGTATGTTAAATAATCCTTGTTTTTCCATCTCAGTTGCCTGTTTTTTGAAATATCCCCATAAATGAAGAATAGCATTACTAAAATCTTTTTTACTTTCTTTCATATACTTTACTTTTTGTATGCTTTCATTAATAAATAAAATATCAACTTCTTTTTCTTTCAAATACTCTCTTATTTCTAAGTATACTTTATGCGATTTGCTTAGCACATAATATTTATTTTTTGCCCATAGCTCTTCGCATTCTTTTTTTTTATATTCTTGTGGTTCACATCAGCCCTTCTTTCAATATATTCAAATCATCTATCTATGTAATATCTCAGCACTTTATAGAAACTAAAAAACTTTAAATTCATATTTTTATTATACCATTTATAACCTAGTTAATAAACTCATTCATCACATTGTAGAGTTTATCAAAATAAATCAGAACCTTATATATATTATCTCCTATCAGTTTTTCAGCTTCAATAGTCTGTTTCTTTGCTTTTGCATCAATTAACAAAGATTCTAATTCTTCAATTTTGTCATACATACGATAAAGTCTATCGTCTAAGTCCTGTTTTCTTCGCTTATAATGCTTATCATCAACATCTAAATTATCTATTTCTTTTTCTATTTTAGAAGTATCCACCTTCATGTTGATTTTTTCTTGCATCATAGAAGCAAATTTAGTATTGCTTACTATCTTTATAATTACCTCAGCAACTGCATCATCTAAGATACGCTCTTAAAGTCTATCGATATTGCAGGAAATGGTGCTTTAGAAAAAGGTGTAGAGGTGGAAAGAAAAGGACTTGGAACACCTGCAACAAGGGCAGGGATTATTGAAAATCTGATTTTTAAGGGCTTTGTCGAAAGAGATAAGAAGAATCTTACTGCTACCCACAAATGAATCAGCCTTACTGTTTCTGTTTCTTTGAAGTCCTGTAATTGTAGTTTTTATTCAATCTTTTATACTATGAAGTTTACTCCCATTTTGCGTGTTGTACTCTTACACCGTAACGATATGCAGTTCCATTCTCATTAAAATTAGCTTCGATTCTATATCTTTTCCACAGTTCATAACCTGCGGTTTGCATCGTAAGAATAAAAAGAGTATCTTTTTTTATTTCTTCAGAATCTACAGGATTTAACAAAAAAATATCCTTTATATTCTTAGTTCTAAAATCTTGGATTGTAAGATGAGATAAATCTATATGATTGAATGTAACCTTCGATAATTGCTTACTGTCAGCGGCAATCTCATAATATGTTATAACACAGTTCTTTAAGCTATCCGAATCTTTCTCTGTAGGAGTAACACTCATAAAACCATAGGACTTCCCGTTTCTAAAGATTTCTAAAAGCTTGCCGTAATAAAAATGATCATTACGTTGATTTACAATCTCACTATCAGCTGTCTTTTCATAAAAGGTGAACCCTTCCGACAAAAGCTCAGATACCTTTGTTTCCCCAATAATGACATTCGTTTTATCTACTTGAACTTCGATTGGTTTTGACGGAAATCCGGTCAAAGATATGAAGAACATGAAGAAAAAACATGCGAAAACCAAGGTAGCCATTACAGCATTTGATGAAGAATAAAAATACATCGGTTTGTTTGAGCGGTTAAGTAATGTCAAAATCAGTTTAATAACACGACTCAGTATTAGTACCACAATAGCAATAGCAAACTCAGCCTTCAAACATGTATAAAGCGCTTTTGAAAAGTGATGTGTTCTGTAATATACTACACCGAAAACAATAATATTTACCAAAATAAAATTAAAAATAAATAAGGTAGCCTCTTTTAGTGCTGTCGAATCAGTGACATCATCAAATTGAACGTTACTGAATCTTCCTCTAAGGCTTGATCCAATCATATAAATACATCTGGGCAAATCTGTTTCCGTTACTGCAGCTATTGCAATTCTCAAATAGATATAGATCATCAATAAAAAAAGCAGTAATGCAACAAATCCAAAACTCAAAGCTACGATTAAAAATCCCAAAATTATTCCTCTTTTCTAAATAATCATTATAGTATATTTTATCCCTTTTTATAAGTCTAACTTTAATTCTAATCCTACTTATCATCCCTATATTTTTCAATTATACCATATTTCAGCACACTTTTATGGGGATAACTCATTCTTCTTGACCTGTGTTAGTTCTCTGTTTTCTTGCTGTACTTTCTCTATGCAATTCCTAACACTTTCAGCTATATAGCTTACTATGAATCCCTTTATTTCAAGTCTTTTATACAATTTTAAGCCTTTGTTTTTGACAGAAGAACTAGCGTCTCTACATGTTTCATCGAACAGGTTGCCACATCTGTTTTTATGTATTCTTATTTGTCACTCGCTTTCTTATTTCCTTGATTTTTCAGTATTCATAAAACCAAAATTTCTTTCAGCAGAAAGGTCATGGCGTAAGTCATAATCCTCCACAAGTAAATAAAGTCCTACCTTTGGTCTATTAAGTTGTCAAGGAACAAGTGCCTATTGGCTTTTAGAGAGATTTTCTTTTAAGCAATCCTTGAAAATAATTCTTCAGTTAGATTAAGAGGACAGATCTCCCTTCACTTTAAACAAGGAAAATCTGCCCTCATACACAAGGCGATCACTTCATAAATTCTTCCAATAACACCCTTAATTTTTTAAGAATGCTATTTTTTCGCCATTATATAGCTTGGTAACTCACCTTCTTACCTCTTGCTATACTCGATAGTGTTTCGTCATTGAAGTACAAACGCTCAATGATGTCCCTTTCTTCATCGTTTAATTTTGATATAGCCTTTTTCATAGTCTGTCCCTCCATTTATTATCTTTATGTCATTCTTTTACAATCCAAATATCATCTTGGTTAACAACACAATTTGAACATCCAAAACACTGACTTTGGCATCTACTTGTTTCAGACCTTTTAGTTTTTACTAAATATCCATTATTTTCGAGATATTCAATTTTCATTTTTACACTATCTAAATCCTCTCCTGTCAATTCAGCAAGTTCTTGCAAAGTGCAGGTCTTTTTCTTTTTCAATACTTCTAATAGTTGTATAAGCATACTTATCACCCCTTAAAAAATGAGTCTTCCAATATGATATGCAACACAAGATATAATTAGAGCCGAGAATATATAATACAGTGCTATTTTTATCGTCCATTTTTTTGAATGTGTTTCCTGTGCGGTAGCTGCAAGAGCCATCAAACAAGGCATATTGAAGAAAAAGGCAAAAGTAAATGCTAAGGCTTCCGGCTTTGAAATCATTGTCAACATATTATTGCTTAGAATAGCGTTATCTATTGTCCCTTTAACTTCAACTGCATGCCATATTCCTGAAGAAGTAAATAATGATGCCATTACTCCTAATGCAGATTCCTTTCCCATTGCAGAAGCAACAAAAGCCATAAATAATTGCCATGGTAAGCCAAATAATTTTGTTACAGGCTCTATAAATGTCCCCACCTTATAAATAAGGCTGTTTGCTATATTCCCGTCAGGTGTATAGGCAAGAATCCAAAATACTACAGAAATGAGGATAATAATACTCAATGCTCTTTTCAGTACATTCCCCATCTTATTCATTACAGAAGAAAATAAATTCTTCCAATGAGGCTTGTGATATGGCGGAAGTTCCATAATCATTCCAAAATGTTCACTTCCCTCATAAAGCGATTTTCTGAAAATCCTATATGTGATTAGCAAATGTAGAAAAGCTACTGCAAATAGGCTTAGTATCACAAATACTGCCTGTTTTCCGAAGAATGTTCCCGTAACAAGCCCGACTACTCCCCATGTTGACCCGCAAGGGACTACCCAAGATAACGCAATAGTCATAACTCTTTGTCCCCATGAATCGATAATTCGTGTTCCGGTAATGCCACCGATATTACAGCCAAAACTTAATAAAAATGGCATAATTGCTTTCCCTTGCAGTCCCAATTTCGACATAGTATTGTCAAAGACATAGGAAACTCTCGCCATATATCCTACATCTTCCAAAAAGCCAAAGACTAAGCTAATTCCCAATACATAACTTGCCATCTGCAATGCAAAGGTAACCGCTGTCATTACAGCTCCACACAAAAGTGAAATCAGCCAATTTGAAACTCCAATGGCTAATAAGCCTTTTGCTAATAAAGCTGATATTTTAGGTATAACAAACCCAAATAACCCCATTAGCGGAAATCCGATGAGCATAGAAGCAACTAATCCTAAAATGATAATTCCGATAGCCATTGGTTTTCCCCATGCTCTGCTTGTGGCTATACGATCAAATTTGCTTCTCTTAAGAATTCTCTTTTTCTGAACAACATTTGCATTTAGCAGTTTATCTATCCAATCAAATTTACAATTACCAGTTATTAAATTGCCATTTTTTATGCTTTTTAATACATTCTCTATTTCTCCAAATTCGACTTTTTCAACATTATCTTTTACTAACGTGATCACTTTTGCATCTTGATCTAATAGTTTTCCAATAATCCATGACTTTGAAAACACACCTATACCTTTATCAGGGATATGTTTTTTTAATAGCTTATAGTTATCTCCAACGATATTTTCATATGCCCTTTCTAAATTTTCGTCAGATAAAATTTCTCCTCTATCTGAATGCTCGAGAAAAGCAAATAACTCCTGATATTCCTTTTTATCCGCTGCAACAATAGGAATGACCGGGATATTTAATGACTTTTCTAACCCATTTATATTTATCTCTTTCCCTTGATTTTTAGCAACATCCATCATGTTCATAATCAAGACTATCGGAATATTTATGCCAATATAATCCGATAACATAAATAGGCTACGATTTAATTGTGAAGCATCTGCCATAATAGCTATTAAGTCAGCTTTTCCGCTTTCTATATACTCTCTCGTTATAACTTCTTCATCAGAATTTGCTGATAAACCATACGCTCCGGGTAAGTCGACAATCTTATAAGTAGTGCCTTTATACGAAAATTCACCTTCTTTTTTCTCAACGGTTTTACCGGGCCAATTTCCAACATGCTGGTTTGAGCCTGTCAATCCATTAAATAAAGTTGATTTTCCGGAATTAGGCTGCCCAAGCAAAGCAATCGTTATTTTCTTCATATCTTAAAGCACCTCCATCATTATTTTCTCTGCCTCTATCTTATTGACAGCTATCATCGTATCTCTACAATAAATGAGAATAGGTTGCTTTTTATAATTCTGGATAACTTCAACATCGCTTCCGACAGTTATTCCGATAGATATTATTCTGCTTTGAAAATGTGTATCACCAATAATTTCGGCAACTTTACCTTTTGTCTTTTCTTTCAAAGTACTAAGCCTCTCCATAACCATTCTCCTTTTTCATCCATTTTTTCGCTCTTTCCTGCGTATTTACCATTTCATAGTAATGTCCTTTTTTTCCATAAAGTTCACTATGATTTCCTTGTTCTTCAATTCTTCCGTCATTTATCAGAATAATTTGGTTAGCGCTTTTAATGGTATTCAGTCTGTGAGCAATAACAAAAACTGTCTTTCCTTGCATTAAATGCTCCAAAGCATTATTGATTTTAGCTTCATTATCAGGATCAAGAGAAGCTGTAGATTCATCCAACAAAAGAATTGGTGCATCCTTCAGAATCGCTCTTGCAATAGCAATCCTTTGTCGTTCGCCGCCGGATAATGTACTTCCGCCGTCTTTTATTTGTGTTTCATATCCATCCTGCATTTTCGAAATAAATTCGTGGCAACAAGCTAATTTTGCAGCTTGATAAACTTCTTCCTTTGTTGCATTAGGTTTTCCAACCTTGATATTGTTATAAACCGTATCAGTCAGCAGTACATTATCTTGAAAAACCTGACTAATATATTTAAGCAACACATCAGGTTTTATTGATTTTATATTTTTTCCACCAATTATAATTTCTCCACTATTTACATCCCAAAATCTCGCAATCAAATTGGTAATTGTAGTTTTTCCTCCACCGGAGGGACCAATTAAAGCTGTGGAAGTTCCTTCTTTTGCTTCAAAAGAAATATTGTTCAGAATCGTTTTATTTCCATCATAAGAAAAATTTACATTCTTAAACTGAATATCAAAATTCCCTAATTTAGTTTCATTTTTGGCATAAGGTAATGGCTTTGTTTCATAAGCTTTCTCAAGATTGCTTGCGGCTAATTTCAAATCTTTCAATAAGCCATAGGAATGTTCAAAGGCAATAAGAAGTGCAGATAACGCTAAACTCATGAGCATAAAAGCTACAAACTGTTCCGTCTCAACACTACCACCTATAAATAAATATCCGCCTATAAGAAGAACCACAGGAAGCAAAAAGTTAACTGTGATAAAGTACATACTTGTAGGCAACGTCATTTTCTTTTCTGCCTTTACGCTTGTTTTTCTAACATTTTCAAGTGTGTTTATCATTCTTTCAAAATGTTCACTTGTCATATTAGCTGACTTAAATGCCTTCATGCCTTGAATGTACTCTAAAATAATAGAAATCATCTTAGAATTTAAATTTCTTTTTCTCGCTCCATACTTTTCTATCAATTTATTGCCCCATACCAAGATAGGATACGCAACAAGTAATACCAAACATTCTAATAATGCAAGCTTCCAATTGATAAAAAATGTACCTAATAAAATCAGTGTTGCTGTAACTGCCGTTTTGATAACAGATGGCAAGGTGTGCGTTATGATCAGTTCAAAACTGCTCAAATCCTTTGTAAGAGTTGATAATAGATAACCACTACTATTTTTTTGGAAATGACCAAGGCTCAAACTCCTATAATGATTTGCTAAATCCAAACGCATATCTCCACACATTTCAGCTCCTCTTGAAAAACTCAAATAGTATGCGTGCCTATAAATCAGTATTCTTGCGATCATACTGATAAAACATATTACCGTATATTCTATGATTAAGGTTTTAGTTAACGTATTTTGCAATATATTAACAACGGTAAAATAGAGCATTAAATACAAAACAATACTTCCTATCGAATCAATAACCATTAGAAAAATCGGGAAATACAATTTTTCTTTTTTATCTTTCAGAAGTGTTCTGATAATCTTAAGCATTTGCACTTACCCCCTCTTCAAAGTAATCTTTTGTGTATGTATTCCACATACTTTCATAGATCCCTTTTCTTTCTAAAAGAGTTTTATGTGTTCCAACCTCTACAACTTGACCTTCATCAAATACGACAATTTGATCTGCATTCTTAATAGTATGCAAACGATGAGCAATCATAATGATTGTTTTATTTTTCAACAAATTCTGGAGTGCTAACTGTATCTGATATTCATTTTCTATATCTGAATAGGAAGTTGCTTCATCAAAAATAATAATTGGAGAATCTTTGAGTATTGCCCTTGCGATTGAGATTCTTTGTTGCTGTCCACCTGACAATTTCACCTCTTGATCCCCGATTCTTGTCTGATATCCATTCGGAAAACTCATAATAAAGTCGTGAATTTGTGCTGCTTTCGCAGCCTCAATAATCTTATTTTCATCTGCATCTGTTCCCATACGAATATTCTCATAGAGAGTATCTTCCAGAAGAAATACATCTTGAAAAACAAATGATGTAATCTCCATCAAATTATCTATTTTTAATTCATTGATAGGTATGTCGTTGATTTTAATTGCTCCGCTTGTTACATCCCAGTATCTACCAATCAACTGTGCAGCGGTTGTCTTACCTGCACCGGAAGGCCCCACAAAAGCATTTATTGTATTCGGTTTTAAGGATAAATTTATATGCTGTAATGCTTTATTTTTTGTTTCTTCATCGCCATAACTGAAAGAAACATCTTCAAAATCTATTTTGAGAAACTCATTCCTGTTTATGATTTTTGTTCCGTCTTTCAGTTCATCCATATCCATTATTTTTTTAATGTTATCCAGTCCGCTTCCAAGCTCCATAGATTGCATAAAGATTGTTACCATATTTAGGAACGAAACGAAAAAGCACATTGTAAGCATAATAAATAGCAAATAGGATGTTGCTGATAAAGAATTTCTCAAGAAGAAATATCCCCCGAACGGCAATGTAAATAAGATTGCTGAATCCAAAACTACTAAGGTTATTGATAAAGGATAGCAAGAACTCATGCACATCTTTTTCCAGCAAGTAATATACGCACTCAATGAATTTCTATATTGCTCAAATTTTTCTGCTGTCAAATGATACATTTTAATGACAGGCATAGCCTTTATGAATTCGTTTGCTGAAGCATTTAAGTCCGCAATATCTTCTGATAGCTCCGTTGACATATTTGGATAATTTTTCATTAGCATCATAGGGATCCCTAATCCCAAAATCATAGGAATAAGCATAACGAGTGCCATCATCCAATTTAATTTCAACATGAAAATAAACATAATAACCGGAACAACTGCTACCTGTGCTAATTCCAAAGTGCTATGAGCTAAAAAATTTTCAACTCTATCAACATCATCAAACAGCAACGTTTTAATTTCTCCGGGAGAATGCTCTTGAAAGAATCCCAAATTAAATTTTGAAATATGATTTACAACTTTCAGCTTAATTCTGTGTATTGTGTTAAAAGCTGCTGTATGAGATAAAATGCCCGCAAAGGACATTAGTATTGCTTGCAAAACGGCACTTATAATCCCTATACCTGCCCACATAAAAATTTCTGTATATGAAATATTTTTCTGAAATATCATTAGTAATATCTTATAGACTATAAAATAAGGAACTAATGATAAAGCCGCAGAAATGACAGATAAAACCATCCCCAAATGTAGCTTTTTTCTCTCATCTTTTGCTAATTGAAATACATAAGATATTCCTGTCTTCTTTTTTTCCATTAGTTATTCCATCTCCTTTCCTAATCATTAGCTATATCTAACTAACAACATTCATTATAAAGCTAATTTTTTATAACTCAAAATCAAACCATGAATTTCATCATTGCTTATAATCCATTTATTTATAAGCTTTTTATCGGTATTTTTATTTATATTTTTATAAATTTGTGATATAATTAAATAAATTTATGATATTTAAAGAGGTGGGCAGAATTGATGGAAAGAACAGTTATTGATTATTTAACAAATTTAGCACATGACGCTCCTTTTATTCCTGTTCCAACTTTATCAACTGAAAACAAACAAATCTTTCAAATAGATCCCAATTTTGGCAAAGGTACTTTTCGCATACTAAAGTTTGACAGCAGTTTAATTCTAATTTTAATCGCTGACTTTACTCCAAATGAAACAATGGAGAAAATAACAGAAGTATCTGAAAAGTATTTAGAGATTAGCCAATTTGAAACAGAAAGCAGTTCATTTAAAGTCGGTGGCAGAAAGTTAAATAATGTAGAAAAAGGTATATATTGTTACTTAAATACGGAAAAGAAAACTTATACCTATTGCGAAGCAAATAAGCCTGTAAAATTCACAAAAATAATCCTAACTAAAGAATACTTTGATACTTTCTTAAAATTAAAATATGATGATTTTGAATATGAAAAAACAAAAATCCTTAATTCTTATTTGTTAAAAACTCAAAATTCCCCTCAATTGAATTTTATATTTCAACAGATAAGGGAATCCCAAGCCGAGGGAAGGATTTTGCCTTTATATTTGGAAAGCAAAGTCATGGAACTATTATCTATCATCATTACAAGATTGGAGGAAAAGGAAAAAAACATATCCGTTGTCTTAACTAAAAAAGATAAGCAAAATCTGAAAAGAGTTGTATCAGCTATGAAAAAAGATTTATCTGTTCATATTAACGGACTTGAACTCTCTAAAATTGCTTTAATGAGTCCTGCACGATTTCAATTAGCTTTTCGCAAATATTATGGCGTTCCTCCCTACGAGTATTTAAAAGAATTAAGGCTTAATAAAGCACTATTATTGTTAAAAAATCCTGAGTATAAAATATCTACAATAGCGGAAAAAGTGGGCTATATACATACAGGGCATTTTGCTAAAATATTCAAATCAACTTATGGTATCACGCCAAGTAAATATAGGAGCACGATCACTTAAACTAATATTAAAATTTTATATGTGCTTAACGCTTGCTATCTTAATCATTCTTTTGTAGCAAGCACAGTAAGTGTACGGACACTTACGGAAAAATTGATGAAGCAGCCCTTCGGGATCTGCTTCTTTTTTTATCAATTTTTAGCTTGTTAGGGAGACCCTAATACCCCCTCGAAATTCACACAAAGGAGGATTTACCTATGGCAAATAGAATACGAAATGAACGGAACGACTTGAAATTAAGTTGACAGAAGAAGAAAAAGCTCTTTTTGAGGAGAAAAGAAAACTTGCGAAGTGCAGAAATATGAGCAATTTTATCCGCAAATGCGTTTTAGAAAAGGAAATATATCAAGTGGATTTAGAACCGTTTAGAGATTTACAAGGCTTACTTTCCAACGCTACAAGCAACATCAATCAGATTGCAAAGCGTGTAAATTCTACCGGTGTTATCTACAAAGAGGACATACAGTATTGTTGTTCCTATATCCAATAAAAATGTCAGAAAGGCAGTGAGGATACTCAACAAAAGACTGATTGGGAACAAAGCTATTTCTAGTATCCATCTCATAGGCTGTCGTTCATTTCTATTAAATCATTTTGTCCTCAATGTAAGGCTCCCTATCATTATCTTATGTGGAACGATGGCAAAAAGA
>ERZ773083.1331-NODE-1331-length-16948-cov-4.945836_pt1 | contig 16948 bp, 19 predicted proteins | sample MGYA00511465_ERZ773083 | MGnify/ENA primary metagenome ERZ773083 (study PRJEB29015, sample SAMEA2738001) | human oral metagenome | biome: human oral; feature: human-associated habitat; material: dental | place: China | collected 2060 ... | reverse complement strand
GTTGTAGAAGAAGATGTTGTAGCTCGTGAGTGGCCGACGGAATGCGTAAAACAGTTGTAATACTAAGTATTCCGGATATACTTGTTACTTGGAGAAGGTTTGATAAAAACTTAGGGTTCAAATCCCCCTTACCCCATTTATTTAGTAGGTTAATACCGATAGAGGAAGGTTTAGAGTTCTCACCCGGGAAAGAGCTCATGAACCGGGCAGTGGCTGAAATCAAATTCATTCAAACTGTACAATTTGAAAGAACTGAGAGTAAAAAATTGCCTAAATGACGGGTCGGCACCGTCCTAAATAAATTTAGATTTTTGTGAAAATTTTACCGCTACACTAAGAAAGGTAAAATCATGAAAATTATTGTTAAGCTAAATGGTGTTATTATCTATAAAGGTGAAATCACTTCTTATATTCCACCTTCTTTTGTTGCTCCAAAAGAAAAAGGCTATATTTCAAATCTTTTGGCCTTAATTGAACAAGGAAGTAAAAAAGAATGGATTAAGTTAAAAGATAGCACTACTATTACTATAACAACTTTATAAAAAGAGAGTAGAGAAAATCTGCTCTCTTTTTTGTTTTTACTCAAATCAAAAATAAGCAACGCTAAGCTGTTTTACTCTAAAGTCGATACATTTATCGAAATTTCATTTTTACAGCACCAGCGTTAAGCTCATGACGATATAACAACCACAAAAATCAGTTTCAAATCTCAACTAAAATCAAAAAATACTAACTAAAAACAAGTAATATTTTATTACTTGTTTTTCTTAACACCTAAAAAGAATAATAAAAAAGAAACAATATTTTATGGCTCTGGCTATGAAATATTTGAAAATTATGTCTTAAAATAGCAAACTATATAATATTACCAATAAATAAAAGGAAAAATTATTATCAAAATTTTTTCTAAAAACTTAAGTGATATAAAAAAGAAAAAATAAAAAAGGAGAGCCGAAATATGAGTAACTTATCAAAATTTGAAGAGTTCAACTTGAAAAATGAGTTCCTTAGTAATTACTTTGAAACAATTAGCAAAGAAGAAGCCACTCGTCAAATTTTTATTTTAGATGAAATACAAGACCAAGATGATGTTGCTTGTATTTCTTCTAAATTTCCAGAGGTAAAAGCTAAAGCTAAATCTACTCAATCAGTTCCATTCTATGTTTCAGATAGAGATTTGAGAAATAAAGACATTTGGAAAATTTCAGGTCGTTTCCTTAATGGTGATGATGAATTAGATTTAACTAGACTTAATATTAACAACGTAAGAGTTTATTTTGCACCAGGTACTAGTGCTAAAAATAAAGAATTAGATTATCTACATAGCATTGCTTTAGATGTAGACCCTACTAATCTTGAAACTATCCAAAATTTAGAGTACTATATGGAGCATTACTATAAAATCTTACCTTTTAATATGATTGTAAATTCTGGTAATGGACTTCATGTTTATTTTAACTTTGATAAACCTGTTAAATTGACACAATTAACTAAAGAGCATTTGAAGCGTATTAAAAATGTAATTAGTTTTATTTTCTCTTATATGCTAGGATTAACTACTCATACATTAGAAGAATATGAAGAGTATCAAAGTCAAAAAAAGAAAAAAGGCAAAAACAAAAATGTAAGAATAGCTAATACAACACAGAGCATTATGCAAAAAATGAGTGTGCCTGGTTGTAAAACTAAATTCTATACAACTCGAAATCAAGCAGTTGTACAAGCGTTTAGAACAAAAAAAGACAAAATCACTTATCAAGATTTTTTAATCTCAATTAGCAATTTTGTCAATTTGTTCCGTGGCGATTTGCCAGACGAATTGTACAATAAAATTAAACTGTTTATCGAAGACCCAACCGTTTTCGATGAGTTAATTGCTTCTCAAAATCAATTATCTCACACAGATTTAATTTTAGAAGATTTTGATAAGTTGCGCCGTTTATCTTTAACCCCTCATAGACTTTTATCATGCAGTAAAGAATCTATTCTGAAAAATGTTTCAGAAGTTAGAAGATTATTAAAACAACAAGATGAAAGAAAAAATGAGATTGTTAGAGGTTATAGAGCCAAGGCTCTTAAAGGTAGAGGGAAAATGCTTACAATTTTAGGATTTACTCGTAATATTGCAAGTAATCTTAAAACATTTAATAGACAATTAAATGAACCGTTGGATAAAAAGGAAGTAAAACAAATTATTTCCGAAATCCGTAAATTAAAAGGTAATGTAGCATATAACCATCTTACATTTAAGAGAGACCATGGATTCTATTATATTAAACGTAATAAATATATCAATAGCTTGCATAAAGCTGCTGAAGAAGCATATTACGTTGAATGTGGATTGAATTATGGTCATGGGTACGGTACTTATGTAAATCCTACTAATTCTGTTGCAGCTGTCTACTCGGAAAATAAAGATTATTACTTAGCTAATCAAGATGAATTAGCTAAAGAGCTTCGTTTGAGAGGTATTGTTGGAGAAAAACAATATGCTGAAGCTCGTAATAAAGTAACTAAATTCTTTTCTACTCAAGCTCATAATAACTATATGTATAATTTCAACCGCTTGAGAAGTGGTAACGACTTAATACAAAGACCTTTAAACTTCGTTAATCAATTTATTTCTGACATTGCTCCACAAGAAGAAAAACAAGAATATAAAAAATTAACTGATACAGAAAGAGCTATCCAACAAGCACAAAGATTAGAAGAAGCAACTAATATTATTGCCACTTTAGAAAATACTAATCATTGGACTGTTGCTAAAGAAAGACAACTCCAAAAAGTAGCTAAATTCTTCCAAAGATTTAGAACTATTAACACTTCAATTAAAACTGCTTTCCTAGCTAATGAATTGGAAGTATCTTTAGAAGCCATCATTCAAGGAGCATTTGCTCTATATGATAGATATAATGTTGTTTTAATCCAAAGAAAAGCACTCGTTAAAAAGGGTAGCTATACTGGTTCTGATGAATTTGCACAAAGTATCTTAACTAATTTCAACAAGTATAGAAAAGATAAAAGAACAGAGCAATTTATTAAAACAGTATCAAACTTAGCTACTAACAAAGTATTTACAAAGAGTAAATACAATAATTATTCAATTAACACTTTATTACATAGATTTAAAAGAAATCAAAGAGCAGTTTATATAAATAGTAATGATGTAGTTCAAACATATCTTCTTCTACACAACTTAGAAGATAATGGAAAAAATCAAATTATTGCTAGAGTTAATCTTGCATATGAATTGAGCTCTATCATTAAAGACCTAAGATTTAAGAGCAGAGATGGTCATTATGCAACTATTTATAAACTGGATAAAGAAACAGCACAATTAACAAATGAAACTTACGGTAAAAAGACTATTGCTTCAGCAGTTGAAGTAGAATCATTTATCAGAAGTGTTTTAAATCCATTATTAAATGAACTTAAAGATAATCTTATCTTTGAAATGGAATACTCTGATTTAAGTACTACTCTACCAAGAAATAGTTATAACATTACAGAAAAGCTAAATAGAATTATTGAAATGAACCTTAATAAATTTTTAATAACTACTACTAATCTATTAGCTGGCATAACAAAAGAAGCTTAAACTCAGCTTGACTTATTCTGCATATAGAACAACTTGCTTTTTACGTTAAAAGTCAGGTTACTTTCGTAGTGTCAGTTTTAGTAAGGAATGGAAGAATTAGAGTAAAATTACTCTAATTTTAGTTAGTTTTAGGAGAAATTACTCTAAATGAATTAGAAATGATTACATTATAGCCTAACATAGTAGTAATTGCTCTCGCTACAGAATAACCAAGGATTCAAAATATTATTTACTGTAAACTGCTATAAATCACAATAAACTAAAACAAAGAAAAAAGGATTACTTATATTAGTAATCCTTTTAAGAAGAGTTATTTAAGCATCAATGAATTAAATAGTGCTCGTACAGAAACAACATTAGAAACATCATAAAATTCAAATTCTGACTCAGGATTTTGCTTTCTGAGCTCTTGCATAATCATTGTTGGTGAATCTAAAATATAAGTAACTTGCAGCCAAAGATTCCATTCCAATTGAGTTCCAACTAGAAGCGTATTGGTTGTAATGTTTCTAATTACAATATTTTTAGCTTTCATTTTTCTTGCCTCTTTTCATCTTTTATAGTTATATTATATAAACTTTAATCCCAATTTGTCAACAATAAAGTCAAATGACAAATAAAGAGATTGGATTTAAGACTTAAGCATTGCTTAGCGACTGTAACTCGTCCATAGCTTGATTTTATATGGTGAGTCGATAAATTATTCATGATTTTAGTAAAGTTGCTTAAACTGCAGCTAATAAAGGATTACTCATTTCTAAGTAATCCTTATTGTTTTATTCAAAAGTAATATTTGAAAGGAAATTGTTTTCATCTGTTTCAGCAGAGATAGTTTGTTCAACTTCTAGGAATGGGAGTTTATCAAGAGTGTTTTTGTTAGCTTCAATCTTGTAAATCTTGTCATTGATTTTCAAATAGTAAATAGTAGTACCATCAATAACTTGTGTCTTAATAGAAGTAATCTTTCCGCTAACTTTTTCTTTTGGTTTTACTTTTTCTCCAGTAACAGCTTCATCAATGTTATTGATTTCTTCACCAGTAACACTCTTAATCAATTCGTTAATATTACTATTAACAGTTACTTTTTGGAAATCTTCTGCATTAACAAGAGCATAAGCTTTGATAAGACTTCCTTTATCTTTGAGCGATACTAAGTAATAAGCTTGGCCATTTAATTTTGTAAGAATAGGAGCTGTAGAGTTGTAACCTTTTTCTTGAACTGCACCCTCAGCAGATTTCATAGCAGAAGTTTCAGTAACAGATGGTAAGCGGTAGAAGTTTGTTTCACGAGTTCGCATATTTACAAGAACAAATCCTAAGTTAGAATTGTCAGCATTAACAGAAGTTAAACCAGTATAGAGATAAATGTCTGAACCGATTGTAATATAGTTATATTCATCTGTTGTTTTACGAACACCCTCTTTACTAAAGATTGAGTTCCAAAAACCATTTTTATAAGTATAATGTTGATTTACACGTTGAATAACGTTAGTAGCAGAATAAACACGGTCAACCCATTCAGGCACATCACTCAATGAATATTCTTTAGTTTCTCCAGTAACAGCATTAAGAAGAATAGCTCCATTTGGTTCTTTTGGTCCAAAGATAAATTTACGAGCATAAGTAGTAGCTACGTAGTATGGATTACCTTCATCATCAACTTCAAAAGATGGGTCACCGAACATTGTTGTAGGATAAGACATACGGAGTTTTACACTTACATCATCAGCAAAATAAGATGAAGCAGTGTATTTCATTCCTTTTTCGAGTTTTACAAGTTCACCTTTACCTGTAGTTTGGTTAATCTTAATATAATATTGAATACCGTCTTTACGATTGTTCAACCAACGAATAAAACTTGCATATCCGAGTGGTGTAACTCGATATGGTTCATCTTTGATAGTAATTTGTCGGTACTCGTCAGAAATCTCAAATTGGGATTCTTTATCAATAGTGCCCATCAAAGAATTACCAATCTTTTTAGCAGAATCCTTATCAAGCAAAGCAAGTTTATTGATGTCTGTATTTGGAAAATCAGTATTAAATTCTTTAGTTTCAACTTGAATCAAATCGGAATAATTCTTAGCTTGAAATAATGGAGTAGCAAAGAGTGAAAGTACTGTTGCTCCAATTGTAAAGATAGAAATAACACTAATGATTACAATATTAGGAACAGTTTTTACTACATCAGTATCTTCAGTAAGCAGTACAAGAGAAATATAGTAAACGAGTGCAAATAGAATTACTCCACCTAAGAAGTAATAATCTGTTAAGTTAAAAGCGGGTAGGGCCATATACCAATAGATAGCAAATACAATTAGGGACATTGCTAATGAAATAATTTTAGCCGGTGTTTTATTCATAATTTTTATTCTCCTTTCTGAAGTTCAATAAGTTGGTCAATAAGAGATTTACAGTTTTCTTCAATATATGCTTCATCACGCCAAATTTCACTAGGACAAATCAAGTCACCAAACCCAAAATTTGGAAAGATAGCATCAACAAAAGGTGTTTTATCGCCTAAATGAGCACAATCAAATCCAATATATGTTGCTTTTGGAGTTTTAAAAATCCAATCCAAATTACCTTGGTAAGTAATTCCACCATGGCAATCTAATTTATTGATTTGATTTTGGTCTAAGCGTTCTTCATCAATAGGCTTAAGCTCTACATAACCATTCAAATGACCGCTTCTTGGATGTTGAAACACTACAAATTTGTAATCCTTATATTCTTTAATATAAAATCCTTTAGGATAGGTAAGTTTAAATTCATTCCACTTTTCCATAGTTAATTTTCTTCTTTCTTTATTTTGTAGTTCTATTGTATTATATAAAAACAAAAAAGTCAACAAAAGATTGCGAACTTATAGAAGTTTTGATAAAATATATTTATATAAAGAAATTGAGGTAACAAAAATGAATTTAGATGAGCGCTCAAGTTATGAAAAGAATATTATTCAGAAAGCTATTGATAAAGGCTTGCCAATAGAGAAATACCTTAACCCTAAATTTTCTATTTGGACTATTAAGTATTTGATAGCTGTACTAGAGGAAGAAAATAATTTAGATGATTTTCCATTTTCTGATTACAATGATAATCAAATACAAGTTCTTTTATACTGTATCTATCGAGGAAAAGAATGGAAAAGCTGGGCTGAACCAAAAATGAATTATAAAATCATGGACTTATTTTACTATTCAAAAAATACTCAAGAATTGCTTTATTTCTATAAACGAGGATTTAAACTAATAGAACTTCATCAAATAGATAAATTCATCAATGATGGTTTCGACCCTAAAATCATTGATAACTTAGATTTTGATTTTAGGCAAATGAGGGAAATTAGGAAAGCTTTACGAAGTGGAATTTCCATTACTAAGTTAGCTAATCCCAATTTAACTTGGAAAGAAATAAGAGCAAGAAGAATTAAAGCTTATGGAATCAAAAAAGGAATTGAGTTTTACATTACTCATTATAAAGAGCTTTAAAAAAGAGCAATATTAAATTGCTCTTTTTATTTTTTAGTAAAACTTCCATCAGAGTAATTGATTTCATAACCAGAAGAATTGTTGAATACTTTTACTTTTTCATTGATTACACCATCATCAGATTTAGCATTAACAATTACATAACGAGAAACTAATTCATTACCTTCATAATATGGCTCAACACTATAATATACATTATTTTTTGTTTTTTCTACATAATCAACAACTTTCTTTTCAATGTATTGCATACCGCCATTACCATTGTTACCAACGTTTTGTTGACGAGTACCTGTAACTACATTATATTTATATGAGCGGCCACCGAGAGAGTCAGCAATCAAATGTGAACGATTATAAAAGTAACCATTATAAATTTTACCAGTTGGTAGTTTTACAGAAACCTTTTTGTTATTAGATTTCTTTCCAATAAACCAACCGCTTGGTTCAGAATTTGGTTCAAAATCAGCACGCCATCCTTTTGAATCCATTACTGCTTTGTAATTAACTAATCCATATGCAGTTGTAGTTCGGTCTAAATCATCATGTGAATATGAATAAGTAGTAGAGAATTTGCTTTCATCAATCTCAGCTTTTCCTAAAACCTCATACATATCGGGGAACTTGCTTTCATCATAATCAGAACCCGTTGGATTTGAAGAAGTTTCAGTATTAGAATGTTTATCTTTAAATTCTTTAACTTTTTCTTTAGCAGCTTCATAAGCAGATTTTGATTTGTTTTTTACTTCTTGCTTAACTTGTGGTAATTTTTGATAACCTGTTGGGTGAATTTGACCACAACCTGTTAAAGCAATTGCTCCTGCTAAGACTAGAATTGATTTTGTAAGTTTGTTCATTTTTAATAACCTCTTTCAATATTTATATTCTTATTGTACAATATCTTTAAAACTTTGTCAACAACTTTTTGATATAAAAAATAAAAAGGAGTAAAACTATGAAAAATTTAATTTTATATTCCATGCTAATAAGTATGACTATCATTTTTGGCTTATTTTTCATTCTGCCGTTGTTATTAACTTTAACTTTTATTTTCTTTAAAGTTTTACTTTGGGTTATTCTATTTATATTCATTCTAGGATTAGTAACTCTATTCAAAGCATTTTATAAATGATAATACGAGTTATATAGCTCGTTTTCTTAATTTAAAGAATAATATAACTAAAAGAGTAAATATAAAGGATTGTAAGAAATGAAAGATAAGATAGATTTAATTTACATTAGCTTGAGTGGCAATACAGATAGCTTCGTTAAACGATTGAGAGATTATTTATTGTTGAATACTAAGCTTAAAGAAGTTAATTTGTTAAATGTAAAAGAGCTAGTAAAGAATGACATTCCATTCAATGAAGTAAGTAACAATTTTGTAGCGTTTTTACCTACATACCTAGAAGGTGGAAATGGGATTGATAACGGAGATAAAGAAATTTTAACTACTCCATTAAGAGAGTATATTCGTTATAAAGACAACTATAAGAAATGTTTAGGGATTGTTGGCTCGGGTAATAAGAATTTCAACAATCAATATTGCTTAACGGCTAAGCAATATTCCCAAGAGTTTGGTTTCCCAGTATTGTATAATTTTGAATTGCGAGGATTAGATATAGACATTCAAAAAGTTAGTTCTCTCATTGAAAATCTTTTGAGTCAAGATTAAAATTTATCACTGATATTAGTTGTAAATTACTAATAACGGAGAAATAAAATGAAAAAACTAGAAGAAAAGGAATGGAAGTATTGGATTCCCTCTGCTGGTAGAGCTGAAAATATAAAAACGGTTGATTATTTATTATCCATAGGAGTACCTAAAGAAAATATAAATATTATGGTACGAGATGATGAATATGAAGCTTATAATGCTAAATATAAAGGAATGGCTCATATTCTACCAGAGCAACAAACAAAAAACATTGGTATTATTAGAAATGGAATAGTTAAGCTTTGTAATTTTGAAGATAATATTAACTGTATTTTAGATGATGATACAACTTCATTTTTAATTTGGACTAATGATGGTACAAAATATGGAAATAGAGCTAAAGTAACTAATATTAAAGATTGGCAAGATAGATATATTGAAGTATTAAATACATTAGATTTGGATTTAGTTCCAGCAATTGGTCAAAGAGCTGGTGGAAGTAATTTTCTATTCCAAAAATGTCTTACAGAAGAAATAACTTATTTTGGAAGTTTAAGTGGCTCATGTTTTGTTGTATTAGACCCAGACTTTCAATTTATCAATCATTCATTTTATGAGGATAAATTAACTTGCTATGATTATTGGGTTAAGGGTAAAGTAACACCAATCATTAACAATTTAGGTATGTTACGATTGCCGGAAAGAACTGCAAAAGGTGGAATAGATTACAAAGGTATAGCCAAAGAAATAGAAGAAGCTGTTGATTGGGGAGCAGAACAATTCCCATTTACAGAAAAGAGATTAACTAATGAGAAGTATAGAGCTTATCAATCTTGTGAGTTATATACTAACAGATTCCGAATTTTAAAATATTTAGCTTCTATTGGTATTGAACATAAATATATTCCAGAGGAATACAAAAAGAAAGCCAAGAGAAAAAGACTATTTGAATAAAAACAAAAAAAGTAATCCAATCAGGGATTACTTTTCTTTTTATAACATATCTTTCAATTCTTTAACAGCTTGTTTTAATGCAGTATTATAATCTTTATAGAACCATTTGGTAATATATTTATCGGGGTCACCACAGATTGGCAATACTACAGTTGGTAGAGGTTCTGTAGTAGTTTTTGTTTTGAAATCATAAACTGAAATCCAGTAATTATATTTACCTTCCTCTTTTAATTGTTTCAAAAGTCTATCATTATCAATTGTTTCTTCATTTGCTTGTACTAAACGATAATAACCTCTTCTTAATTTAATAAATCCATCAGTTTTTAATTGTTGTTTGATTTGTCTTGGAGTCATTGTTTTTGCCTTTCTTAATAGTAATAAGTATCAATGATAACTTCTGAATCAATAGTAGAAATAACAGTATCAGAAAATTCATAACCATCATAAGCTTTGCCGTGATTTGTTTCTACTGTATCAATTTCATGTTGAATACGAACAACTTCAAATTTTACAGTCAAGCCTGTATCTTCTTTAAGTTGCATTAAATCTTCAAAAGAACAACGAGTGCTTGTTAAATCATAGGCAACTTGGAAAAGGCGAATATCATTTATAAGAGTTGATGTGCCCAAAGAAACTTTAACATTATCTTGGTGAAGAAGTGAATCAAAGAAAGCTTCTGTACGAGCAATTCGGCGTGCTTCTTTGCGTTCTGCTTCTTTAATTTTTAATTCTGCTTCTTTTTGAGCAATTTTTTCAAGTTCATCTTTAACATAGACAATTGTTGTGCCTTTTGTAACACGTTTAGCGATTTCAAATGTTGAGCCAGGAAATGCGTTCTTCATTTCATGAAGTACTTCTTCTTCAGTTTTAGTTGAAGTTTTTAGATATGAGTTGAACTCTTCAATAGTTCCAGTAAAGATTTTACGAGTTCCATATTTTACTTCACGAATTGATAACATTGTTTTTACCTCTTTTGTTTTTCTTTATAGTTATATGATACAACAATAATTTCATTTTGTCAACACAAAAATGCAAAAAAAAGAAAAATTTTTTAAAATCTTTCCTTTTTCCTTATTAGTAGTGAATTTAATCAAAAACTACATCATCAATATAGCTATTTGAATCACGGTCAAAATGCTTAAGTGTAAGTTTAATATTTCTGATTGAACAATATTTAATAACAGCAACAACAGCAGGAGTAAGTCCAGTCACATAAACTACCAATTTATCACCATAATTTAAATCACGAAGTTTAATAGCTGCAGTATTGAAAAGTGACAGTGGATTGATAGGGAAAGTGATGTCACCATCAGAAAAGATGAAGTCAGATACTGGTAAATCATGACGGCCTGCGCAAAGTCCCAAAGTGTAAGTATTCATAGTTAAATCCTCGTTTCTTTTTAATTAAATGAAATCTTCAGCATTAAATGTTAATTCTTCAAGTTCTTCTTCAGTAGGAGTTCGATGTACAAAAATGAAAACTTTATTGTCCTTAATTCCAATAAATAGGTAGTCGACCAAAACTGTTTCTTTGAGATTTGTTGTTAGCCAAATGTCCTTTCCTCGATACTCATTAAATTGCCAAGCTTCAAATGGTTTATCCTTATGAAGTGGGTTTGACCATTCTAAATGAGTGTTAGCATATTTACAAAATTCCTTCCATTCATCAATATTTGAAAAAATGATTTTCTTATCCATAGTAATAGTCATAGTTAAGCTTCCTTTCCATAGAATACAAATCCGAGCAAGTCGCTCAAATTTTCAGTAATGAATTTCAAATCAAAATAAGAATAGTTTTGATTTAATAGGAATTTATAGCCACTTCTTGTTTCATACATTGTTATTAAAATTTTTCTATCTTTGCCTTTTCCTTTAATGTAAAGAGCTACATTTTTTTGAAGGTTGTGCCTATAATTAGGGTTTGGAAATTCTTCAACACATACCAAAATAGAATATTTTTTGAAACCGCTCAAAGTATATTGTTTATTTTTTGTTATAACAAATGATAACAAATCGGTCAATTTAACATTATCTAATTCAAATTTATCTAGTGTTAGATTAAAATTACAAATAAATTCATTAGTCTCTAAAAAATCTTTTTGGTCTTGTTTGTAATCATCAATAATTGCCATAATTAAATCCTCGTTTCATATTATGGTTATATTATACAACTTAAATAAAATTTTGTCAACCACTTTTTTAAAAATTTTTAAATAGTTAAGTGATATAACTAGAAACTAAATCAATAGAGGTGCAAAAATGGCTAAGTATCATATAAAGAAAGACGGAATGCCGGGTGTTTGTAGAGCTCAAGATGGTAAATGTCCGTTAGGCGGTAATGATGAGCATTTTCCAACAAAAGAAGAAGCTCAAAATTATGCTGACAAAAAGAATGAGGCAATAGACAAAAGAAATAAATTAGCAGTACAATTCATTAAGAATAGAGATTTAGAAATTGAAAGAGCACTTTATCCAGCATATGAAAATATAGATATAGATAGAGTACGAAATTTAAATTCAAATATAAAAGTTCTATTAGATAATGGGCAAATACTGATTCAAAAATCACTTGATGTTAATGTAGCTTCAAATCGTCATGATAGGATTTACAAAAATACTAATATAAACATTAGAATTGACCCAGATAATCCTAATAAGATGAAAGTAACAGTAGAGCGAGAAGCTAGCACATGGAAAAATGCTGTCTCAACTCCACTTGGTGGTCTAAGGCAAATGGACCACAAAGAAACAGAATCACTACAAAAGATAGAAAATAAAATCAAGAACAGAATTACAAAAAATAAAGAACAAGTTTTAGAAGCTTGCTTTGAATCAGATAATTTTGTTTTCAATGATTTAGACCAATATAAAGGTAAATCTGTTTCAGATACTATTGATGGTTTGGACTCTGAAAGATACTATGTTATTAAAGATAAAGACAACAAAGAACTTGCAGAGGGTAGATTATCTTATGGTGATTTTGATTCTTATTTAAATAAACCTATTAAGAATATAGAAGTTAAAGAGCCCGGTAGCGAAGAAGAAATGGTTTATTTATATATTTAAAAAAAAAGCACAACTTTACTGTTGTGCTTTTCTTTTTATTTTTCATGCTTTCTAATGCCATAAAAAAGAAATTCAATAATGTTGGTCAAATTCTTTTCTACAAATTCAAAATTATAGAACGAATCATCTTTATTAAATGAAAATGTTACTTCTCCATGTGGTTGCTGAGTCATAGCTAATGAAACTTTGCTATCTATATCTTCATTTTTGATGTAGATTGCTACGTTTCGTCTAATAGCATTTCTAGTTTCAATTGACTCATATGCTTCTTCTTCATATCTCACTAAAAAAGTGTAACCCGAATCATTAAGAGTATATTTTTTCTTTTCTTGAATTACAAAATACAACAAATTTTTCAATCTTACACCATTTGATGTAAATGTTTCTAAGTACTTATCAAAATCAAGAAAGAATTTAAACTTCTTAGCTTCATATTCTTGTTTTTTGTTGTAATCATCAATTATTGCCATGATTAAAAATCCTCGTTTCTATTTGTTAATTATATTGTACAATAATTTTTTCATTTAGTCAACAGAAATAAATAAAATTTTAACTGGAAAATAAGCGACTCTAAGCTGTTTTACTGTAAGGTCGATACATTTATCGAAAAACAGTTTTCACTGCTTTAGCGTTCACTATATGACGATATAACAACCCCTAAAATAAAAGAGAGCAATCTATATTGCTCTCTTTTAAAGTTTTATTTTTTATATTTGTAAGTCTTTTGAGATTTAACACCTTCTTTTCGCCTTGTTCCAACTTCAATAATGAAATTTTTATATTCACGAAGCACGTTTTGACGAATTAAATTTTTATCTGGCAAAATAGCTTTAACAAGATTCAAAATTTCTGTAACAGTAAATTCATAGCCAAGCATTTGGAAGAAGTTTGGTTTCCATGAATCGTGGCCTTGCATACGAGAAATCGCTTCTTGAATTAAATCATAATGGTCAAAAGCAAAATCATCTTTAGTTAGTAATTTATCACTATCATAGAAAGCATTATCTTTAACATTAACTGTAATAAGTTTAACTTCAAGAGCATCATCTTGCGCTTGCATTTCCAAAACTTGCTCATATGGAAGATAAACAATATAACCAATTGTGATAATCCAAGTTCGTGGGTCACGGCCTGGTGTTGATACAGTTTTTAATTGTTCAATCTGTTCTAAGTTAATAGTAATGTTTGTTTCTTCTTTAACTTCACGAAGTACAGCTTGTTCAGCACTTTCATGAGAACCAACAAATCCACCCGGTAAAGCATATTTCAAACGATATGGGTGAGCTTTACGTTGAATCATAAGCAATTTAAGCTCATTATCAATGAATGTAAATGCTGTCATATCTGTTGTAACAGATGGTTGCTCATAAGTAGATAAATCTTGTTTTTTGTACCAGTCTAAAAATTCTTCTTCAGAAGCAACTTGTTCATAGTAAGTTTTTTCTTCTTGTTTTGAGTTAAATTTAATTTTTTTCATGTTCTAACTCCTTTCAATCTTATTATAAACTTATCTCAATAATAAGTCAATTCTTATTTAGTACTTTTAACCCAATTGTACCAACCAACAATACTGTTCAATAGGTAAACCCAGTACATTCCTTGAATATGAATGTTGGTTCCCCACCATAGATAGATTGAAAACACGTTAGTCAAGACCCATAATAGCCAAGACAAGTTAGCGAAACGTTGAGTTTGTCCGATTTGTCCACCAACACTTAAACCATTTGTAAGAGCATCTCTAAACGGACGAGAAGAACCAATACTTTGGAAGAAGAATCCCATACCTAGCCAAGCAACAAAGATGAGAGCAAAGTATTTAACGTAATCTATGAATGACTCTTTACGAGCGACAAATTCACTTGTTTCAGTATTTTTAACACGAGCAGTTAACCAAGCATAAACTCCAATTGGTTGCATGATAATGTAAAATACTGCAATCATAACTTCACCATAGAACAAGTTAGACAATGATAGGTAGAAGTAAATGATGTTAGAAATCAATCCGAATAGGAAGTTACTTGCACGACCTTCTGCTACAAGAATAACACATAAGATACCAGTTAAACTTGATGTCAAGCCTAAGAAGTCATGTTCATTTCCACTTGTAAATTCCAAGATAATTGGAACAGAAGCAAGAATTAGTAAGTATAGCCAAGCTCCAAGACTTCGATTACCGAAGAAATCATCAAAGATTCCTTTTAGCACTTTCTTAAACCCAAGTTCTTTTGCTTTACCTGCAATAAGGCCAATATTTTGAGGGATAGCTGCAATGTTTGATTGTAAATTTTTCATAGTATTAGTACTCCTTATAAATAGCTTCAATTTCTTTAATAGCTTTATTGTAATTTCCTAGATAATCTTCATCAAGGAAAATAAGATTTGTATTAGCATGGTTTTCTTTAGTAATTTTCAATAGATAATCGGTAAAAGCTTGTCTGATTTGTTCATCAGCCATAGTCATATCCCGGAACCCATCATCAACATACTCACCAGTTGGTTGAACGAATAGGATTAAATCCCATTTTTCTTTAGTAACAAGTGATTTGTAAAGATGTTCAACTGCCTTAATGTCTAAATCTGTATCAGATGATGAATCATCTAAGTAATAATCGTAATAAGCTTTTGTTACTGTAGAGTTTGTATCAGCAATAACTAAGCCTTTATTTTCTTTTGAGTCAATAGCTTTAGAAGTTTGAGCATATTGCCCATCTAATAAGTAGAAATAATCTTTAGCAGTAAGTTCATCATCTTTAACATTATTAGTTATTTGGTATTCTCTTGCATATTCCAAACTTGTTGGAGCAGAGTAGAACAATCCTAAATCTTTAACAAGAGTAGTTTTTCCATTAGAAGCAGAGCCTAATACAAGAACTTTCTTAGTAAAGTGTCGTTTAAATGGTTGAGCAATAAATCTCCAATATTGGAAAGGGTTTTCACGAATTAGACTAGCGCTAATTCCAAAGTTTCTTTCTTCTGATTGAGTCTTAAAGCCACGTTTTTGTAATTCTTCCACATATTCATCTTCATTAACAAAGAAGAGTAAATCATCATCTTTATTAGTATTAGATACGTTGAAGAGTTCATCTAGCCAAACGCCCCAACCTTCAGGCATAAGTGGCATATTAGCTTCATCTAATTTTGAGACTTCCACAAGAGCATCATCATTAAATACTTCTCGGATATAGCGGAAACGTTTTTGAAGTGACAGTCCAATTTGGTCACCTCTATCACCTTCTCTGCCAGACACGATAACTTTAACAGAATCGCAAATTCGTTTAGCTTTAATAATTAGGTCAATATGACCTCTGTGCATAGGAGCAAACGTTCCAAACACAATTCCTACTGTTTTCATATAGATTACCTATAAGTATCAAATTTGATACTTTCCTTTCTAAAAAAATTTGAATGGTATTTCATACATAAATATCAAAATTTATATTTTTGTTATTTATATTATTCCACAACTGAGCTATAAAGTCAACCATTTTGAAAAACTTTTTTAAAAAAATAAAAAATCAGTAATTAAACTGATTTGTTTTTATAGTTTTTGAATCTTCACAATGCTTGTGAAATCATGCTCTAAGGAATGCTTGAAGAATATTTCAAAGGGTTCCTTTTTCCTTTCTTCATCTTCCCAATTTAAAAATACAGGTGGGAAAGTTAGCATAGCATCTAATTCAGCAGAAATATCTGCAACTTTTTTAGATTTGTCTAAGTGTGGCCAAGCAGTAGCAATATTACTGAATAATTCTTTATAGCAATCTTCTAGGGTTTCTTTAACAATAATATTTTCATACTCAAAATTCTTTTTTCGTTTAGGTGGAATATAATAAAGTCCAAGTTGAGCAAATTTAATAGCATTTTTCTGCAAAATAAAATAAATTATATAAGGAGCAACTTCATCAGGTGAGCCATAAATAAATTCGTGGTCAACTTGTTCCCCATAATAATTACAAGGCATAGCAAAGATTTTTTCGTATGGTTTTAATTTTGAGTAATATACAATAATAAAAGTAGAAACTTTTTATAGATATTTCTTGTAAATTATTATAACTTTATGATTAACTTTAATTGAAAATAAACTGATAATTTGTTATAATAGTAACAATAAATAACATAAAAGGAGTAACATGAAAAAGAAAAAAGTTCATTGGAAAAGTTTTAATATAAATATGCCATCAGAAC
>ERZ773083.1329-NODE-1329-length-16960-cov-8.022893_pt1 | contig 16960 bp, 16 predicted proteins | sample MGYA00511465_ERZ773083 | MGnify/ENA primary metagenome ERZ773083 (study PRJEB29015, sample SAMEA2738001) | human oral metagenome | biome: human oral; feature: human-associated habitat; material: dental | place: China | collected 2060 ... | reverse complement strand
AAGCCAGAATCGTACTAATCGGCGTTTGATTAAGAGAGAATTTTGTATCTTCCATGACTATCTAATTATATCGCACAAGCAAAATGTTTACGAATATCTTTACTGTCTATCAGCTTTTCAGTGCCATCGTCACCCGCTGCGCTGTCGGCAAATTGACGTCAACATTTTCCAGCGCTTTGGTGGCATCCGCCAAGGTGTAGCCCAGCGCCATCAGCGCTTCCAGTGCTTCGTCTGACGTGTTCAGCTCGGTTTGGACAGGCTCGTTCGCCCGGCCATAATGTGTCGGCAAGCCAACTTTGTCACTGAGATCAACCACCACGCGCTCGGCGGTTTTTTTGCCGACACCGACAGCTTTTTGGACAAATCCAGCGTCGCTGTTGGCGATGGCATTGCGCACTTGTTCCGCATCACCTAGGCTGAGGACAGCCAGTGCTGCCTTCGGGCCGACACCCTGCACGGTGATCAGCATTTCAAATAGCTTTTTCGCCGCTAGACTCGAGAAGCCGAACAATTCTTCTGCTTGCTCGCGGACGTGGTGATAGGTATAAAATTTAGCGTCCTGACCCAAACTAACCGCCTCAAAATCGCCCGCCGCCACGCTGACTTCGTAGCCAACGCCGTGAACATCAACTACAATAGTACCATTAAACTTTTCAGCAACTTTACCGAAAATATGAGCAATCATAGCTTACGGTGTATTGGCGCCACCAGGATTCTTACCGTTATCGCCATTATTGTCACCTGTGCCGTTACCATTTTCGCCGTTACCACCGCTACCATTATCACTCTTCTGGCAATTGGTGGTATTACTGCTATAATTCACGCCGTCAATCTTACTTTTATCAACTGTGACTATGGTGCCATTCTTCAAATCACAAGCTTTTACTTTGTCCGCCACACTACTACAGTTAGACGTATTCCTGGAATATTTTGTCGAATTGAAGCTATTCTCGTCAATTGTTTCTATTTTGCCGGTAGTCAGATTACATACGGATATAGTCGGTGCCTTACAATTCGACGTGTCTTTTGAATATTTAGTCGAGTCAAAATCATCCTCGTCAATCGATTCAACTTTACCTGTAGTCAAGTTACATACTGAGATTTTGACAGGTTCAGCATCACATGACTCGGTCGGCAATGCACCACTCATGAAATACTCATTATATGTGTTAGCACCAGCCTTAGCAGCCAAACCCCCTTTACCCTTACAGATAGCGCGCTGAACTATACCACTTGGTATCGAAAACTTCACGTCCGGCTTGCCTGATAGCAGAGAAGTCATTGTGCTCTTCCAGATCGGTCCCGCCATATCGCTACCGCCGCTAATCATTGTAGAGTTGTCATTGTTCCCCACCCAAACACCAACAACATATTGTGGATTATAACCAATTGTCCAGGCATCACGGTTGTCGTTAGTAGTGCCGGTTTTAACAGCAACAGTATGATTACCATTCACAGTAATTGACGAACCAAATATTCTAGCACGAGTAGTTCTATCACTAAGAATATCCGAAATCAAGTACGCCCCCTGAGCGCTAATAGCTTGCTTAGACTTGCCTTCATGCTTAAAGACAGTCTTGGCAAATTTATCATCGATCTGGGAGATGCTAGCAGTATCATACTGTTTACCGCCATTCGCAAAAGCCGCATAAGCATGGGCCATATCTGCGAGCGATGCTTCCGCTGAACCAAGGGCCAGCGACAACCCATGATCACCCTTCTTTATCGAAGAAACACCCAAGTTGTTAGCCGCTGTTACAGAACGAGAGATACCATACTTTTGCATCACCTCAACGCTTGGGATATTCAACGACCAGTTAAGAGCTTGACGCACTGTCGCGCTACCGCCACGGCTAGACTCGCTTCTGTCGGCATCGCGCGGTACATAGCCGCCACCAAAATCTTTAACTTTATCTTGCAAGATAGTTGCCGGCGTAATGATGCCATCGGCTAGCGCCGCTGCATAATAAATCGGCTTGAAGCTAGAGCCAGGCTGGCGTTTGGCTGTCACCATATTAACCTTGCCCCATTTTTCGTTATTGTAATCAGCACTGCCAACTAAAGCTCGAATTTCACCAGTTGTCGGATCAATGACTATACCGCTAGCGTTCGAGCCGCCCATCCGGCTAATATGTGCCATCTGCTTATCGATATTGCTCTTAAGGGTATTTTGCGCATCGACATCTAGTGTCGTTTTAACTTGATAGCCGAAACGCATGATTTTTTCGTAGCCCTTTTTCTCACCGCCGTACTTATCAACTAATTGCTTGATGACCATCTCTGCAAAGTGCGGCGCAACACTGTTATTTTGCGTTGACGGCGGTGCATACGTCAGCTCTTGCGCTAATGTTTCTGTCTTTTGTGCTTCGGTAATATAACCTTCCTTCACCATTCGGCTGAGCACCGTTTTTTGCCGCTCTTTAGCGTATTCTACGCTGCCGCTAATCGGTGAATAGCTGCTTGGCGCCGGCAGTACGCCGACTAGCATAGCACTCTCCGCCAAGGTTAGATCTTTCGGTGCTTTATTGAAATAAGTTTTGGCCGCATCTTCTATGCCAAAAGCGTTTTCACCAAAGTAAACCGAGTTGAGATACATGTCAAGGATCTCGTCTTTGGAATAATTTTGCTCAACAGCAATCGACATAAAAAACTCTTGATATTTACGCATCAAACTGTGTTCATCGCTCAGAAGAGTATTTTTAACCAATTGCTGCGTAATAGTCGAGCCACCTCCATGCCGCGTCACTGCCGCTCTCAAAATACTGAAGACATTGAAACCACTATGTTTATAAAAATCCTTATCTTCGCTCGCCAGCAAAGCGTCTTTCATGTGGACGGATATCTGGTCAAGTTTCACGATATTGCGTTTTTCGGCCCGGCCAATACTATAGAAAGTTTTTCCGTTCTTATCTTTCAGGACTATCCCGGTATTATTGCGGTTCATCAGACGTTCAACGTCGCGGATATCATTGGCCAACAACAGATAAGTTACAATCGGTATGATAACCAAAACAGCGACGATTGGGCCAGCGACAACAGCTACTTTTTGCTTGCGCGACAAACCTTGCCACCAGGCGATAATCTTACCAAATTTACCAGTAGGCTGACGGCGAGGACGCCGCACCGGAGACGTTTTACGTCCTACATTAGCGTAGCGCGATAAGCGCGAAGGTTGCTTACGTATTTGCATCATTTACTATTATACCACCTTATGGCCCAAGACGGCTCATAAAAACATGAGTTAATGCCGCAGCTAGCGCATCAGCGCAGTCGTCAGGCTTCGGCTTCTCTTGTAAACCAAGTTGAATGCGTACCATTTCTTGAACTTGCAGTTTTTTAGCAGCACCATAACCAGTAATTGATTTCTTGATTTCATTTGGCGTATACTCATAAATCGGCAAATCCGCTTGGCGACCTGTCAAGATTGCTACGCCACGCGCCTCGGCTACACTAATAGCAGTTGTAATATTCTTGGTAAAAAACAACTTTTCGACAGACATGACATCCGGCTGCGTTTCTTTAATTATGTCCGTGAGCCCTACGTATATCTCCTCTAAGCGCTCTGGCAGTGGTGTATGCGCCGGCGTAGTAATAACGCCAGCCGTGATCATTTTTGCTCTACCGCGAGTAATATTGATCACTCCAAATCCGAGAATGCCTGTGCCAGGGTCAATTCCGATAACGCGCATTGTTCTAGTATACGCTACTTCCTACCAAGCTGAATGATTTTTCTTAATCCGCGTCCAATCTCAGCTCGCCATTCCCACACGCCATAACTCGCACCAGCCAGCAACAAAGCGCCAATTGTCCACCATATCGCAGGATTAGTCGCCTGAACCGTCGCTGGCTGAACGGGATAAGCGGCGAGAGTGCTGTTAGCTTTTCTAATCTTGCGACAGCGACCGGTCGAGGGGTTGCGTTCCCAACCTTCTTTACACGGTTTTGGCAAATCATCGACAGAAGCTATTTTTTTGCAGCGGCCGGTTTTTGGATTGCGGAATTGACCCTCTTTACAAGGCTTTAGTGCAGCCGCAGCAGTTTTAGCGATTGAACGGCAGCGGCCGGTCTCTTCACTACGGTATTGTCCTTCCTTGCAAGGTTTAAGAATAGCCGCTTTCTTTGACTGGATAATATTACGACAACGGCCAGTTTCTTCGCTGCGATACTGATCGTCGCGACACGGCTTGAGAATTCTTGCTTTTGGTTTAGTAAGATCCTTCAAGCGGCCTTTACCAGGATCCAATCTAAGTGCTGCAAAGTTATTATTCTCGCTACCAGGATTCGGCGTCGCCCAGCGCCAAGCGCCAGTTCTCACATCATACGCCCAAGAGCGACCTTCGTTGCCACTACTATCAGCTTTCTGATAAGGCGTTACATTATTGTCATAATCAACTAACCCATTCACATCCTGTAGCCACACCGTTCCAGATTTTTTAGCAATATTCAATGACTTGCCAGATATAACGAACATTTTGCCTGGTAAAACCACTCCAGACAGCCTAGACGTATTATTTGTCGTACTCTGAGCTGTTTGGTTACCGCTGCGCAAACGGTATTGTGATAAGTCTATCGGATCTTGACCGATGTTCTTAACTTTAACATAGCTGTGGCAAGCCAAATTCGGATCTGCCGTTGCACAGTCAGATGGGTTCGGCAAAATCTCAAGAATTCGCAAAGACGGCGCTGGCGGCACTTGATATAGATCACTCGATAACATTTTACTAGACGAGCGTACACGAAAGTCGGTCTTAAACACACCCGTCCGGTTAACCGCAGTCCAACCCTTGCGTTCCCAGATGTCAGTTGGATTTCTTCCTAGATCAGAGTTATTAACCCGAACTACTTCAATAACAGCACCACCTTGATAAACAATAATTTCTTTATCAAGTAACATATCTGTTGTATTGGGTGCTGGACAACCATTCAGCAGTAATGACCCTTCATCGTGCGGCGCTATGGGGTGATAAAGTGTTAAATAGCTTTTCGGTCGAATATAATTCTGTAACTTGACATTACACACAAAATCAGTCGCTGCCGTCGAGTAGTGCATCTCCAACGATATATCTTTCAGATCAACAAAGTTGCCGCTACTATTGTAGATCTCAATTGCCGCATAACCATATCTAGGATCAGACTTAAAAGCCGACACCAAAACGTCGCCGCGAGCAGCAACTGGCGAAGGTGCTGTTATATTATTATCATTAGCGTCATCGACAGGAGTTGCAGGAGTTGCAGAAGTTGGAACTGGTAATGTTTTATCAGCTTTTGAGACACTTGTGTTACTGTTGCTAGTTTGCGATAAGCTATTTTTTGTTAAGTTGGCAGTCGAAGCCGCCTTCTCTTCTGTTTTTTTATTAGCTAATTTATCACCGGTATCATCGGCTACTTTTCCTTTAGGAGTAACCGGGTCATTCTCAAAACTTTTAGCGACGTTTTCACCAGACGCAGCTGACGATACATCGGTCTTTATCGGCGCAGCTTCAGCTGCTACAGCACCTGAACAAACCGGCTGAACAATTATAGTTGCTATCAAAAGGACGAGTTTTAGACATCGCATTGAGCCTCCTAGCAATTATAAGTACAATTTGTTTACACTTTTTATTATATACGCAAGGAGAGCTTAAAAGTCAACTAGTCGTCAACGTCAACCGTAATGTCAGCATTCGTATGAACATTCACTACATCATCAAGATCGTCAAGCGCATCAACAATCTTCATCACTTTGCGAGCAGTCTCGACGTCGCTAATTAGCACGTCATTTTTGGCAACATACTGCAATTCAGCTTCCTTGACATTCATACCAGCATCCAACAAGGCTTTACGAACGCTAGCCAAATCTTTCATGCCAGTGTAAACAATTAGTTCGCCATCAGCCTCAATCGCGTCTTCGGCGCCCGCATCAAGAACTTGCAACAGCGCCTCTTCGCCGCTAGCCGCCACGCGAATGACACCTTTGCGATCAAACTGGAACATCACGCTGCCGGCATCAGCCATCGAGCCGCCATTTTTAGTTAAAGCTAGTTTCACTTCTGGCAGCGTGCGATTACGATTGTCAGTCGCTGTTTCAATTATTATTCCAACGCCGCCCGGACCGTAACCTTCATAGGTAATTTCCTCTAGTGTCGCTGAATTCTTGTCGGCCACCCGATCAATAGCCCGCTGGATATTAGCCGCCGGCATATTCGCTGCTTTAGCTTTTTCAATCGCCATCGCTAGGCTTGAATTCATGGCCGGATCGGTGCCAGCTCGCGCTGCAATAGCAATCTGATTGCCAATCTTAGTAAAAATCGCGCCGCGTTTGGCGTCAACAACAGCTTTTTGCCGGTGAGTAGTCGCCCACTTACTGTGTCCTGACATACTAATCTCCTATTATAATTTTGATAAATCTTTTCTATATTGTAGCAAAACAGTTTATCTATGTCACTATCGAGGCATCACGCAACCGATAACCGCTGCGATGTTTCATAAAATATACCATCAGAATAATCAAGCCGTACCACAGCACCGCAGCCCACCATGGAATTTGCAGTTCAACCGAAGCCCAAGATTGCTCGGCACACCAATTCACTACTGCAATCATCGTGTCAAGCATCATTTGCGCCGGCCAACCAACAATATGCGCTACAGCCGGAAGGATTAAACCGCTCACACCGCTGATTGCTGTCAATAACATTGCCAAAGGAATAAACGGCCCAACTAACAGGTTTGCTAATAACGAAATCACGCTTAATTGGCCAAATGCCACCATGATAATAGGTGCCGTCACCAGCTGCGCTGCCAGGGTTTCTAATAAAATTTGAGCAACCGACGACACTTTATCTGCCGAAAAGAAATAAGCGCTCATAATCGGCGCCACAATAATCACGCCAGCAAATGCTGCAAAACTCAGCATCCAACCCATGTCGCCCCATGCGTAATTCGGATTCCACAAAACGGTCATGGCCGAGACCAACCCCAACAAGACAACCGGATGAAACTTCCGGCCGACATACCAAGCCAACAGACTCAATCCAGTTACTAGCCCGGCGCGCACCATGCTAGGACTAGCACCGGTCATCGTGATGAATCCCAATATCAAAACAAAGCTAGCAAATGTAGCTGAGTACTTTGACATTCTAGAAAATAGCCGGCGTGCTAAGCGCACCAAAATGGTTAAATTATAGCCGCTAGCCACAATGATGTGCGTCAAACCTGTAATCTTCAACGCTTCTAGTAAATTTTCGGGCAACATGCTTTTCTTACCCAACAAGAAGCCGATCCCCAAACTAGCGCCCGGATCGTCGATCGCCCGATGTACGCCATTAGCAAAGGTATCGCGCAGCTCTAACGCCGGATCACTGCCAGCCGTTCGTTTGATACCGTCAAGCTTTGCTTTTGCTAGCACTGCCGCGAAATTACCGAACCCAGGCTTCAGTATGCCGCGCAGAGTCAGCTCATCGCCACGCTTAATCGACGGATTACCGCGCAGCGATAGCCAAATCTGCCCAGGCAGCGGCTTACCACCCATTTTGATACCAGCGATTTGCAATTTAGTACCGCTAGTAACATAATCTGCATCATCTCTAACCGTGCCAGTTATTTGCACCGACTGTCCATATAACGGCTCGTACAATTTTAGCTGCGTTTGATCGCTTGAACCGCGGACTAGCCCTATTAACAAACCGCCGCCCAAAGCTAATATCAACAAAATGCGGCGCTGCTGCCAAAACGCCAGCCCAATCAACGGTATAGCCGCAATCGCCAACCACCAGCTGACACCGCTCCACCATTGTGCCAACGCCACACCGCCAAGTATGCCGTAACACAAAGCCGCTGCATGCCACATCGGATGGAGTCGCTTACTTAGCCATTCCATATCTTGATGGTAGCACAGCTTGACACGACATGTCGCAAACTGTATAGTAAGATTTGCCGGGCCCATAGCTCAGCTGGTTAGAGCACCTGCCTTTTAAGCAGGGTGTCGTGAGTTCAAGCCTCACTGGGCCCTCCATACCGAGAGAAGACCTCTTCAACGCAGGTCTTTTATTTTTGGCTTATTCCTTACTCTTCTTTTTCGGTTCACTGCGCCGCACATGCGTTTGCAGAACATCAATTATCGACAGCACCAGACATACCGTCACAACTATCGCATAACAAGAATTCGCATAACCGACAACTTGCTTACCGAATTCATCAATCACCAGCGCATTCTCTAGCGGTTCAAACATCAGCATTACTGCTAATGCCGCGAACACTATCGACCCGCCAATCCGCTGAAATTTATTGCTAGCCGCCGGACCACTAAACAACAATATCAGCGATGGCGCTAAAGTTAATACTAGAGCCACCACATCGACTAGCGGTGGACGAACAATAACGATACCAAGGTTCGCGATGTACGGTGTCGCTTGGCTGCTCCACAGGTCGGATAAAATAGAACCGGCCGCTAAAGCAAGTGTCAATACGCCAAAGCGCCGGCGCGTTATATACGCTAGCAAAAACAGCACGCCGAAAACTACCACTAGAGCAATACTAAAGGTCATGCTTTTATTTTATCACGCTGCTGTTAAATTATTGCCGTAAATCAATGGAATAGCTCTGCACCTCCTCACGAGAAGATACCGCGCTTTTTAGCGGCATCAAACTGCTCCAATAATTCGCGCTGTTTTTTGGATAATTTCGTAGGCGTATCAACGATAATACTGACAATATGCGCGCCGCGCCGCTCGCTGCGCGGATGAGGTATACCATGGCCGGATAGTTTGAAATCAGTACCCGACTGCGTACCAGCTGGTACCTTCATCGTGATAACACCGTCAACTGTCTCGACGTCAATCTCGGTACCAAGCGCCGCCTCAACCATGCCGATATGCTCCTGGCTAAGAATCAGATCACCTTCACGGGTGAACTTCTTATGCGCTTTAACGCGAACATTGATATATAGATCACCACGATCGCCGCCAGCAACCGCTTCGCCGCGTTCACGCAAGCGAATTGTTGAGCCGTCGTCAATACCAGCCGGAATTTTGACAGTAATTTTTTGCTCGCGCCGCTGCACGCCAGAACCGTGGCAAACTGTACATTCTTTTTCGGGGATTTTGCCGCGTCCTTCGCAAGTCTCGCAAACTACCGCTTGCTGAATCGGCCCAAACATCGTATTCATTGTGCGTATACGCTGGCCAGCACCTTGGCAGTCTGGGCAAGTTTTCATCTCAAATCCCGGCTCGACTGTTGTACCGTGGCAATGTTCGCATTCGTCATTAATCGTCAGCGACAGATCAACATCTTTGCCAAACACCGCTTCCTCGAAAGTCAAAGTTACGCGTGTTTCGACATCGCGGCCGCGCGGCCGGCTATTACGGCGCGACTGTCCGGATGGACCGCCAAAAAATTGGCTAAAAATATCGCCTAGTCCCTCGCCAAAATCGAAATTAATATTCTGACCCTGACCGAAACCGCCGAAACCCTCAAACGGATTACCACCATAACCAGCACCGCCAGAACCGCCCACGCCAGAATGGCCGAACTGATCATAACGCTGGCGTTTTTGTTTATCCTTAAGAACCTCGTAGGCTTCGTTAACCTCTTTAAATTTTTCTTCGCTACCGTTTTCCTTGTCGGGGTGATACTTAACGGCTAGCTTACGAAAAGCCTTCTTGATTTCATCATCAGAAGCGTTCTTACTAACGCCTAGTATTTCATAATAATCGCGCTTTGCCATACCGATACAGTATAACGCTTTAGCACTCACAACGCAAGAGTGCTAACCAGCTATAAAGCCAACTTATTTAATATCTGTGGCTGACGAACTTTTGTTATTCTTGTGAGGGTTACGCGCCGCCAGCGCCCGCAGATCATCAACCACATCAAACTCGTCAAGGATTTTGCGCCCTAGCAGCGCCTCAAGCGTATCTTCTAGAGTCAAGATGCCTGCCGTTTCGCGATAACCGTTGACGACAATGAACATATGATGCCGTGTTTTAATAAAGGCCGATAAAGCACGCTCTAACTTCTGGTCTTGATCAATGAAATAGATTTTCTTATACATTGCCTTCTCAACACGGCTAGTTTTCTTACCATGATCAAGTGTCAATAGACTACGAATATGTAAGATGCCAACAATATGATCGATATCACCGTCAGTCACAGGAAAACGACTATGGCCAGTTTTATGTAAATCGTCAAGTAACAGCGGCCCGATAACGTCACTTTTAGCTACCGTATCTATCACCCCGCGTGGGGTCATTACTTCCTCGACAGTCTTCTCGCTGAAGTGTAAAGCGGCACTGATCGTTCTTTTTTCAGCTGACGACAAAACGTTAGCTGATTGTTGCACCAAATGTTCAAGCTCTTCCCGCGAATTAAGTCGGTTCGGCTCTGCCGGTGCGCTGACGCTGCGCAATAGCTGTCCCCAACGAGGGTGTTTTTCGACAAAAATCAACAGCCGTGGTTCAATCCGCTGATAGTAGTTATCCACCATCTGCGCTAGCCACTCACAGTGTGCGATTCTACTATAGGTCAAAGCTAGCACCGCACTAACTACTACTCCAGCCAAAAAGCCAAATGCTCGTACCGCCGCCAGTACCACCAATGCTAGAAACAATGCTTCGACGGCTTTGTGCAGAGAGACAATATCATCGAGCAGTAACATCCGCCGCAACTCATCAGACGCCGAGACATCGCCTTTTCGACGACGGCGCTCCAACTCATACATTGATAATGTAGCTTGACGCGGCGATACTGATGCCACTACCAGTAACATTAAGGTCATTATCACGAACAAGGCTATCAAGAACGGTTGCATACATCCATTGTATCGTAAGAGCGCTTGATTGGCGAGCTTACAGGCGGTATAATAACCTCTAGTAATAAGCGGAGGAATTATGACAAAAAAAGCCTGGATTATTTTTGCCTTGATGTGCATAGCACTAATTGGCGGTTTGGTCGCGCTGCGGCAGCACAGTCAAATTGACGTATCAAACGTCAACACCAGCAAGCCTCAACCAGCGTCAAGTATTAACGGCAATATCGGCGACCACGTCTACGGAAATACTAACAGCAAAGTAATATTGGTAGAGTATGCTGATTTTCAATGCCCTGGCTGCAACTCTTCCTACCCAATCACCAAGAAGATCAGTGAAAAGTACAGAAACAAGATAGGATTCATTTTCCGCAATTACCCGTTAACCAGCGCCCACCCAAATGCACTAGCCGCAGCCGCAGCCGCCGAGTCGGCCGGATTCCAAGGAAAGTACTGGGAGATGCACGACACGCTTTTCGAAAACCGCTCTAGCTGGGTCGAGTTAACTGGCACAGCTCGTACCGATTACTTCATCAAACTAGCATCAGATATCAAAGGCATTAATGTCGACAAATTCAAATCCGATCTAGAGAATCCTGCTATCCGCAAAAAAATTGACTACGATATGGCTCTCGGAAAGAAAGATAAAGTTAGCGGCACGCCAGCTATGTATATCAATGGTAAGGATATCGGCAACCAAAAAGTATTAGACGGCAAGCTAGTCGACAGCAACAATAATGACTCCAACGCTAATTACGTCTGGACCAAAGAAGACACCTTTGAAAAGTTTGTCATCCAGCCAGCACTCAAGAATGCAGGAATTAGCTACTAGCTAATCGTCACTATCAAAATCAAAAGCGCTCTCAGCATTAAGAGCGCTTTTTTTCCAAACGAGCCATTAGTCCGCCAGGCGCGTTAGTTGGTTGTATTGCCAGCACCGGCATTTTGCGAAACGTTCGGAGCAGCTCCGTTATTCTGCGGCGTAGTCGGCTGCGAAGTATTGCCAGACGAATTTGGCGGAGTTTGCGCCGTACCGCCGCTAGCGCTAGAACCGCTTTGCTGCGGCGGCGCCATCGCTGAATTACTGCTAGGCATATTACCCGCCATGCTGCCCTGCGGCGATTTGTTGATTTGCATTCCGCCCAAGAAACCTAAACCTCCAGCGAACAAAGTGATTGCTATTGCCGACAAAATCATCGTCGGCGTCATCGTTGAGCGCGTAGTTGGCTGCTGAGAGGACAGCGGCCGTCGAGGCGGCGAGGTCTCGAAGCCATCTTCAATTTTAGTTGGCATTTAGTTCTCCTTATTTAATTGATATCGCTGAAAACTATAACCGAGAGCTATTAAATACGCCTTAAATTCTATTTTTTCTTGCTGTAAGCAGGCAACACGACGGTGAAAGTCGAGCCAACGCCCTGTTCGCTATCAACGCTAATTCGCCCACCATGCGCTTTGATTATACGCTCGGCAATTGATAAACCTAATCCATATCCGGCAGTTGTGCGCGATTCTTCGGCGCGATAAAATCGAGTAAAGATCTGTGACTTAACTTCGTCGCTCATACCAATTCCAGAGTCTGTTACTGTTATTGTAATGCTTTTACCTTTCTTACTGCTAGCTAAATTGACCTTGCCGCCGCGATTGCTGTATTTAATAGCGTTATCAAGCAAAATTGTAAAAAGTTGTTCTAGGTTCTGTTGATCGCCAAGTATCGAGAAGTTTTTGGTTTCATCTTCAATAGCAATATCTTTTTCGAGAGCCTGGTTAACCACCAGGTTCATCGCTTTACTAATGACCGCTTGCAAAGAGACTTTACTTTTCTGGATTTCGATTTTATCTTCCTTGAGCAACCCAAGCATCGAGTTGGTAAGTTTTTGTAAACGTTTTACATCACTAACATTATCAGCAATAACCTGCTTGGCTTGCTTGAGTGTCAATTTAGAATTCATCGCGGCGACTTCGTTAGCAGCCAACAGTGCCGTCAGCGGCGTCCGCAGTTCGTGGCTAGCGTCGCTCACAAAACGCGATTGTGCTGCCATGTTATCCTCAATCGGTTGCAAAGTATGCTGTGCCAGCAAATAGCTTACCAATCCACCTAGCAAAAATACCGTTAAATTGGCTATTAACAAATTCAAACGAATCGCCGCTAAAGCCTCGTCCTCGCGCGTGTCAAGATAACTATGAATTGAAATAACTGTGCCTGGCTCAGTCGAACGAATCGTAGTAGCCGACTGATCACTCGGCGGGCGGCGATGGAATTCTTGGCTTGATAATGCATAAATTATCAAACTAAAGGCGATCGACATAGACATGATGATCGCCAAATAAGTCCCTGCCAAGCGAATGACTGCGCGCTGCCCAATATTTTTCATGCCTTCCCAGCCTCATCTTTTATCACATATCCAAACCCTCGTACCGTCTGGATAATCGGGTCGGCGCCTGGGAACGGTTTATCGATTTTATTGCGCAGATAATTGATAAAAACCTCGACATTGTTTGGCAAAATGTCGGCGTCAAAATCCCAAACATGAGTCATGATATTTTGTTTGCCCAAAATCTGATTCTTGTTGCGCAGCAAATATTCTAGGATAGCGAACTCTTTGCTGGATAATTTGACATCTTTGCCAGCGCGCTTAGCTGTATGGTTGACTGTGTCAAGCTCGAGATCGCGCACTGTCAATACATTATCAAGCACATCCTGCGGCCGCCGCAGCAATGCCCGAACGCGAGCGCCGAGAACTTCAAAGCTAAACGGCTTCGGCAGGTAGTCGTCAGCGCCGCTATCCAAGCCTTCAATGATATCTTTATTCTGGTCTTTGGCCGTCAACATCAGAATCGGTGTCTTGTCACCGTCGGCACGCAGCTTTTTGGCGACTTCAAAGCCATTCATGATCGGCATCATCACGTCGAGAATGATCAAGTCGTAATCACCTGCTCGAGCTGCGTTATAGCCGTCCTCACCATCATGCTCAATATCAACCGCATAGCTATCCATCTCCAGCCCCTGCTTGATCGACTTAGCAATCCGTTTTTCATCGTCGACGACCAAAATTTTCATAATTTTATTATAACCTTTCTTTGTTTAACATTTTAATAATTTAACGACATCTCTGGCCACAGATAATGAATAGTTTGCTTGCCGCGACGACTCATCGACACCCACCAATCGCCAGTAGTTGTCTTAATCTTGATCAAGCCTTTGTTTTTGAGCCGGCTTAGCTGCGACATTAGTTTCGGACGGCTCATCTGCAAGCTTTCGGTCAAACCGGTCAAATCTTCTTCACCACTTTCAATAATCTGCTGCAACACTAATGCTTCGTCGGTTGTTAGGTTCAATTGCTTAGTCATATTCACTCCTTTGTTTAGGTTTGTAACGGTAGTATGAACAACGGAACTTAAAGGATTCTTAAGCAGCAGAAAGATCGTAAACAATATACTGTGTGCCGCCGTAGGCGACTTTAACGCCGCTGCTAGTTGCCCAGCTAGCAATCTCAGAGTTACCGCCAGGACCGCCTGCACCGCCAGGGCCGCCAGATTTTCCTTGCCCGCTGCTAGCGACGTAATAGCGAACTTTACCTTCTTTGACCAGCTGTTTGAATTGAGCAAGTGTCAAAGTCGAGTCGCTACCATTGAAACCGCCTATTGCCATCACCGGCTGGCCGCTTGAAAGTTGGATCGGCGCTGATTCGTTGGCGCTGTTAACCGCAGCTATCCAGGTTGCACCGTTTTGATTAGCTAGTAGGTATGCTATCAGCGAGGATTCTGCTTGTGCCGATTCGTTGTTAGTGCCGTTTATCGCCGTCGCGCCTGGCCCAGCCGTCGGGATACTGCCGCTATGCGCTGTTGCCACCGTACTGATACTAAAAGCAATTGGCGCCGCCATGCCAACTATGATAGCCAAGCTAAGGATAATTTGCTTAAGCCGTTTCGTCTGAGCTAGCGGCAACAACGTCAGAATCGTAGCTACGCCGCCAGTAGCAATTACCAGCCAAATCAACCACGGCCAGTAATTATTATAGCCAAGCATAACCACGCTCAATATAGTTGTCGCAGCAATGCTCAGTGGCAATAACCACGCTATCTTGGTGCGGCGAGTATAAGCTTGCCAAATATACGGTGCGCCAATACCAACTAGCGCTGCCACCGCTGGCGCCATCGCTATCACATAATACGGATGAACGTGCCGCTAGTCATGCTAAATATCACAATGTGAATCAGCAGCCAGCCCAGCCACAACAACACGCCAACCCGCTCCTTGTTGCGGCGCGGCGCCCGGCGCAACAGCCAAATCACTAGCCCGCCGCCAATCAGTGCTACTGGTATCAGCCAAGCGATGTTCGGCCCGAAGCTTTGATTAAAAATACGCAATAATCCTGTCTCGCCGCCAAAACCAACGCCGGCCGGCCCACCGCCATGCCCGAACAAACGTCCAAAGCCGTTATAACCGAATATCAAGCTCCAAATATTATTATCGTTGGTGCTGCCAACCCACGGCCGATTTACTGCTGGCGTCAGCCACGCCAAAACGCTCCACCAAAACGTCGATATTGCTGTCACGACACCCGCCACGCCAAGATGCCACAAACGAGTAACCAATTTTGGCGGTGCAAAGCTAATGTAAAGCATTGTCATTATTGGCAACACCAGCAAGCCTTGTAACATTTTAGTATTAAAAGCAAACCCCGTAAATAAACCAGCCAGACTCAACCACAACACTGGCTTATTTACTTCGAAAGCCCGCAAAAAACTATAAGCACTGGCCGTCAAAAATAGCGTCAAGAAACTATCTGGATTATTAAAACGAAACATTAGCGCAGCAGCTGGCGTCAACGCCATTACCGCCCCAGCAATCAATCCGGCACGAGCACTATACCAGCGTCTGACCACCAGATAAACTAGCGCCACCGTCGCGATTCCCGCTAGTGCATGCGGCAACAGTATACTCCAAGATGAGAAACCAAATAATCTACCAGATAACCCCATAATCATCATGCTAATTGGTGGCTTGTCGACGCTAACGAAATTCGCCGCGTCTAAGCTGCCGAATAGCCATGCCGTCCAGTTAGTACTTGCCGCTTGCGCAGCCGCCGCATAATAACTATTAGCCATGCCATTAATGGTCAAATTCCACAGATAAAATATCGCCGTGAAAAGCAATAAACCGCCAAATGCTGCCATCTCGCCGAAACTCGACTGACCATATTCTTGGCGTACTCGCGACAAACCTTTAATATCCTCTGTTGCCGTTTTAACAACATCAACCCGGGAATCAGTATCTTCAATCCATTCTACTGGTTCCTCGTGGATTTTATAGCCGTTATATTCAGCTTTGACTAGCAACTCAGTGTCGAAAAACTAAGCCGTGTCCTTAATGTACGGCAGCAGCTTTTGCGCTACATCGCGGCGTAGCGCTTTGAAACCACACTGCGCATCAACAAATTTAGTCTTCATGGTAGTGCGAATAATTCGATTGTAGCAGCGTGAGATAAACTCGCGCTTGAAGCCGCGCGTCGTTCGTGATTGTTTCATTAACCGCGAACCGGTCACTAGTCCGGCATCGCCAGTAATCAGCGGCGCAATCATCGGTTTAAAACTGTCAAGATTCGTCGACAAATCAATATCCATATAGGCTAGAATGTCCGCCTTGCTACTCACCCAAGCCTGTTTAAGAGCCCGGCCGCGGCCTTTTTCTGGCAATTGCAGCAAGCGGATCTCTGGATATCTCTCGGCTAGCCGGCGAGCAATTGCCGCTGTACCGTCGGTGCTGCCGTTATCAGCGATAACGATACGCCATTTATACGGCAGATTGCTGGCAAGATACTTATGCAGTTTGGTAATCTACTGCTCAAACATATGAGCTTCGTTAAAAACTGGCAATACGATATCGACCGTCAATGTCCGCGGATTGAGCGGTAGCAAAATTTGGTCGTCGACTGCCGGAGCCGCCGACGCCAAGAGTTGAGTGATTGTAGCTGCTTTCATGAGCGCTACTGTATAGGCACGTCATGAAAAGTTGCTTAAAGTTTCAATTGCTATAATTAAACGTATTGTCGCGGTCGCGGCCAGACGCCAGCAAATCCACCGGGCCGTAAACCCTGACGGAAACCGGACCGTACATGTAGCGACAGCGCATAGACTCCGTGAAACCGCGATGACTGCACGTCTCGTCTATCTGGCTTT
>ERZ773083.1326-NODE-1326-length-16991-cov-27.722189_pt1 | contig 16991 bp, 11 predicted proteins | sample MGYA00511465_ERZ773083 | MGnify/ENA primary metagenome ERZ773083 (study PRJEB29015, sample SAMEA2738001) | human oral metagenome | biome: human oral; feature: human-associated habitat; material: dental | place: China | collected 2060 ... | reverse complement strand
GCAATCATGCTAAAATCTTGCTTCTCCCTTTTTAGGGGTTTCTTTCGATTATCTAGCTGTTCTCGTATATGTTCTTGTAAAATGCCATTGTCCTTGTTAGACATGTGCTCCTCCTTTTCTGTTGATAGAAAGGAACTTGCTTTCATCGAAAGCAAGCCCTTGTCTTATTAGCTTATAAAATCGCCTTGTAGGCTTCCAGATCAGCCTGATTCGCCGCCTGTTTTTGCTTAGCAAGAGCAGCCTCCATCTCAGACGGAAGAGAGAGGACTCCTTGAATCTTACCTACCATGGCTGATACATTTTCCACCGGATAAATGTGGCTTTCTGCAACGAAACGACGATTGTGACAAGTCGTCTCAAAACTGAGAATCAGCATATTATTCTCAAAAGCTGTTCGACTACCATTGAGAATTTCATCACTGATATTGATATCCAGATACAAGTCACAGCGAGTAAAAAGTTCATTCACCTTAGCTGGACGAATATTAGGATAGAGGGAAATATTCGGATAGCGATTTAATTCCATCAAATGACTTGACATCTCAGTAATCGCTCCAATATGGAAATGAACATTTGGTAATTGAGTCAAAAGTGACTCAATTTGCTCGATTTGGTCACTATTCGTCAGGATCAAGGCTTCTGGATTCATATTATTGAGGCGATGGTATTGATAGAGATAACCAACATTGCGGAAGTAAGTTTTCTCTTTTGGTGTCGCAAGCTTGAGGATTTTATCATAAACTTGCTTATCCTGTACTGCAATACGGATGTTGCGATGAGGCAACTGCATCGCTGCTTTCATGTTACCCGGCAACTCCTCTCCAATCGGCTCCTGCCAGAAGAGAATATCCTCTGCTCGTCCTTCTTTTGGAGTCAGACCAACGGCTACTAAAAATGGTGTTGCTAGAGAGTTGTAGATAATGCGATCTGTATCATATCCACGATATCGCAAGTAAAAGATTACAAACTCCTGCTTAGAATTGAAAATATGGCGTTTTCCATCAAGAGTTAAGACAATATCCTCTGTTAGATGATTTTCCATAATCACCGTTACGTTATCTTGATTAAAGTAGCGTGTATGAGTTGGACGTTGAGCATCATCATAGGTAATCTGTGCAAAGAGACGTCCCTTGCGATTGTAAATGTCCGCAGCACGTACACGACCTTGATCATCCAACCACTCGACTGCACGCACGCGACGTTCGTGTGTTGGTTGACGGTAAAAGATATTGGCATGTTTCTTACCCATATCTAAGATTTCACCATTAACATTACTTGAGCGGATTTCCCACAAATGAGGCCTTGGAACAAGGTTAAAATAAAGAGGTAGATCGTCCTCTGAAGCCACATCTCCAGTAAAGTAACTGTAAGGCGACTCAACATCAGGTGCGAGGTAGCCATCGTCTCGGATCACGACAACAGGGCAGTCTAGCCCAGCCGCCTTAAGTGAACGTAACAAATCAAAACTCGCTTGATCATAGCGTTCAAATAAACAAATCATAGTGTTTATGCCTTTCTTTTCGAATCCCTACTGATGCTGTGCAGATTGAACAAGATCATACCAACGCTGGGCGATATGTTCATCAAGATATGGTTCTGCCACCTCGTAGGACACACGGGATAAATCTTCTTGGGAATGTTGAGTAAATAGCTGGACAATCTTTTCTGCATATTCCGTTGTCATTGCATCCAAATCATCTGGACGCACCTCAGGAATCAAGTAGCCATTTTCCCCATCACGGATAAAGGTTGGATTTCCATAACGTACATCAAAACCAATAATTGGCAGACCAGAGCCAACCGCTTCTAACAAGGTCAAACCAAATCCTTCACTTGTGGAGGCAGACAGGTAAGCAGAGTAATTTCGATAAACATCTGCCATATGGTGATGCCCCATCAGACGGATATACTCTTCTGCATTTAACTCATGAATCAACTGCTCCAACATGGCTCTTTCACCACCCGTACCATAGATATCAAAAGTGATTTCAGGTAATTGCTCATGTGCCTTCACTACAGAGTGAATCAACCAATCAATATGCTTCTCACTTGCCAAGCGCGAAGCCGTAATCAATCCAAACGGCTTGCGCTCCCCTTCTGGATGACGCAATTGATCCAAACTTCCCACCGGAATAGTCAAGATTTCCTTTGGTTTGATGGTTGTATATTGAGCGAATTGTTCTTTGAGTAGGTTCGTTTGCGCATCGGTCGAGTTAATGATATAGTCCACTTCGTCAGCATATTCGAACTGATACTCATAATAGTTATTCCATAAAATATAGTCTTTCTCAGCAGGATTTTCACTAAAGTGGTCTGCATGAACGATTACGACTAGCTTTGCATCACCCTTATTAGCAAAGATAGCTTGACCAATATCTGTCTCTCGGTCTAAGATCAATAAATCCTTGTCCGTCAGAGACAAACTTCTTATAAAATGCGCGACAAACTCTTGCTTAGAATAGAAAACATGATTTGGGAAACGATAGACTTGCGTCTCCTGTCTACCATCGACTTCATTGATGATTTCCTCATAAGCCACACTGCCATCTTCATTGAGCCAGGTACGTTGATATAATTGCGCATGACCATTCATCGGACTAAAATACTCGATAAAATTCTTCGTATAAGTATAGTACTCTTTTTGAATCAAACAACCACGTGAAACAATTTCAGCGCGCTCAATCAACTCTTTGTCCATATCGCAGGCATAACAAGTCACAAAATCACCATCACCAAATACAAGTCGAATCGTCTTCATATCGGTGTCCCGGATAATTTCGAGAGGCTCTTTATCGAAACTCGCTAAGACCTGTGCTAGCGTATAGGTCGTCGGTGCAATTTTAACATCTGTAAAATACTGATAAAGCCAGATGACCTCAGAATCTTCAAAGCCAATATTCTTTGTCAAATGTTCAATGTTATCAGCAGATATAAAATCCATAAAGATGAACTTCGCTTCTAAGCCAACACTACGAAGCAATTTTGCACGGTAGATCTGTGCATATTCTACACCGCTACTCGCCCAGCCAATCCCCAAATTGATGTTATAAATTGTCATATTTGATTATCCTCTTACAAAAAGTTATCTCGTTTAATTCTCGAAAGACGTTTGATTCTCTTGCCCTTATCATCATCTAACTTATCTTCGTCTTTCTTTTTAGGTTTTGCGCGACGTGAAGTGATGTAGCTGACAGAGATGGCACTATCTGTTCCTGTTTTTGCAAGGGGTTGTTCGAGATGGACTTTCTCTCTCTCAGGCACCACCTCTTCTTCCTCCTTAGCAACTTCTTCTGGTCTATCAAGTTCTTTACGTAATTCTTGAATTTTTTTGATATCTTTTGGTTTACCATCGATATCGTCCAGTTCTAGAAAATCATCAATTCGACTAATAATATTTTTAATTTTTTCTTTTTGTAAATTATACAATCTCTCAGCCTCTGCCCGTTTTTTTGTCAGAGTATCGATTTCTTCGAGAATAGACTCTCTCGTATCCAAGTAGTCTTTTTGTGCTTTTTCTAAAACTTCTTTAGCTTCTTTTTCAGCCCTATCATGAGCTTCAATAACAAGAGATTTGGCATAAATAACTGCTTCACCGATCTCTTTTTCTTGATTCTTCATAGAGTCGATTTTTTTACGCAGGGACTCGATTTTTTCATTCTTCTTTTGAATTTCACGATCGAACCCTTCCTCTAATGCTTCGATACAATCTTCGACTTCCTTAGCACGGTAGTTACCGAACAATGTTTTCTTAAGTCTCATTTTGCTCCCTCTATTCCTTACTTATTCTGATTTACACCACTACTCCTCATTGTAGCATAAAATAGCGTAAATTGCCATTCTTTTCTAAGCTCCAAATAAGGAAAATATTCTGAAGCACTATCAAGCAAAATCCGAACTTAGCTTAAAGTTCATCTATTTCTAAAAAAATGTCTGATTGATAGATCAGACATTTTCGAAAGTAAAAACATGAACGCTACTTTTAAACCAGGACGGTTTCGAGTTATTACTTCCTATTTTAAAAGTTTAGTTCCGTAAAAGTAAGTGGTGTATAGCCAAGTAATTCCACACCATCATACTCGACTGTTTTCACGATCTCTTGGATGTTCGTTTTCAGCTCTTCAGTTGCTACACCATTTGGATCATCCAAGACCACATCATCTTCCACTACGAAAAGCGGTTTTTGGTAACGATCGTAAAGATTGTTCATCACGAGACGAAGTCCTACAGAATCAATGCGATTTTGACCATTACTTACATATTTGTTGATAAAAACTTCTTGGGAATTGCTTGATGCATAATAACTGAAGCTGACAAAGTCAATTTTCCCATCTCTTAGGACAAAGAGGTCGTCATTTTCAATATCCAAGGCGATTTGATCACGTTCCAAACGACGCAAAAAGTGATTTGGGTAGTATCCACGAACTTGCACGTCTGTAAACAAATAATTTTCCCTATCTTTGACTTCTGCTTCCATTACATCAATAGCACTTTCAGTCTGCTGAGTGTAATTTTTACTAACAACCATCATCCCACCAAACTGAAACTCTGGGTTGATTGTTTTTCCGAGCTTGATTGCACGTGCAGAAGCAACCAATTGATAATGAGCTGCTTGCCAAATCACCTGTTCTTGATTGTCATCTGCTCCAAAAGACAATCCCCCACCAAGAAACGGCAAATGGTGCAAAACGTTGAATTCATTGAAGGTAATCCAATACTTCACTTTGTCCTTAAAGTGCTGAAAGACAGCTTCTGCGTAACGCTCAAAGAGTTCGATCATCTTGCGGCTTTTCCAAGCTCCATATTTTTCGTATAGATTCAGCGGAAGGTCAAAGTGACTCAAGGTCACAATCGGTTCGATATCTTTTTCTAATACGTCATCGATGATTGCTTCATAATATTTCAACCCCTCTTCACTCGGCTGCAACTCTTCACCATTTGGAAAGATGCGTGCCCAAGAAATCGAGATTCTATAGGCATTAAAACCCATTGATTGAATTAAATTCAGCTCTTCCGTATAATCTCTCTGACCTACTGAAGCAAATCTCCCCAGGATATCATAAGATCCTAAAGGTACATTTTTGTAGTCAACTGTTCCATTCAGAACTTCTATCCGAGATTGGTCAACTGGTAATACATCTGTAGTACCCAAACCTTTGTTACTATTTGACATCATATTTCTAATCATAGTGGCTCCTTTTGATTTTTATTATTTCTATTTAATGATTGCAAGTTCTGATATTTTTAGGATGATTTAGCATCTTCCTTTTTTTGAGTAATAGCAGCCAAACCAGACAATTCACTTGCAACATTTCTTAAGTCACGTGCTAGGGGCTGCGAACCTGGTCTGAGTAGGTGATAGAGTTGGCGTTCCGTCATCCTTAAATTTGTTCCATTTGATTCTGAATAGTGAGACAGATGTTTCAGAGAGTCTTGCAAATCTATATTCTTTATTGATTCTTCTCTATTTTCAAGCTCCTGTTGCTCCTCGGCAATATGTGTTTGAGACGATCCTTCTTCAGAAATTTCAGGTGTCATCACTTCTTGCACTTTTTGCTGGTGAGTTAGAGGGCTCATATCCAGTTCAGAGAGGCTCTTATACAGACGTTCCGAAGTATGCAAGTCATGCGCGAATACTTCCGTCTCCGCTACACTCTGTCTATAGGAACCAAATTCTGATTCTAACATACTATAGGATTGAGATAGGGATGCTTTCCTTAAACTCACCGAATCAGCTACACTCTGACTTTGACTCAAGGATTCAGATATTTGTTGGCTTTGACTCAAGGATTCAGACTCCGAAAGGGATTCCCACTCGCTCTGGCTTAGGCTATAGAACTCAGACTCGGAGACACTCTGACTCGCTTGTTCTGATTCAGAAGAACTCCACCACTCTGATTCTGAAGAGCTTTGGGATTCGGATATGGATTCCCACTCGCTCTGGCTTAGGCTATAGAACTCAGACTCGGAGACACTCTGACTCGCTTGTTCTGATTCAGAAGAACTCCACCACTCTGATTCTGAAGAGCTTTGGGATTCGGATATGGATTCCCACTCGCTCTGGCTTAGGCTATAGAACTCAGACTCGGAGACACTCTGACTTGCTTGTTCTGATTCGGAGTAGCTCCACCACTCTGATTCTGAAGAGCTTTGGGATTCGGATATGGATTCCCATTCACTCTGACTCAAGCTATAAAACTCGGACTCGGAGACACTCTGACTTGCTTGCTCTGATTCGGAGTAGCTCCACCACTCTGATTCTGAGTGACTTTGGGAGTCTGAAACAGATTCCCACTCACTCTGGCTCAGGCTATAGAACTCGGACTCGGAAACACTCTGACTCGCTTGTTCTGATTCAGAATAACTCCACCACTCTGATTCTGAAGAGCTTTGGGATTCGGATATCGATTCCCATTCACTCTGGCTTAGGCTATAGAACTCAGACTCGGAGACACTCTGACTCGCTTGCTCTGATTTGGAAGAACTCCACCACTCTGATTCTGAAGAGCTTTGGGATTCGGATATGGAGTCCCATTCACTCTGGCTCAGGCTATAGAACTCAGACTCAGAAACACTCTGACTTGCTTGCTCTGATTCGGAAAAACTCCACCACTCTGATTCTGAAGAGCTTTGGGATTCGGATATGGATTCCCATTCACTCTGGCTCAGGCTATAGAACTCGGACTCGGAGACACTCTGACTTGCTTGTTCTGATTCGGAGTAGCTCCACCACTCTGATTCTGAAGAGCTTTGGGATTCGGATATGGAGTCCCATTCACTCTGGCTCAGGCTATAGGACTCGGACTCGGAGACACTCTGACTTGCTTGCTCTGATTCAGAAGAACTCCACCACTCTGATTCTGAAGAGCTTTGGGATTCGGAAACGGATTCCCACTCACTCTGGCTCAAGCTATAGGACTCGGACTCGGAGACACTCTGACTTACTTGTTCTGATTCGGAATAACTCCACCACTCTGATTCGGAAGAGCTTTGGGATTCGGATATGGATTCCCACTCGCTCTGGCTTAGGCTATAGAACTCAGACTCAGAAATACTCTGACTCGCTTGCTCTGATTCGGAAGAACTCCACCACTCTGATTCTGAAGAGCTTTGGAATTCGGATATGGAGTCCCATTCACTCTGGCTTAGGCTATAGAACTCAGACTCGGAAACACTCTGACTTGCTTGCTCTGATTCACTCAAGGAAAGAGACTCTGAGTATGCAATACTTTCACTCAAAGAGAATGCATCCGTATCCTGACAAAGGGACTCCCCTGTCAAATACTCAGAAACAGAGAGGCTATCAACCAAGGAAAGGGACTCAAATTCAGATTCTGAAGAAGAGACCACTAATGAGTAGTTCTCAGACATGGACTCTCGAAGCGAGAATCCTTTTGCTGATATACTCTGGCTAAACGACTCACTGTACGAATCTGCGACAGAAAGGCTGAGGGAAGCTAAAGCGCTAGTTGACAAGCTCTGACTAACATCCCTTATCAAGTCAGCTACACCCAGACTGTTCCTTTCCTGAAAGTCTTCTAAGGCTTCCATGACAGAAACTGATTCTGTTGGTAACTCAAGATCTTCACTAGCACTCAGAATAATTTCCTTTTGCTCTTTGAGTTTTCGACTAACGGGCTTCGATTTAGTTGCATCCAGGCTACGGTAATCACTATCTTCCCTACCCTTTTGCTTAAACTTTGATATCAAACGTTTAAATCCCTTTAGCTCTTCGTTATTATTTTTGCTCATAATATGATTTTCTCCAAAAATACAGTTATATCATCATTATAAAGTCTACAACAGAATCTGTCAAAGTATTAGCCAAAGAAAACTTCTAACTTCCCAGAAGGCTTAATATTAATGTAACTCAATGCCATATTTTTTATAATGTTTAGATTTATATCTGCATTCATTCTTTTGTATGATTTAAAAGCTTCTTTATGAAACTCAAAGACAGGATTTTTTTGGGCGTATCCTTGACTAGACACCAAACCTTGAAATTGCTGTAAATAGTCAACCTGCTCAACCCAACAGTCATCTATCGCTCTCAAAACAACAGTTCGTTGAAATTGATTGAACAACTCTGAATCCTTGATTTTATCTTTTTTCTGCTGGTATTCTGAAACAAGGAGGTCAGATAAAAACTTTTTAACTTGCCGTAAATCCGTGACATCTAGATCATCTGGAATATCCTCGCAGTAATAACTAATGTTATCCAAAACAAAGCGAAATAAATCAGCCCGCTCTTTAAACGGTGTTTTACTTGTATAAATGTCTACTGCATCCGATAGGATAGACAAGAAATAGGTCAAATCAAAATCTGGATGAGAGATGAGCTTATTACGCTTATTGTAGATAATCTGTCGCTGAATACGGATACTTTCATCATATCGTTCCGTTGAACGTCTGGAAGCAGCTGATGCGTTATCACTATTCTTCTGAGCTTCTTCAACCGCATATCTAATACGACGAGAGGTCAAATGAATCTTTTGTTTTTCCTCTGGTTTTGCAATTTCTTTATGATAGTACTCACTAATCCATTTGCTACCAGACTTGGAAATAAGATCATCCTCAAGAGAAATAAAGAATTTGCTCAATCCTGGAGCGCCTTGTCGTCCAGCACGACCGCGAAGCTGCAAATCGACTCGCTCACTGGACATTCTCTCTGTTCCAACAACAGCGAGTCCACCCAATTCAGCAACCCCTTCTTCCAAGATAATATCTGTTCCACGACCTGCCATTGATGTTGCTACCGTCACTGCAGAACGTCTACCAGCCAGTGCGATCATCTCAGCCTCTTTCGCTGCATTATGGGCGTTCAACACATTATGGGCGATTCCCTCTTGGAGTAAGAGCATAGAATAAATCTCAGACATTCCAACCGATCCTGTCGCAATTAAAACTGGCTGACCTTTTTTATGTAATTTTTTGATATACTCCAATGAAGCATATAACTTTTGAGGAATCGTGAGATAGATTTCATCTGGATAATCAATTCGTAAATTGGGTTTTCGTGTAGGAACAACTACGACTCCTAAGTCGTAAACGTCTCTGAACTCTTCCTCACAAACTTTACCAGTACCCGTCATTCCTGCTAATTTTGGAAACATTCTAAATAAATTTTGATAGGTAATAGAGGCCATCGAACGCGTTTCCAATGTGATTTTCACACGTTCTCTGGCTTCTAGTGCTTGGTGCAGTCCTGATTGGAGTTTGTTTCCTTCCAAAAGACGTCCTGTCGCCTCATCCATCAGTTTAACTTCGCCATTATCCACTGTGTACTGACGATCTTTTTCAAACAAGTGGTTAGCTCTCAAAGCTAGGTTAATTTGGCGAATGAGCTGGTAATTATCTGGATCATAGGCATTCTGAACGCGGAAATAAACCTCTGCTTCCTTGACTCCTTTTCTCGTTAACCATACAGACGTCCGAGTGGAGTCTAGATTAAAATCTTCCCCTTCTTTTAGAGTTTTCACAAACTCATCACACGAGAGAAAGAGGTTGGATTGAACCCGAGGAGAACCTGAAATGATTAAGGGCATCTGCGCGCTATCTAGCAAGGCTGCATCTACTTCATCGACCAAACAAAAATAAAATTTTGGTAAAAACTTCTTTGATTGAGATGTCGCCAAGTTTTCTTCTAGGTAATCAAACCCTAACGCACTATGTGTTGTATAGACAATATCACACTTATAGATTTGTTGTTTTTGAGGAATTTTAAGCTTTTTTGTCGGATCGTCCGAGACACCAACCCCAACTGTCATTCCTAAAAATCGAAAAACGGGTGCCATTTGTTTAGCATCACGCGCTGCCAAATATTCATTGGCCGTGACTAGGATTGTACTTTTTTCCGTCAAGGCATTTAGGTATAAAGGAAGGATAGCTGTCAAGGTTTTTCCTTCCCCTGTTCTCATTTCTGCAATCTGATTGTCCTGCATAACTAAGGCCCCTAAAACCTGAACATCATAAGGATATAATCCTAATACACGCTTGGCTGCCTCACGAATGGTTGCATACGCTTCCGGCAAAATGGACTGCAAGCTTTCTCCTCCAGAAAGGCGTTCTTTAAACCATTTTGTCTGAGCTTGCAGTTTCTCATTTGACATAGCTGCATAACTATCAGATAGTTTATTAACCTTCTCCAAAATCTTTTTGTAACGCATTAGTTTATAGGAGTTGGTCAAATTGAATCGTTTAGTTTTCATTCTCTCTCATCCACTCTTCAATCTTTTCCAAGTCAATCGCTTGAAGTAAAAATGACTTATCTAATAAATATTCAATGTTTGCTAGTTCACGTGGTCTAGTCTTCAAGTCCGCATATTCCTTAACTTTTGTCGGATTAAATTGCTGTAGCAATAATTCTTTAAAAATAGGCGGATTTACTCGAGTACGGTAACGTTCCAGCAAGCGTTGATAGTCTAGTTCGCTTAAAAACTCATCCGTCACAAGAGCGTATGAATTTCCAAATTGTTTGGAGTAATGCAAGGCCGCAATATTAGAAATCGCTCCATAACCAACAAAAGCCACTTTTTCAAAAAGATGCTCTTGCGCTAATTCTTCAATCGTTTCAAGCAAGGTTTCGTAAAAACGTTCCTCCATATATAGGAGCGCTTCTCTATATGATGAATTAACAATCAATACATTTGAGAAATGCTCACGAACATGTTCTGGGATAAAACCTGTTCGATTGAGTTCGGGTTCAGTAAAGCAAACATACATCGTTTCTTTCTCGGAATCCTGATGAAGCAAATCAGATATCCAGTAGCGATCCACTGTATAATCCGCCAACTGCTCCTCAGCAACATAAATCCCTTCAAACAGGAAGCGATGACAACCCGAGCTGACTAACTGCACCTTATAATATTGTGTACTATCTGGAACGCATACGCTCACACTCTCTCCCTGTTTAATGATTTGATTCGAAATTTCTTCATCTCGAGCATTCATAAATTCAACCTTTAAGTATGTTGAATTTTCTGGGATGGTTTCTATATGACTGCCAAAAATATAGTTTTGTCCACGTTTCAATTCAGGAAGCTGACTCGTATTGCGTAAAGCCTGATAGTTTGCCCGTGAATGCCATTCATGAATAACTGTTCCCGAAGGCATGAACTGATTTTCATACAAAACATGACCACCATCTAACAGTTTGACAGATGAACCGTATAGATACTGAGATACGCTTTGGATATCCCAATAAGCAAAATAGACTTCTTCCTTGTATCTCACGATTTAAACTCCCTTTCAAAACTATTCATTAATAGCGTTTTATATTGATTAAAGAACCATTCAACAATACCTTGTGTATCGTCGTTGTGTCGTCCAGTCAACCCCTTACTGATAACGCTGACGCGGTAATCTCGCTGTCCTAACTCATCCAGCATATCAGGATAGGCAGACATATCATAGTCATCTTGATACATAAAGGAGATAATGAATTTTGTTCTTGAGAAATCAGCTGACTCAAAAGCCGTCCAGAAACGTTCGTTAAGCTGAGCTGTAGCTTCACTTGATAATTCTCCTATTGTGCGGTACACCAAATCCAGTGACGTTGGAAATCCTCCCGGACGAATAGTTGACTCATTTTCTGCCATATCTCCTAAGTTGACAAGAGGTTTTCCGACAATGACGGCATGAGGTTCCAACTTAGAACTATAGTAAAGGGCACCAAAAGTCCCCATTGATAAACCTGACAAGGTCAGTTGTTCCTTCGTAAAACCAAGTTCATCTAAGCAATTATGAACCACTTGAAGAAGTTTTTGTTCGAGCTCCTCCGATCCAAGATAGAATGCGCCCCCCTCTGAACGCGGATCCCCTACTAGTAAGAATGGCGATCCCAAATTATTCATCATCCAGTACCCTTCAAATCCCTCTGCAGGACGGTACCCTGAAAAATAGATGTTCAACGGTGGTTTCAAATCTCCTGGATGGAAGAAATAAATCAGTTCTTCTCTATTTTTATCGCTAATTCGTTTTCCTCCGACTAACAAGTCTCCATAGCCTAGATGGGAGTCTCGATAGTGGCAGGGACCAAGTTTTACAATTCCTTGTCCTTTTGCTTGAATACTGATACTCAAATAATACGAATCATTTACATCTAACGTCAGAGACCGATCAAAGCTCGTTTCATCATAAATCCATTCTTGCATGGGAGAATTTCCAGCTGGAAAACCTTTAACAACGTAGCGGATCGAACAACCTTCTGAAACCCTGAACTCAGGCCACAGATCTAAGGGCATCTCCCCACTCAGAAAAACATTATGTTGATAGGTCGCAATAGTCTGATAATCCTCGCCGTATCGGCCACACAAACGAAGGTAATTTGTCCCTTCATAACTGACTTGCCCCTCAAAAGATGGTGCAGCGACTAGATGATTAACATTTAGTTTCGTTCCATTTTGCTTAGAGAAAAAACCACGTGAAAATATATGTAGCATCTGCTCTGGATTTTCAAAATTTGTTTTCACAGCTTTTTTGCGCAAAAGAAATCGTTCCAACGTTTTTGTAGTGATTTGACAACGCTCATGATAGAACAAACGGTAAACCTGAATTTTCTGATCCAAGATAGTGACATACTCTAAATATTCAGCAGTATCTACTAACACGACATCAAACGGTTTGTCTACTTTTTTCTTCTTTTTTTTCCCGTTTTCCGCCTCAACTTCTCTATTTAAGATCCCGATATCTTCTGGCAATAAAGAGACGATGTCTTCTGGTTTGACAAATGTCCATTTTATATTACTAGGAATTTCATATTGCTCCTGCCAATTTTCATCAGCAATTTGCAAAACACTAATTTTTTTCATTTCCTTTTAATTCCTTTATGGTATTTTTCCACATATCGACAATCTCACCCCTTGTATACTGTTCAATCTTCTTGACTGAGTGAACTAGAGATTGATTCCAATGTTCTAAGTTTGTGAGGTAGTATAAGAGTGCCTCTTCAAAATCTGAAATATCATCTAGAATCCAACCATTTTCTCCATGCTTCACATAAGAAGAACTATACAAGTTAACCTGAGGGATCCCTCCACTAATGCCAGCGATTTGAGTCAACACATCAGCTGGAGTTCCCAAATCTAGTATAATACGAACGTACTTCAGAGCTTTAATCAAATCGATGTCGCTATGAATGGTCTCAATATCAATCCGTTCGCGAACAATCTCCTCTTCATCATCAAGAACTCGGTTCTCACCTCTCGCTCTTTTCTCTTTATCAACAAAAATCAATTCTTGTTCATATTCTGGCTTAAGAGTTCGATAGTTTTCTAGTACCTGTTTTATATAGGCCTCTCGGCCAAAATCCTGACTTTGTGTTCCAACCAGCAAGTCAATCCATTCATTTTTCAACATCATTTCAAACAAAGTCGTAAACACATATTGAATTTGATCTGCTGGTAGATTGTCGTAATTGACGTAAACAATTAACTCTTTTTTTCTTTGACTATGCCCTAGGTTTAGATGAGTATCATAAGGCGGAATCTCATAAAATCCCGGCAACTGTTCTAGATCCACATTAGCTGCTATCGTTTCAATTTTATTTAAACTATCAACAACGAAGAACGGCGTGTCTGTCAAATCCGTTAGCAGCTGCTCCTGGTTTGTGATTGGATAGCGATCTCCAAAAAAAGACAAGATAACATGATGGTTTTCCTTAACCTTTTGGAAAAAGTGGTTGTGCTGTACATCTGACGAAATCACAATCGTATCATCCTTGGTTAGCGAAGAAGTTAGATACTGATCTAGTTTTTCATTGATTAATTCTTCGATATCTTGGTAAACTTCTTTTGCAAATGTAGCCTGCGCCTCAGGGTTGATAAGTACTTGATGATTTTCTGTGCCCAAAAATTCCCTAAACTGCCATGTACCTTGTAAATTTAAATAATCTTGGTAGTAAGGTTGATCATTTTCAAAATAGATGATACTTGAAACAAATCCACGATCATCAAAAATTAGCTGATGATTTGTCTGCCCACCCTCAAAATAAGTAATATCAAAGAAATTACCTGTTTGTGAAAAGTTAATTTTAGCATAGTGTTCTTGATTTAAATATACCTCAATCATAAAAGGAGTATAGAAGAATTCTACTCCTTGAGGCCATTTAATATCTTCCAGACGAATTTTACGTACAGATACATCCGTCAGACCTTGTATGGTATCAAATAGATTCCATACAGTTTCTGGCAATATTCTTTGCTGATAAAGAAAGGTTCGAATATGTGGTGAATAGTTCAAAATCAGAGTGGTATTTGCCTCTCCTGATTGCTGAAACATTCGCAGCAAATTCACCGCATCATCAAACATCATATTTTTAGACACGTAATAGAAAGGCAGAGTGGTAGAATACCATTTCCGATCTTGTCTATACCAAGATGGTACAAAGTAAAACATATCCCTCTATTCTCCTTTAAATTCTAATTCTTTGTGGTAGTAAGTCCCAATTCTCAAGATACGTATTTCTTCATGCAAAGGCAAGAGCATACTGACTAAAATGATCAATGTACTTGGTATAGTCAAAAGCAAATTTGGAAGAGGTAGGAAGAAATTAATGAAATAGGGTAAACCAATAAAAACGATCAGGTAGAGTGCTCCTACATTAGATTGTAAGGAAATGTAATGTTTCAAAACTTTTAAAGTTGCTTTCCCAGGCTGGATATAATCTAGGTATTCTCCTTGACGTTGTAAACGTTTCGCTGTTTCTTCTGGTTCTAAGTTGATATAGGCAAATAAAATTGCAAGAAGATAGATAGCAAGCAAGTAAAAGGCTAAACTTAGGGGGTTTGTAAAGTCAAATAAACTACCAAAATTTTTTGTAAAACCATGTCCAAACCAGTCTAATACCAACTGAAGCAACATAATAACACTCGAGGCATACATAATAGGCATTCCCCCAGAGGGAAGAAATTTGATAGGGAGGTAAGATTTGCCATAGTAACGACTACTTAACATGACTCGATTTAGAGGCAAACGAATTTCAGCTCTCTCGCAGACCACGGCAATATAGCCCAAGATCAAAAATGAGATCGCCGCACCTACTAGAAAGGCTAATCCTTCTTTAGACAAAACAGATTGTCCTATCAATACCACTAATTGGTTAGCAAATTGTAGCAGAATTCCTGAAATAATAATAATTGTCTGCCCACCTACTCCCTTGCTAACATTCAAACTAGCCAACCAGATAATAACAAAGCCTCCTGCTACAACAGTTGCCAGTACAGCCATATTATAAATCCAATCATCTACAAGAAGCAAAAAGCGTCCATTTTCCGAACGAGCCGTGTACATAACAGCTATCCCCTGTAACACGGAAAAAATCAAAGTGAGAATCTTTTGCACAAAATCCGCTTTTTTCAATGACCAGGACTGGATATTCCAACTTTTATTCAAGTTGATGACCTGCCAAACGATCATCGTCGTAATCCAAGGACCTAGTCCCAGTGAAAACATGGAAATCTTAGAGACATCTACTCCTGCTAAGGAATACAAATAGGCCAAGGGATTTTGCTCAGTTATTTGTGAAAAACCTGTATTGCCATTGTATCCTGGAAGTAAAATATGGCGACCAAGTATATAGATCGCAATGATCAAAATTGTAAAAATTGCTCTTCGGAAAAAAATACTTGTTCGTTTCTGTTTCTTAAGACCGAAATGTTTCATCTGTCATCCTTTATTCTTTATATTTAGCAAGTCTTGCGATCATTTTCTAGCAATGTTCATTCACCATCGTAACAGCAAGACAACCCAAGAAAACAGGCTCATCCCACTGATAATCAAGATAGGATTAACTGGCTTACCATGATATTTCACCTACGAAATACAGGAGCACCTCATGAGTGTAAATCTACTTGGAGCTTCTCTTCTATCCTTGAATATTTTCATGTGAGAACACCTGTTCTTCCATTTTTTCTATTTGAACATTATCAAATGCATAAACGGATTTACTTAATCCTTAAAATTTTTATAAGTATATCAACTCTGTCACCATGATTAACATCTAAAAAAACCATTCCCATACCAAATCTCTGAAAGGTAAGGAATTTTACGCTTTCACATCTAATCATGATCCTTAGAAAGTTGAATGGATTTTATCCGATTTTTCTCATTAAAAAATCATTTATAAAAATTACCAGTGCCTACTATTGTAGCATATTTATCAATTATTTTCAAACACGACCTCTCTTTTTATAAGTGTGAAGGGCACTTTATGAATTTTGAGCAAAATCCATTTGGAATAGGATTGACTATTCTAAGCATTTGTTTACTATTACAACTCAGACGAAAAAGACCAGAGCGTCACTCTGGCCTTCTACTGTCCTGTTTAGTTTCTAAACAAACTTAGTCTTCTTTTTTACGCATAGATGCTACAAGTCCTGTACCTAAGCCCAAGAGAGCCAATCCTGCTGCTAAAGCTGACACCTGAGACTCACTTCCTGTATTTGGAAGGTGACCTTTTTCAGTTTGTATCGCTTTTTCTTCTGGAGATTGTGCTCCTGTTTGAGCCAGTTGGTGCGCATCTGGATTGACAGGAACTTGTGGATTTGGTCCTTCTTGTGCTACAGCAGTTCCCACTTCCACAATGCGATCCTGCGATGCTAGCTTATCAAAGGTTTCCTTTACAGTGCGTTTCCCATTGTCCACTTCGATGAGATGAACACGTACACCTTTTTGGCCTTCTTGGATCACACGAGTTTGTCCTACTGGAAGTTTATCGTTCTTACGTTCCTGGACTTGGAAATCAACTTCCTTTTCTTCTACTAGTAGTTCTGGTTTGTGATGAACCAAATCTCTGACACCATCAAGTGGTTGAGCCATACCACGTTTAGTTCCAACTTCCACGATACGATCTTGCGCAACTATCTTATCAAAGGTTTCTTTTGATGTACGCTTACCATTTTCGACTTCTACTAGGTGGACACGAACACCTTTTTGACCTTCTTGAAGAACACGACTTTCACCCACATAAAGTTTGTCAGTCTTACGTTCTTGAACTT
>ERZ773083.1323-NODE-1323-length-17002-cov-6.540096_pt1 | contig 17002 bp, 16 predicted proteins | sample MGYA00511465_ERZ773083 | MGnify/ENA primary metagenome ERZ773083 (study PRJEB29015, sample SAMEA2738001) | human oral metagenome | biome: human oral; feature: human-associated habitat; material: dental | place: China | collected 2060 ... | reverse complement strand
TTTCTTCACCACGCGCTATGGTGTGGTAAAACGAACTAGCGTAACAGAATTTGCTAACATTCGTCAAAATGGGCTAAAAGCTCTGAATTTAAAAGATGAAGATGAGCTAATTAACGTCTTTCTGACAGATGGGCAAACAGACATCATTATCGGAACAAAAATGGGCTATGCTGTACGATTTAATGAAAATCAGGTTCGCAACATGGGACGAGCTGCAACTGGTGTACGTGGCGTAAATTTGCGCCAAGATGATCATGTTGTGGGAGCTAGCGTTATTTCGGATAATCAAGAAGTGTTAGTCATTACTGAAAAAGGTTATGGTAAGCGAACTTTGGCTAGTGAATACGCTACGAAAGGACGTGGTGGAAAAGGAATGAAAACAGCGAATATCACTGAAAAGAACGGTCCATTAGCGGGGCTTATGGCCGTGAACGGTGATGAAGATTTAATGATTATCACAAATACAGGTGTCATTATCCGAACAAATGTTGCTAACATTTCTCAAACAGGACGTGCAACTTTGGGTGTTAAAGTAATGCGACTAGATAAGGGAGCGCAAATTGTTACTTTTACAAGTGTTGAAGCAGAAAATGAAAAAGAAGTGGATGAATAATAAACTAGATAAAAGGAAATGTTATGTCATCAAGAAGAAAAAAACATAATAAAAGAAAAAATATTCTGATTAATATTGTTGCGACATTGCTAATTATTGTAGCGCTTGCACTTATTTTCAACTCTTCTATTCGTAATATGATTATGGTCTGGCATACCAATAGGTATCAAGTGAGCAATGTTTCAAAAGATAAGATTAATAAAAATAAAAAAGCCAAAACCAGCTTTAACTTTGACAAAGTAAAATCATTGTCAACTGAAGATGTGATTAACGCCCAATGGCAGGCTCAGCAACTACCAGTTATTGGTGGAATTGCAATTCCAGAGCTTTCGATGAATTTGCCAATTTTTAAGGGACTAGATAATGTTGGTCTCTATTATGGTGCAGGTACGATGAAAGAAACACAGCAAATGGGGAAAGGGAATTATGCATTGGCGAGTCACCATGTGTTTGGAATTACAGGTGCAAGTAATATGCTATTTTCTCCATTAGATCGTGCAAAAGCCGGAATGAAAATTTACCTAACAGATAAAGAGAAGATATATACTTATTCCATTACTTCTGTTGAAAATGTTTCACCTGACAGAGTAGATGTGATTAATGATCGTGAAGGAGTCAATGAGGTAACGCTAGTGACCTGCGAAGATGCTGCAGCTACTTCGCGAACGATTGTTAAAGGAACACTAGAAGGAGAAACTTCTTACGAAGATGCTCCAAAAGAAATTTTGAATGCATTTAGTAAAACATATAATCAAATGCAACTATAAAATAAAAGAAGCTGGGCAAAGATTCCGTTTTTAGTCAAAATTAAGTAGCTAACAATAGAAAAGCTTAAAATCAACGTTTTTAATAACTTGATTTTAAGCTTTTTTCATTATTCAGGAAGTTTTTGCTTAACCTTTTTCGTTAGCTGAAAGTAAAACGACTCGTGTTAAATTTTGATGACAACTCAATTACCATCACTAAATCGCAAACAAATCGTTAAGGTTTTCAGCTAGGGTTGGATGAGTAAAGATTTGTTTTGTGAAATAAGTATATGGTATGTTGTTGTCCATAGCTACAGTTAGAATGTTAATAATTTCTTGAGCTCCTTGTGAGAAGATAGTAGCGCCAAGAATTTCTTTAGTTTCTGTGTTTACAACTGCTTTGAATGCTCCTCTGAGGTCAGCATTGACATGTCCACGTGGCATAGCTGAAACTGGAATTTCTTTAGTTGCATAAGGCAATCCTTGTTCTTTAGCTTGTGCTTCAGTTAGACCAATTTGAGCGAGTGGTGGAGCGATGAACATGGTAGTCGGTACATTTTTACGATTATAAAGTGTGTATGAGCCGTCACCTGCTAAATAACTAAAAACTATACGGAAATCATCTAATGAGACATAGGTGAATTGCAATCCACCGTTGACATCTCCAACAGCAAAAACGCCAGAAACACTAGTTTGACAATGCTTATCAACTTGGATAGCACCACGATCTGTTATTTGAATATCTGTATTTTCTAGCTTTAATGGTTCAATATTTGGCTTGCGACCGGTAGCATAAAGCAACGCATCAAAATGAAAACTTTTATTTTTAGTAACGACAATCACCTCGTCACCATCATTTTTAACTTCTTGAGTAAAGACATTTTGAAGAATTTCAATGCCATCTTCTTCCATGTATTGTTTGGCCATAGCAGCGATAGAAGGTTCTACACGTGGTAGAAAGGTATCGGCAGCATCAAGAACAGTGACCTTGCTTCCTAATTTATTGAACAAACCAGCAAATTCAAGACCGATATTCCCACCGCCAAGAATTCCAAGACTTTTAGGTAGTCTATCAAGGTTTTGAATACCTGTTGAATCATAAACATTTTTTGATGTAGTAAGTCCTGGGATTGGTAGGATGTTAGAGATAGCACCTGTATTGATGACGATATTTTCAGCTGTTAATTCTTGTTTTTGGTTACCTGAGACAATTTCAATTACCTTATTGGATAGAAAATGAGCTTCTGCATCAATAATATCGACTCCAGCACCACTAATAGTTGCGTAATTTTTCCCATTGAGTCTGCTAGTAACCGCATTTTTCTCAGTCATTACTTCTTCAAAAGATAATCCTTTTTCTGCAGCTACTAGTAAGGTTTTGGTTGGAATACAAGCGATATTGATGCAAGTTCCGCCGTACATAGCTTTACTGCGTTCAATCAAAGCAACCTTTTTTCCTTGCATTGCCATTTTGGCTGCTAATGTTTTTCCGGCTTTACCAAAACCAATGACAATTAGATCATATATTAACATGGTTTTCCTCCGTTTTTTACAAATATTGTAGCACATCTATTCTGAAATTGCCTGTATTTTGCTCCGTAAAATTGATCTGGCCGCTACATGTAGTGGAAAAAATCTTTATAAAATTCAAGAATTTTATAAAGATTTTTTTAGAATCTGAAAATTTTTTTATTTGGAAAATTTAGATTTTAACCTTTGAAAATCCACTAAAATCAGCATGTATAACACTAGCTTATGGGAAGTTTAATTTATCTTAAGTAGACATTATAGCGTGTTCGATATAAAATGAAAGCGTCAACAAATACTGAGCCTTAAAATGAAAGCGCTCTTATCATACTATTACAAAGGAGTCCATACTATGGCAACCAAAGAAGAAATTTTACGTGAACTATATCCTGAAGATCTTTTCCATTATGCAGATGGTTTGACATTAGGAGAAGCAGAAGTTTTGCAAGAAACTCGTCGTTTGATTGAAAAACATCTTCGTCCTGTTATCAATGAACATTGGGAAAAACCTGATTTTCCATTTGAACAATTTTACACAGTTGCCAAAGGTGCACAAATTATGAACAATCCTAAATTGTTTGAGGGACGTGAAGGCAGCTACAAACCATCAGAACTTTATATCGCATTCCTTTACTTGGAATTGGCTCGTTTTGATACATCAATGGCTACATTCTATACTGTTCATGGCGGACTTTGCTATAATACAATCTTGCTCGGTGGTGATGAACGCCAACAAAAAGAATTTCTTCCTAAATTAGCAGCATTTGATTGGCAAGGATGTTTTGCTTTGACAGAGCCACTTTCAGGTTCAGACATTGCAGGTGGACTCGCAACAACTGCTGAACGTGTTGGAGATAAATGGATTCTTAATGGTGAAAAACGTTGGATTGGTGGTTCAGATACAGCAGATGTTATCCCAGTATTTGCTCGCGATGTTGCGGATGGTAAGGTTAAATGTTTTATCGTTCGTAAGGGAGCTCCTGGTTACGATGTAGAAGTCATCCAACATAAAATTGCACTTCGGTGTGTTCGAAATGGTCATATTACCATGACAAATGTTGAAGTTCCAGATTCAGACCGTTTAGTAAATATCAATGGATTTGCAGATGTAGCTCGTATTCTTACATTTACTCGTGCTGATGTGGCTCATATCGCTATGGGGATAACTTGCGGATCATTTAATGCAGCCTTGAAATACACTACAAATCGTCAACAATTCAAACGTCCAATTGCTAAATTCCAAATTATTCAAGAAAAATTGGCTAGAATGCAAGCAAACGCCGTAGCAGCAATCGCTTATTCAGTTCGTATCGCTGAAATGCAAGAAGCAGGTAATGAATTGATGTTAAATTCTGCTCTTGCTAAAATGCACAATTCACTTGTCATGCGTGAAACGGTGGCTCTTGCTCGTGAAACATGTGGAGGAGATGGAATTACTCTTGAAACAGATGTTGCACGCTTCTTTGCAGACGCTGAGGCAGTTTACACTTATGAAGGTTCTCATGAAGTCAACGCTTTGATTGTTGGTCGTGAAATCACTGGCTTAGGTGCATTTGTATAATGACGAAAAAGGAGCGATTGAGGGGTGTATATCATTCAATCGTTCCTATTCTTTCGCTTTAAATTTTGTAACGTATTAGATAGGAGAAAAAATTGAATATTTCAAACGTAATGATCATTGGATCAGGTCAAATGGGAAGTGGTATTGCTCAAGTTTTTGCGCAATCAGGCTTTACGGTGTATTTGAATGATATTAAAGAAGAATTCGTTGAAAGAGGCATCGGAAATATCACTAAGCAACTAACACGCTCCGTTGAAAAAGGTCGTCTTTCAGAAGATGATAAAAATAGTATTTTGAGTAAGCTGATTCCATCAACTTCATATGAGGATGCTAAAAATGTTCAGTTAGTTATTGAAGCAGCTACTGAAAATAGAGATATTAAGTTGAGTATTTTTAAACAATTAGATGAATTGACATCTCCAGAAACTATTTTAGCTTCAAATACCTCATCTTTGTCTATCACAGACATTGCTGCAGCAACAGTACATCAAGAACGAGTCATTGGAATGCACTTCTTTAATCCTGCTCCTGTTATGAAATTGGTCGAAGTAATCAAAGCACTTCAAACATCAGAAGAAGTCGTTAAAGCTGTTCGTGAATTAACTGAAAAAATCGGTAAAACAGCAGTTGGTGTTAAAGATTCTTATGGTTTTGTGGTGAACCGTGTGTTGATTCCGATGATTAATGAAGCGATTTTCATTCTCGGAGAAGGGGTTGCAACAGCTGAAGAAATTGATGAAGCTATGAAACTCGGTGCTAACCATCCTATTGGACCATTGGCTTTAGCTGATTTGATTGGTTTGGATGTTTGCTTAGCTATTATGGGTGTATTGAATAATGGATTTGGTGATCCAAAATATCGTCCTGCTCCATTGTTGAAAAAAATGGTTGAAGCTGGTAAACTGGGTCGTAAGACAAAGGAAGGTTTCTTTAAATATTAAGATATAAGGAGCAAGAAATGAAAGAAGCAGTGATTGTATCAGCAGTTCGTACACCATTAGGTTCTTTTGGTGGAAGTTTGAAAAATATTTCAGCTGTTGATTTGGGAAGTTTGGTTATTAAAAGTGCGATTGAACGAGCACATTTGAAAGCAGAACAAATTGATGAAGTGATTATGGGAAATGTGTTGGCAGCAGGACTAGGGCAAAATGTAGCACGTCAAATGAGTGTCAATGCGGGTATTCCAGTCTCTTCTCCAGCATTTACAGTGAATAAGGTATGTGGTTCAGGACTGAAAACAGTTCAATTAGCTGCCCAAGCAATTTTATGTGGAGATGCAGATATTATTGTAGCAGGTGGTGCAGAAAATATGAGTCAGGCACCATACGTTCTTCAAGGTCAGCGTTGGGGCTCTCGTATGGGAGACTCTAAAGTTGTTGATACTATGTTGCGCGACGGTCTGACTGACGCTTTTGGTGATTTCCATATGGGAATCACAGCTGAAAATGTTGCTGAACAGTATGATATTTCTCGTGAAGTCCAAGATGCTTTTGCTGTTCAGTCACAACAACGTGCTGTGGCAGCTATTGAAGCTGGACGTTTCAAAGAAGAAATCGTTCCAGTGATTATTCCACAGAGAAAAGGTGAGCCAATTGTTTTTGATACGGATGAATTTCCAAGAAAAGATGCCTCACTAGAAGGTTTGGCTAAATTACGCCCTGTCTTTAAAGAAGGCGGAACGGTCACAGCTGGTAATGCTTCTGGTATCAACGATGGAGCGGCAGCAGTTGTTGTCATGAGTTCAGAAAAAGCGAAAGAGCTAGGCATTCCTGTTTTAGCAACCATAAAATCCTATGCAAGTGCAGGATTAGATCCGAAAATCATGGGTTGCGGACCAATTTATGCTTCTCGTAAAGCACTTGAAAAGGGTGGCTTTACAACTGAGGATCTTGATTTGATTGAATCCAATGAAGCATTTGCATCGCAAGCATGTGCTGTTGGTAAGGAGTTAAATCTTGATCCGGAAAAAGTAAACGTAAATGGTGGTGCCATTGCACTTGGTCATCCAATTGGAGCATCAGGCTGCCGTATTCTGGTTACTTTGTTGCATGAAATGGAAAAACGCGATGCTAAACGTGGTCTTGCAACTCTTTGTATCGGAGGAGGAATGGGCACAGCAGTTATTGTAGAACGTTAAAAATAATTACCTACTAAATTTAATTTACCATTTGATTTTTTTACTCTGTAAAATAAATTCTATCTAAGATGTTTATCTTAAATGATTCTTAGTAGAATTTGTTTTTTTATTTTGAAAATCAAAAAGTCTTAGTATTTTTTATAACTCTATAAGTTAAACTTATAGAGTTATAAATTAAGATTAAGTAGACGAGAATAGAAAAATGGGATATCATAGCATTGTAAGCTCTTACATTTTGGGTTCAAGTATTTGTTGACACTATATACTTTATAACTCAAATTTTATAAGTAGGAGCATTAAAATGAGTAAAACTGTTTTACTAGAAGTAAAAAACAGCATCGGCTACATTACGATCAATCGTCCTGAAGCATTAAATGCTTTGAGTTCTCAAGTATTAACTGATCTGAATGATGTTCTTGATCAAGTTGAACAAAGTGAAGAAATCCGTGTTGTGATTGTAACAGGGGCAGGAGAAAAGGCATTTGTAGCTGGAGCTGATATTAAAGAAATGGACGTGATGTCGCCAATTCAAGCTTTTGAATATATGACATTTGCAAACAATACTTTTACTCGACTTTCTGACTTACGTCAACCAACAATTGCAGTGCTCAATGGGTATGCACTTGGAGGAGGAATGGAATTAGCACTTTCGACAGATATCCGTATTGGATTTGAAAAGACAGTTGTTGGCTTTCCAGAAGTTGGCTTGGGCATTATTCCGGGATTCGCTGGTACTCAACGTATGTCTCGTTTGATTGGAACAAGCCGTACGAAAGAATTGATTTTCACTGCTCGTACAGTGAAAGGTCAAGAAGCCTACGAACTGGGAATTCTTAACAAGTTGGTTTCAGCTGAAGAACTGTTAACTTCAGCTGAAGAATTGGCTGCTGCAATTATGAAGAATGCACCGTTAGCAGTAGAGAAAGCTAAACATGTTATTCAGGTTGGTTCTGAACTTCCACTTAAAAATGCTATTAGGCTCGAAACTGAAGCAGAAGCATTATTGTTCTCTACAGAGGATAAAGTAGAAGGGATGCATGCTTTTGTAGAAAAGCGCAAAGCTGTTTTTAATCGCAAATAGTAGGTGGAGGTAGTGGTATGCACATTGTAACATTACCAGAAGCAATTTCTAAGATTAAATCTGGCGATATAGTTGGCATCTCAGGCTTTCTTGGGGTAGGTGAACCATTTGAACTCATTGAAGAACTGATTCGACAAAATCAACAAAACTTAACAATAGTATCGGTGGTGACTTCACAACCCGGTAAAGAAGTTGGTGTTGGTCGTTTATGCGAAAACCACCAAGTAAAAAAATACATCGCTGCTCATGTGGGAACTTCTGCAGCAGTGCAACATGAATATTTTAGTGGTGATATGGAAGTTGAGTTCACACCAATGGGAACTGTTGTAGAACGACTTCATGCTGCTGGAGCCGGTTTAGGAGCTGTCTTGACTCCTACTGGTGTAGGTACTATTTTGGAAAATGACTATGAAAAAGTAGTCCGTAATGGCAGAGAATATCTGGTTTATGACCCTTTGAAAATCGATGTTGCTTTGATTAAAGCTACCAAGTCAGACAAATATGGTAATTTATATATTGACGGTACAACTAAAAATATTTCATTGCAACTAGCGCTTGCAGCTGATACAGTTATTGTCGAAACTAATGACATTGTTGAAGTTGGTGAAATCGATCCCAACGATATATACATTCCAGGAATCCTTGTAGATTATGTTGTTAAAAGTTTGACTGCTGAAGAACATCATGAAATGATGGGGGACCTCTGGACGGAGACAAAAAAATTTGCAGGGGTAGTGTAATATGAAACCAAAAGAAATTATTGCAAGACGTATCGCACTTGAATTTAAGGATGGAGATGTCATCAACCTTGGTTTTGGGATTCCGAACGCTTCTGCTGATTACATTCCTGAAGGTGTGAATGTGATTCTTCAAGCAGAAAATGGGGCACTTCGTTTTGGTGAGACACCGACAAAAGAAAACTACAATGCGAATCTGGCCAACTCTGGTGGAGCCCCCATTACTCTTTTACCAGGAGCGTCTTTATTTGATCTTCAAACTTCTTTCGCTATTATTCGTGGAGGTCATGTTGATGCGACAGTTTTAGGAGCGCTAGAAGTCAGCCAAGATGGCAGTATTGCAAACTGGATTATTCCTGACAAATTCGCGCCAGGAATGGGAGGGGCTATGGATCTTCTCGTTGGTGCTAAAAAAGTTATCGCTGCCATCCAACATACAACTGTTGATGGACAGTCAAAATTGCTGAAAGAGTGCACATTGCCTCTATCAGCTAAAGGAGTTTTGGATTTAGTTATCACAGAACTAGCGGTATTTGGCTTTCAAGATGGTAAATTCCTGCTAAAAGAATTAGCACCCGGCGTCACTCTGGAAGAAGTCCTTGAAAAAACAGCTGGAGACGTAATTGTGTCGGAAGATTTAAAAACAATGTCTATCTAGTTAAAATATCAAGCAAATAGAACTACTGTTTGCCATAAAATGTGTTACTATATGCTTATAAAGAACTTTATCGATGATAAGTTTTTAATCGAACTATTAGCAACTAATCATCTGTATTCAAAATGATTGGTTGCTATTTTATTCTTGACAAATTACATCACAAAAATATTGAAGATAGGAGACGACGAACATGGATATTATTCAAATGACGTATTTTATTAATATCGTTGAATGTGGATGTAATCTTTCAATTGCTGCTAAAAAAATTCATATTAGTCAATCTGCTTTGAGTCAATTTGTCACAAATTTTGAAACCGCTGAAGGACTTCAGCTTTTTAATCGTAGAAATGGAAGGCTAGAAAGTCTGACAGAAGCTGGTGGGAAAATTTATCGTTTTGCAACTGAAATTGTTAATCGTTACGAAGAAATGCAGTCCATGATTCATAGAGAAGCCCAGAAACAAAAAGGTACCATTAGTTTAGGTATTCCTTCTTTGATTTTACGCGTTTACTTTGCCAGTGTGCTCCCTAAATTTTTAAAGGATAATCCACACATCAATATTCAAGTTGTAGAAGGTGGAAGTAAGGATTTACGTCAAAAATTTATCGAAGGCGATTTGAATTTTGTTTTATTGATTGAACCAACTAGTTTGGATACAAAAAAATATGAGCAATATATTATCCAAGTCGATGAATATGCGGCTTACATGGACAAAAATCATCCTTTAGCAGATAAAGAATTTTTAGAATGGAAAGACATCGCTGCTTATGATTTGGCAACCTTTAATAAATCATTTACCACTTATGAATTGATAACAGAGAAATTAAAAAACAAAAAAATAAAAACGAATTTTACCTATTTATCATCAACGTGGGACTTTTTAACAGAGTCCACGTATGAGAACGATATGATTGCTATTTTACCTCGTCCAGTAGAGTACTTTGTAGATAAAGATAAATTTAAAGTTGTCCGTTTTAAAGATCCGATACCATTTAATATTTGGTTCTGCAGACCTTATAAAACAAATTATAACGAAGTTGAAGCATATGTTTATGAAGAACTTTTAAAAGATTATTATCAGCCTATTTCAGAGCCTTGATACTTAATAAAGGAGAGAATCAATGTCAAAAAATAGCACTACAGCAACAATGCTTGATTCATATGTAAATACAGCAATTAGAAACTATGTAAGAGAATATGATGAGTCAAATGATTTCCCAAGAGAGATATGGGATAATTTAGCGAATGATATGAATATATTTTCGCCCATTTTATCTGAAAAAAATCATACATTGAGTTCTGATTTCATCACATTTATCCGAAAAATTGCTAATGAATTTGCTGCTCTTTCAGCTATTTTATTAACCCAAGGCTGCTATGGCATCTATTCTATTTTAAATTTTGGGACAGCAGAGCAAAAGGAGTTATATCTTGAAAAATTACTGAAAGGCAACTGCATAGCGGGGCTGGGATTTTGTGAATATAAGCACTTAAATGGACTGGAAGACCTAGAAACCTATGCAACAAAAACTGAGCAGGGCTGGTATCTATCAGGGAAAAAAGCCATGATTTCTAATAGCAGTGTTGCAGATATATTATTAATTTTGGCAAAAGTAAAAGAACAAAGTAAGGAAGAGACGTACGGACTCTTTATTGTCGATCCGAATGATTCAGATGTTCTGATTGGTGAACAAATTGAAAAGCCAGGGTTAATCGGTCTCCCTTTGAGTTCAGTTACTTTAGAAAATGTCTTACTCCCAAAACATGCTTTACTGGGAGGTGAATTGCTTGGAGATGTACAATTTGCTAACATTATCAAGAATATGCAACTTGGTTTAAGTGCTATTGCGTTAGGGATTGCTGAGGGAGCTTTTAAGAAAGGACTTGAATTTGCAAAAGTGAAAAGAGAATTTGGTAAGCGCTTGATTGATGTCGAGGTTCACCAACATAAGTTTGCTGATTTGTATAATAAACTATGCTCGGCAGAAGCTTATTTTGACTCCTATCCTAGTCAGATAGAAGAAGACGCAAAATTTGTTTCTCGCATAAAATTATACACAACTAAAGTTGCAATTGAAATATCCGATGAAATTATTAGACTTATCGGGCCTTTTCAAAAATTTGATAAAATTAATATCAGACGTTACTTAAAGGATGCTGAGATTATTGAAAATTATGGTAGGTCTGGAAATTCTATTAGACGAGAAATTGCTGAAAGATGGCTAAAGGAGTAAGAAATGGCAAAACTCACTCTACAAGAATATCAATTTGGAGACATGAAACTAATTTGGTTACGTGGTGCTGATAAAATGACGGATGCAGGCACTCTCTTTGGCCCTGTACCAAAAGTTGTTTGGTCACGCTATTATCCAACAACTAAAGAAAATATGATGGTTGAATTGACAGATCCCATATTGATTCAATACAAGGACAAAAACTATTTAATTGATGCAAGTTTTAATACTGCTAAACTTTCGGATAAACAGAGACGAAATCTAGGAATTTTATCCGAAAGCAGAATTGAGGAAAGCTTGGAAACCTTAGGGTTGACACCAAAAGATATTTCTCATGTGTTGATGACTCACATGCACCACGATCACTCTGGCGGTTTAACGAAATTAGATGAAAACAATCAATTGGTTTCAACCTTTCCCAAGGCTAAGATTTTTGTCAATGATATTGAATGGTATGAAATGATGAATCCAAACAATCGAACGCGAGGAACTTATCTCAGAGAAAATTGGGAGCCGATTCAGCATCAAGTCGAGACATTCACTGAATATTTAAATATCATTCCAGAAATTCAACTAGTTCATACTGGCGGGCATAGCAATGGTCATAGTATTATTTTACTGAAACAGGGAAAGGAAACGATGATCCATATGGCAGATTTGCTCTTAACCCACGCGCATCGTAAGCCTGTTTGGGTTGCTGCTGTAGATGACTATCCTATGCGTTCTATTATTGCAAAAGAAAAATGGCTCAAGGAAGCATTTGAAAATCATTATAAATTTTTCTTTTATCATGATCAATTTTTTGCTGTTGCAGAATTTGACCATGAAGGAAAAGAAATTGTTGATTATGTAAAGCGGATTCGTGAACCAAGACTTCCATTTACCGATAAGCAAGATAGAAAACCTGCTTTATATCATTAAAATTTAAAAATCGCCTTTTATTTTTGAAAGGCTTTTTTTATGACTTTATTTATCAATGCGGATTATTTAAAATTCTGATATAATGAAAATGTTAGAATACTGTAAGAAAGAGGGTTTTCATGGTAACAATTCAATGGTTTCCAGGTCATATGTCAAAGGCTCGGAGACAAGTACAAGAAAATATCAAATTTGTGGATTTTGTGACAATTTTAGTAGATGCGCGTTTACCATTATCTAGTCAAAATCCTATGCTAACTAAAATCGTGGGTGATAAGCCCAAGCTTCTTATTTTAAATAAGGCGGATTTAGCTGATTCTGATGTGACGAAAGAGTGGCGAAGATATTTTGAAAGTCAAGGTATCAAGACCTTGGCAATCAATTCTAAAGAACAATCAACTGTTAAAAAAGTCACAGAAGCAGCTAAGTCATTAATGAAAGAAAAAATTGCTCGGCAAAAAGAACGTGGGATCCAAATTGAAACATTGCGGACTATGATTATCGGCATCCCGAACGCTGGTAAATCAACCCTGATGAACCGTTTAGCTGGGAAAAAAATCGCTGTGACTGGAAATAAACCAGGTGTTACCAAGGGGCAGCAGTGGCTCAAGTCTAATAAGGACTTGGAAATTTTAGATACTCCAGGGATTCTCTGGCCTAAGTTTGAGGATGAAAAAGTAGCTTTAAAACTTGCTTTGACAGGTGCGATTAAAGACGATTTGCTCCCAATGGATGAAGTTGCTATTTTCGGAATCAATTATTTTAAAGAACATTATCCTACTGAGCTTCAAGAACGCTTCAAGTCAATGAATTTAAAAGATGAGGCTCCTGAAATTATTATGGATATGACACAAAAATTAGGGTTTCGCGATAATTATGACCGGTTTTATCAGCTTTTTATCAAAGAGATTCGTGACGGAAAAGTAGGGCGATATACATTGGATATGCTGGGAGATTTGAATGGCAACGATTAAAGAAATTCAGAAACAGTTGGAACAAGTTACTGGTTTGGATGACCCATTTTTTAAAGAGCTGGCTCATGATGAGCGGACTGGGGTAAAGAAATTGGTTGTTAAGCGTCGCAAAGCAATTCAAGACGAGTATGAAGAAGAGGCTCGGTTGGAAAAAATGCTATGCTATGAAAAAGATTTGTATGCACAGGGTATAGAATGTATTGCCGGCATTGATGAAGTTGGTCGTGGTCCTTTGGCCGGCCCTGTTGTGGCTGCGGCAGTTATTTTACCTAAAAACTCTAAAATAAAAGGTCTCAACGATAGCAAGAAAATTTCTAAGAAAAAACATGAAACAATCTATCAAGAAGTGCTACAGCAAGCGGTTGCAATTGGCATTGGTATCAAAGATAATCAAGTTATTGATGAAGTGAATATCTATGAAGCAACGAAGTTGGCTATGATAGAAGCAGTTGGAAATCTTAAAATTACTCCACAACATCTTCTGATTGATGCCATGAAGCTAGATCTTCAAATACCACAGACATCTATCATCAAAGGAGATGCTAATTCACTCTCCATTGCGGCTGCTTCAATCGTAGCAAAAGTGACTAGGGATCGCATGATGACAGATTATGACTTAACTTATCCAGGTTATGACTTTGCACACAATGTTGGTTATGGAACTCAGCATCATTTAGAAGGATTGAAACGTAGAGGAATTACTCCTATTCATCGCAAAACTTTTGAACCAATTAAATCAATGTTGTTAGAATAAAGTGAGAAGAAATAAGAATTATAACTCGCTAATATGATTTAAGTCATCAACTTGGAAATAAAGAAAATATATAGTATAATGAGATAAGTTCGTTTTTTAGGAGGTTTTATGAGCAAGGATACTGATTACTATAGAGCGGCTGCAAATCAAGCAAAAGCAAGAGCGCAAGCTTTAGAGAGCGAGAAAAAGCAAGTACAAGGTGAATTAGAACGTCTTGAAGCTGCAAGAAAAAAATTAGCAAAAGAAATCGAGTCCTATAGTAGATTTAAAAAATCAGTAGACAAAATTGGTTCCGATACAGATAAAACTAAATTTCATGGCAATGTGCGTTCAAAATTTGATACGAAATTATCTTCAATTGGCACAAAAATGAACAGTTTTCAAAATTCTCAAGAGGCAAATTTGAGTAAACTGGATCTTGAAATTGCAGCTAAAAAGCTAAAAGTATTTGATTTGGCAGGAGCTATTGGCAGTGCTTGGCAAAGTTTTTCTGACTTTATGGCCTCTATTTTTTAAAGGAAGTGACTAGAATGGGAAAAAAGGGAATTGATATAAAAGGTTGGAATGAAGTTGTTACAGATGCTCATCGGAAAACTGAAAAAACCAAAATTATAACTGTGAAGGTTACAAAGACATCATTAACTCGTTTGAAAAAAATAGAAGAGCTGCAAGATAAGGCAAAACAAATCTTGACTAGCTATAAGGCGTATAAGACCGATCGTATCAAAGCAATGAAAGCGGTTGGTGAAAAGATTGTTGCAGACGATAAAACATTTGCCGGAAAAATTAACCAAAATAGTACGAGAATAATATTTAAATGACAAAAAGATATAATATAAACAAAATATTTGAAAGCATCATCACTAGTAGAACAAGAGAAACATTTGAAGTGACTGAATCTTTAATAGAACTTGGTAAGATTGTTGGGACTCGTCCAGTTGCCTTTAAACAACTATATAAAGCTTATCGTTCGCTGGAGACTTCGTTCTCTTACACTCCAGTGATTGGAGCTCCAATTAGTTGTAGATTTGATTATGATAAAGAAGAAGCAACTTTGGCTTATCTTGATTTAAGCGCGGACTTATCTTTAGCAGACTTCACAGATTTTATGGGAGTTATAGATAGTGTTTATAGTTCTATCTATCCAATTGGTACAGTAGTGGAGCTGGATTTAGATTTGCTGCCCCCTCATTTGCACAGGCTCTTTACAGATGGTCCAGGAGCTCTCGTAACGATTACGGGACGGAAATTGCCTGTGAGAGGAAAGTTTGGTGAATATATAGTGGACTATTTAGCTCGCTTATGGCCTTTCGGAGAATTGCCAGGAGTGGCTCCAATATATGTTAACAATATGATGATCCGTCAAGTACATCAAGAAGGACTTCGGAATGATTGGGAGGATGAATTTACTGAAGATATTCTTCGTTCTAATCAATTGTCTGCTCAATTAGTTTCAACTGCTTTTATGCGTAAAGAAGATAATGCAGTTTATGTTCAAGAACTGTTAAAGGAGGCCACCCATGAGCTTTCACATTGATATGAGTGAGCTCAATCAAGCCCATGCTCGCTATCTAGCCATGTCAGAGGAAGTCCAAGAAGAGCTGGAAGTTTCTAAAAAGAGTATGAATAGGATTATTGAAAGTAATACGCTCTATGGTGAGGTCGGTCAGGCCGTTGCTAATGAGATTAATCATTTTCATAATCCTTATTTAATTGGTCTCAAAGATAGCCTCTTTCTGCTAGATCAGGAATACAGTCAATTGATTTCTGACTTTAAAAAGCAGACTGGTGAAACAGATGAGAATGCGATTCTCAATGAGAAAGTTCTGCGTCATCTCGTCGCCACTCTGGGACAAATCGAATCCCATCAAAACAGTGAAACCAATGCATTTAACACTATCTATCGCTCCATAGAAGATCTGCTACCTCTACGTGCCCCTTCCAGTAGTGATGTGACACAGGCGATGTCAGAAGCCCGTAGTTACCTGCAAGAGACCCTCACCCGTGTCCAGCAGTTTGACCAGCTGGGTCAGAGTCAGGCGGAAACGCTATTGTCCGGTTTAGAGCGAAGTCTAACGGGGCTTGGTCAGACCAGTAAGCTCTCGTACACAGATCCAGATCTGGTGCGTTTTCTGGCTCAGGATGGCTTGAGCCAGAGTATCAAAAATCTGGATGATCAGATTGTAAAGGCCAAGAAAGAGGCCGAGCTGGCAGCGAAGGAAGCTGCGAAACGCCAACAGAAACGCTGGGCGAAGCACCATCCCTTGCAGGCGATGGTCAAAGAGACGGCAGATTCCATTGGTTCTTGGTGGGCGCAGGTTGTCAAGGGGACTAGAGGCCTCCCGATTCCCGTTGTCAAAGAAGTGGCTTTATTTAGTGAGGGCTTGGTTTTTAAGGCGGGAGAGCTGCTTGGTAGCACGGCTATAGGAGTGTTGGACTTAGCGCAGTTAGCTGTGAGTGGAGGAGTGATAGCAGCACATTACTCCAGTGGTCAGCTTGCATTGACGCCACAGTGGATGACGGAGGACTGGGCAGGGACAGCGAAGCAGTTCCAGTCACTGGGTAGGCAGATCAAGGGAATGTATCTTATGCAGTATGATCCTGCAGCTGTTGTGCGCTATGAGGCTGGTCTTTTTGATGCCAACGCTTGCCTAGCTCATGAAAGTCAGAAGAACTTAGAGGGGTTAGGACAACAACTTCAACAAGAACTGACGAGGGGTGATTTCTACACATACGGGAAATATACGTTTGATGCAGCCAGTCTCTTTATTGGCGGAGCAGAAATCAAGGGAGCCCTTAATGGTACGAAAATAGGTACGAAGACTTTGGAGGGTTTGACGGCGTTTAAGAGTATGAGTCGAGCTGCTTTGGCCAAGAACAGTAGCCAGATGGTTACTAAGATTGAGCGCTTGTTGCAGTATGGCGACGACACCATCAAAGCTTTGACCAATAAGATTTTAGATACCCCCTTCCAGGTTGGAGAAGGGCTAGCTCACGCAGGAGCTAATCACTCCAAGACTAGCACGACTCTCAGAGAGTTCTTTAAAGAACGGGGAGTGGTG
>ERZ773083.1322-NODE-1322-length-17019-cov-13.855105_pt1 | contig 17019 bp, 16 predicted proteins | sample MGYA00511465_ERZ773083 | MGnify/ENA primary metagenome ERZ773083 (study PRJEB29015, sample SAMEA2738001) | human oral metagenome | biome: human oral; feature: human-associated habitat; material: dental | place: China | collected 2060 ... | reverse complement strand
CGGCAGCTACGGCGGCGGCTCCTCGGGCGGCGGCGGCGCATCGGGGAATTGGTAAGAGCGCGAAGCTGTCATGCCGGTTCCCTCAGCGAACCCTAGTGGAGCAAGTGCGTAAAACGCACGTTCGCCCCCTGCGGTTTTCTTTCAGAGAGCCGCGCACGTTTTAAGAAGTCCGCAGGTATTTCGGCGAATAAACACGCGATCACTTGCGTAACTAAGTGTTCGCGCGGGACACGCAGGAAGCTACAAGAAAGGAAGTTTTTATGATGAACAACAAGGGTTTCATCTCCGTCGGAATCGCCATCATCGTCATTATCCTTATCACCCTCGTCAGCCTCGTCTCCCTCTTTAACAATCTGAAGGAGGCAGAGATCCGCGTCGATGCTTCCTACGGACAGGTAGAGAACCAGATGCAGCGGCGCAGCGACCTCATCCCGAACCTCGTGAATACAGTCAAGGGCTATGATGTGCACGAAAAGAGCGTCATCGAGGCTGTCGTCAATGCACGTGCCAAACTTGCAGGCGCGCAGGGCGTGGAGCAGGTCGATGCGGCAAACGCCGAGCTTACGGGCGCACTCGGCCGCCTCTTTGCCATCGCAGAAGCCTATCCCGACCTCAAGGCAAATACCCAGTATCTGGAGCTTATGCGTGAGCTGTCCGGCTCCGAGAACCGAATTGCCGTCGCACGCCGCGACTACAATGAGGCGGTACAGGAGTACAATGTGCGCGTCTCGACCTTCCCGGGCATGTTCCTCGCGGGTTTCATGGGTATGACCGTAAAGCCCCAGTTTAAGGCAAAAGAGGGCGCAGACACTGTGCCCGAGGTCAAGTTCTAACCTGCTGCCGCACCCGGTCCAAAGCCCCGGCTTGATGTGATCGCAAAGGCGCGGCATGTGTGGGATGCGCCTTTGCAAGAAACGGGGTACTCACCGAATGGACGCCGATGCGCTCCAGGATCATCCCCGCACGCCCCTCTCCGCCTCGTGGCAGGGTTTCTCCTATGGGATCAAGTAAATCGAAAGGAGTATGACGATGACATTCATTTCGCTCAAAAAGAGCCTCATCGCAGCGCTTGCCGCATGTACGCTTACGGCGTCGGCCGCCGCTGCCCCCAGTCCTGAGGCACAGCTCGACACGATTGCCAGCGCCCAAGAGGTCTGGAAATATGAGTTCGCCGCCCTCTGCGCACCAGACGAGCTTCCATTTCATCTCCGTGCCTTTGACCCAGCAGAGACGCGCGTTGCCGTCGCCGACCTTGACGGCAACGGACGGCTCGAACTGCTCTTTCGTCATGCCGCCGTGCCGGAGGGGAGCGAGGGTACCATCCCGTATTCGCTGCGCCAACTTCCAACGGCAGTTGATATGACGGTTTACGAGGTGGGTACCGACGGACGCCTCACGCGTCTCCCCGCGCCCGAGGACGGCTACGGTGCGCCAGACCTCATGGGACTGGACGCACGCCATCCGACCCTGGAAGACGGCGTGCTCTGGTATCCCGTTCGCTCGCATCAGATATATAGAGACGACCATGGTCACTTTTACTATACGACTGCCTATCAGCGGGTCGCCGTCACAGACGGCAGGGTAAAACTCGACGTACGCGCAGATGAGAGCGGCTATTATAATGTCTATGGTTTGGACAAAGTCGAGAAGGTCGAAACCTCTGCAAATATCTACGACGGCAATCCCGCTCACGAGGAGATGACGCCCGCAGATTTCCGGCAGACGGCATTCTATCAGGACTTTGCGCGGATGTACAGCATGCAGAGCGCCGTGTATTGGATGACTGGAGACACATTTTTAAGCGATCCGCACGAAGCGCTCGCCGCCTCATGGTACACCTTCGTCTACCATCGCGTGTAAATGAGTCCCGATTGCAAAAGGAGTTCTCCATGAAACTGCTCAAAAAGGGACTGTACACTGCCCTCCTCATGCTCTTGACAGGCACAGCCGCCGCTGCGCCCGCCGCCCTCAATGCGGAGGCGCAGCTGGACGTAATCGCAGCCTCCCCTGCCCTAAGGGCGGAGCTTGACACAGTGCACACAAACCGCCAAAGTATGCGTGCGGATCGGCCTATATATCAATGCTGCGCAGCCGTCACCGATCTCGATGGCAACGGACGCCTCGAACTCCTCATCAGCCGGCAGACACGCAGCTATGAGCCGCTCCTGCACGCGGGAGACAGCATCTCAAAGGAGCAGAAAGAGGGCCTCGCCTCCCTCTGCGCAGACTATCCCATCCATTTTGACGGCGCAGCATATGAGATCAGCCCGGACGGCACGCATCTCATGCCGCTTGCCATCGTGTATGAGGGAGATATTTTCCCGGACCTCTCAAACCTCTACATGAAGCCGCGCACGATGGGCGGCGCCCCCCTCTATCCCATGTATACAGTGCGCATGACGGGCGTGAACCATATGTATGAGGGTTGGATGCGCTATGGCATCGCATGTGACTATCAGACAGTCCGCCTCGCAGATGGACAGATGACCATTGCACGGACGGCGCATTGTGAGGGGTCTGCCGGCGTCTATGGCGACTACATCGAAGCAGACTATACTGCAATGCAGATCCTCTCCACAGGCGAGGTGATCGACCCCAGCCGCATTCCGCCGGAACTCCGTCGGCACGACAACGGACACAGAATAAGCTGCGTCTCATCAGAAGAAATGGAGCGGGGCGCACGCGCTGCCCTCGCGCGTTCATATAGCGACTGGATGCACAAAGGCGCAGAAGTAACACCTGCATGACGAAAGGAGCACGATGATGAACTATCACACCGTCAGAGACGGTCTCTTGGCAGGCTTGCCGCGCTCACGTTCACAAAGGATTTTCCTACGGTGCAACGAAAGGACCAAAAGGATGACCCCACTGAAAAAGACCTTCCTCACCGTGCTTTCTGTTCTCACGCTCATCGCTGCGCCTGCCGCCGCCACGCCTGCCGCCCTCGATGCGGAGGCACAGATCGATGTGATGGCTGCCTCCGGCGTCATACAGAATGAAATCAACGACCTCTACCACACATGGGACTCCATCCTCAAAAGCAATAGACAAGATCGAAGCCACTATGAATTCTACGCCGCCGTCACGGACCTCGACGCCAATGGGCGGCTCGAACTCCTCATCAGCAAACATTTCTTGAACAAAGATCCGCTGTACTATGCGGGAGAGAGTATCTCGGATGCGAAGAAAAAGGGGCTTACTGCGCTCTCCCAGAATTATCTCAGTCGGGTCTATGGCGAGGCATATGAGATCAGCGCAGATGGAACAAGCCTTGAGCCGCTTATCATCCAACATACGGACGCAGTCTTTCCCGACTTCACACACATCTATACAAGAGCGCATAAAACGGACGGCAACCGCATCTATCACGTAGATACACAGCTCATGCCCCGCGATGACAGCATACAGTGGCCCACAGAGCGCTACAACATCGTGTATGAGGCGCAGATGCTATGGCTCGATGCAGGGCATCTAAGCGCCCAAACGAATGCCCGCATAGAAGGGACGGCGGGCGCCTTAAGAGAAATCGTCGATACGTATTACACCTCGATGAAGCTCCTTGGTCCTAACAAAAATGTCGATCCCTACGGCGTCGAAGCCGCAGATTTCTGGCGCGGCCGTGCAGACGAACACTACATCCGCTGCGCCTCATGGAAGGAACTCAGCGAAAACACGCGTGCCGCCCTTGCTGCTTCATGGCAAAGCTTTTATAGTGCGCAGGATTAACCCCCAATCAACCCAAAATTTTTCGCAACAAAAAAGGCTTCCGCATCTCGGAAGCCTTTTTAATACAGATGGAGCTGATTATAGGACTTGAACCTACGACCTGCTCATTACGAATGAGCTGCTCTACCAACTGAGCTAAATCAGCATATATCGCCTCAAGCACAAGACGATAGTGGTATTATACTCGAGTGGGAATGGCATGTCAACCCTGCGGCAGAAATTTTCTGCCGCAAAGCAAAAATCTCCGTGCAGTCCTATTCTCCCCCCAAATGCAACATTTCCCTAATCACTTTTTCATGACGTTTTAATGAAAATTTGAAACAATACGATACGTAATTACAGGTTGGAGAAATGCAGAGGGAACGGCATTTCCACTGGCTGCGGGAGGAACCTCCCGCCATCAAGGAAGTGATGAACATGTCAATTTTACGCGCGGCATGCTTTTCCTGCGTGCTTTGCATGACGGTGCTCCTAGCCTCTGTCGCAACGGCTGCACCGCAGATCATCGAGGCCGAGGGCATCTATACGATGGGCGACAACGATTCGCCGAAAATCGCACGCGATGCGGCAAGGCAGGAGGCCATGCGTTCTGCGACAGAGCAGGCAGGTGTCTATGTCGAGAGCTACACCGAGACGCAGAACCTCACGCTCACGGCAGATGAGGTGCGCATGGTCGCGGCGACAGTGCTCCGCGTCCTAAAGGAGGACAGTACGCCCGAACTCATCGGCGATACGTGGCGCTACCGCGTGCATCTGGTCTGCGAGGTCGATACCGCACGGGTGGATCTTGCGGCGCTTGCGCAAAACAAAGCGGAACTTGCACGCCTCCAAAAGGAGCGCGACGAGCTGAAACGTCAAAACGAGGAACTGCTCACACGCTATGAGCGCGCACAGGGGAAAGAAAAGGCCGCCATTGGTGCACAGCTTGAAGAAAGCTATGCACTCGGACGCATCTTTGACGAAGCGGCGGCGATGATCCAGCGCGGAGAGGAGCGCGAAGCGGTCGCCCTGCTCTCGCGTGTCATCAATGACCCTGCGGTCAAAAACAGCCCGCTCGCCTACGCCTACTATCTGCGCGGCCGCGCCTACTACGAACTGAGAAGCCCCCAGCTCGCCCTTTCAGACTTCTCTGCAGCAGAGCGCACACCACACACGAGCGAACTTTATCCCATCTGGCGCGTCCATCAGTACCGCGGGCGTATCTACTATGAAGCAGAGCAGTACGATGCGGCAGCAGAGGAACTGCGCCGCGCATGGGATGCCTCAGACAAAGACGACGATGATCTCTGGATGGAACTGCGCCGCGCAGAGCACAGGTCAGAGCAGGCACAGCGCCACCGCACGCGCGGGGACGGCGGCGCACGCCGCGGCATCAACTGGCCGCAGATCATCGGCGAGATCATCCGCGGCTCTATGGAGGGCACCTAAGATGACTACGCTGATAAAGGGCACATTTTTCATGTGCATTCTTACCCTTCTATGTATGCCAATCGCATCTGCGGCACCGCAGCGCATCACAGCCGAAGGGGTCTACGTCATGGGCGAGATGGATGCGCCGAAGGCCGCACGCGATGCGGCACGCAAGGAGGCGCTGCGGGCAGCGACAGAGCAGGCGGGCGTTTACGTCGAAAGCTACACCGAGGCACAGCATCTCACGCTCACCAAGGACGAGGTGCGCATCGTCGCGGGCGCGGTGCTCCGCGTCCTAAAAGAGGAGGACATCCCCGAGGTCGTCGAGGGCACCTGGCAGTACCGCGTCCGGCTCACCTGTGAGGTCGATACCTCCGCAGTGGATCTGGCTGCCCTCGTTGGAAAAAAGGAGCAAATCGCCCAGCTTGAGAAAGAGCGCGACGACCTCAAGGCACAGAACAGCGCCCTCATCATCCGTGACAAACAAGCACGCAGTGCCGCACAGGCGGCACACGGCACACGCCTTGAGACTACCGTTTCCTATACGCAGATCTTTGATGATACCAACCGTCTCATCCAAAGGGGGATGGCAGCGGACGCCGCCGCCGAGGTTTCACGCCTCATCGGCGATCCGCGCGTCACGGGCGATGCACTCGCCTATGCTTACTGTCTGCGCGGACAGGCGTACTATGCAATGGAGGACTACAAGACCGCTGTCCAAAATTTCCGCAGTGCGGACGAGATTACGCGCACGAGCGAAATCTATCCCCTCTGGCGCGGCGACCAATACTATGGGTTGATCTGCGAGCACTACAAACGCTATAAGGATGCTGCTAAATTTCTCCGCCTCGCATGGGAGGCATCGGATAAAACAGACTCCGCGCTCAAAGAGCAGCTCGAACGGGCCGAAAGCCGCACAAAGCGGCGGGGCGGCGGCGGCCTTGGTGCGCTCCTCGGCGGCATCTTAGGCGCCGTCGTACAGACCGTCGGCGCCGTCATCGGCATCGGATAACGAGGCGCAGGGTATGCATATCATTGTTGAGATGGCTCTATGATAAATGTGACGAACCGAGTGCAGTATCTGCCTTGCAGTGCTCCTAAGCGAACCTTAGCGGAGCAAGTGAGGAAAAGCGTTCGACTCGCCCCCGGCGTACTTCTTTCGTTCAAGCGAAGCGCGTTTAAGAAGTGCGCCGGTATTTAGGCGAACGAGAACGCGATCACTTGCAGAGCGAGGTGTTCGCGTGGAGCACGCGCGGCTGAATTACGCCATCGCATTTGACATAACACCTAAAAGTACCCATATTTGACCCATATGCCCCTATTCTGCTATACTATAACAAATCTATTGGGATGCTGCACGGCAAAGATTCCCGCGCGGCATCCCTTGTTTTTGAAAGGAGCCTTCACATGACTAAAAGACCTCTGTGCCGCGCCCTCTCTATCCTCATGGTGGGCGGACTGCTGCTTGCCCCGGCCGCTCTTTTCACCGGCTGTTTCGGCGGAAATAAAGAAAACAGCAGCAAGGAGTCGCCGATCACCTCCCTGCTCTCCGGGAACACACTGGAGGCCAAAACCGCTGCGCTCGCCCCGTACGTAGAGGCGCTGAATGGGTTCAACGGACATATGGTCACCTTTGACTTTGCCATATCGCCGACGCTTGAGAAGCTGCACAGCGGAGAGCAGATGACGAGCCTTTCGCTGCCCCGCTACGCAGATCTGCAGGAAGAACTCGACAAGGCGCGTGCCGATAAATCCATCAGCGGGGTCTATGAGGATGTCGATACGGCCGCCGATGCTGTCCGTGCGGCGCTGAAGGATCTCGTCCCCCTCACCGTAAAGATGGAAAGCTACTACTCCTCCAAGGGGTATCTGGCGGACAATCATGCACAGGGTGCGCAGATGGCACAGCAGTTCATCCCCCTGCAGGACGCATTTGACGCTGCCTATGGCAAGCTGGATGCCATTGTCTCAGCCCATAACAAGGAACTGCGTGCCGCACAGCTGGAGCAGCTCAAATCCGAGGGCAAAAAGAACGCCGCCGCCTTTACCGAGCTGAACATCAAAACGCGCGAACTCGCCGATGCAGCCGAGGAGGAAACCATGGATGCGGCATCTGCAGAGACAAAGATTCAGGAGATCCTCGCACTGAACGATGCGCTCGAAAACACCTCTGAGCTAAGCTCCTATAAGGGCCGCGTCAACGACTTCGTCGGCTCCGTGCGTTCCCTCCTCGCAAACAAAACAGATGCAAACTACAATACGATGATTGAAAGTTTCAACCGTCTGATTGACGCCGCCAACCGCATGGATGTCAATACGCTGGATGGCACAGGCAAAAAGTAATAAGGTCCTTTGCCAAAACATGACGGCGTTTGTACGCCATGTGAGTGCCACGCAAAAGCACCGCCGGAAATTCCGCGCGGTGCTTTTGTACTCTATGCGATACACTTAGAAAAGGGAATCCGGCGGTCATGCCTTTTGGCGCATGCGCTGCATTGCGATGACCACAGCAAACAGGGCAAACCCGATGAGATCGGTCGTGCCGCCGGGTTTAATCATGAGAAGGCCTGCGATGATGAGAATGATGCGTTCATATGCCTTGCAGTCTGCTGCGAGAAATCCGCAGAGGGCGGCGCTGACAGCAACCATCCCGCAAAGTGCCGAGAGTGTCGCTAAGATGAGGGAGAGCGGCGTTGCATCGACCATCAAAATAACGGGCGAGAGCACGAAAATATAGGGGATGATGAATGCCGCAACGGCGAGTTTCGAGGCGTGTACACCTGTGCGCAGCGGATTCCCCCCGCTGATGCCCGCACCTGCATAAGCCGCGAGCGCGACGGGCGGCGTCACATCTGCGATGATGCCAAAGTAGAACACAAACATATGTGCCGCCAGAACAGGCACGCCAAGCTGCACGAGTGCAGGTGCTGCAATCGTCGATGTGATGACGTAGTTCGCCGTCGTGGGAACGCCCATGCCGAGTACAATCGCGGTAATCATGGTGAAGAACATCGCAGGGAGCAGCATGCCGCCGGCAAACTCGATGAGCCCTGAGGCCAGACGAAGGCCAACGCCGGTCTTGGTGACGACGCCGATGATGATGCCTGCCGCCGCACAGGCAATGAGGACGCCGAGCACTGCCTTTGCCCCACGCTCAAGGCCATAGACGATCTCGATGGGCTTCATCCGCGTGGAGCGCCGCAGCATGGCGCAGATGATGGAGAGCACGATGGCAACGAGTGCCGCACGCATGGGGGTATAGCCGGAAACAAGCAGATAGACAATGACGATGAGCGGGAGCGCAAGATGTCCGCGCTCTTTGAGCAGGTGCAGGGCATTGGGCAGCTCACTGCGCGGAATCCCTTTGAGGTTCTTGCGCTTTGCCTCAAAGTGAACGCCGAGCCATACCCCCGTGAAGTAAAGGAGCGCGGGAATGGCGGCCGCCTTGACGACATCAATGTAAGGCACACCGACGAACTCCGCCATGAGGAACGCAGCAGCCCCCATGACGGGAGGCATGAGCTGTCCGCCGGTGGACGCCGCCGCCTCGACGGCGCCCGCAAAGTTCGTGTGGTAGCCGAGCTTTTTCATCATGGGGATGGTGAGCGAGCCTGTGCCGACGACATTCGCGACAGAGCTGCCGGAGACGGTGCCCATCAGCCCGCTCGAAAGGACGGCGACCTTTGCCGGCCCCCCGCTTGCCCAGCCCGCGACCGCATTGGCGAGATCAATGAAAAACTTGCCCAGTCCCGTGCTTTCAAGATAGGCGCCAAAGAGAATAAAGAGGAAGATGAAGGTCGAGGAGACACCGAGCGGAATGCCAAAGATGCCCTCGGTCGTAAAGTAGAGGTGACTGACGAGCTGTTCGAGCGTCAGCCCCCTATGAGCAAGCACCCCCGGCATATATGGCCCTAAAAAGGCGTAGGCGAGGAAAAAGAGAACGACTGTCACCATCGGCAACCCCACAACGCGCCGCGTCGCCTCGATGACGAGCAGGATGCCAATACCGCCGACAATGGCATCGGTCGTCGTCACCGAGCCGGCACGCGTTACAAGTTCACGGTATTGGATCACGATATAGGCCGGTGCCGCAGCCCCCATCACGGCAAAGAGAACGTCAATGGGATGAAAGAAGCTGTCCCTCGTCCACGCGCGCCGGAACGGATAGAGGAGGTAGGCAAGCGCAAGTCCAAAACCAAGATGGACCGCGCGCTGAAGCTGCGCGTCAAGTACGCCGAATGTCGCCGTATAGAGCTGAAAGACGGAGAATGTAATCGCGATGGCTGCGATAATTTTCTTCGGCCAGCCCGCATAGTGTACGGTATTGGCTTCCCTGTCATATTTTTTCAGCACATCCTGTGCATTCATATCATTCTTATCCGTCATACAGCATCACTTCCTTTACGAAATAAGGACGGGGCCGCTGCGCGAAGCGATGTTTCGCTCCTGCAAGCAGTCCCGTCTGTCTATAGTACAGCACGCAGTGCCATGCTCTGTCACTGTATCAAATACGTGCAGAGCGGCGCTGTAAAAAGGTCGATCTGTGTCCCGGGGGGGTACATCTCATAGACGGGCAGCGTACGCCCATCCGCCTCTATCGTCAGATTGGTCCCGACGCCCGTACGGAGACTGAGCGCAGGATAATCGCGATCCATGGTGAGAATGAAGTACGCCCCCTCCCGGCGAAACGTCCCCTCCTCGGGCAGAAAGGGCAGCCCCACACCATGAGACTGGTACCGCGTCCCCGTGAGATGAAAATGGCCGTCGGTATGCACTGTGAGAAATTCTTCCACGGGCGTTTTCTGCACCGAGTGGATGAAATGTATCGTCAGCGGCTCTACCTCCCTTATCTGTGCCTTCAGCACCATGATATGCCCGTCTGCCCGCATAAAAAGAGCCGGCGCACTGAGCACATCCAAGGCGATCAGCAGGAATGCCGCCGTAATGGCAGCGAGATAGGGCCTCATTTACTCGGCAAAGTATTTCTCCGCCCCGGCATTCATCGGCAGTGACATACCGCTCTTTGCCGCATCCTTTGTGATCTGTTTCCCGACGGCATGCGCTGCCTGCAAACGATCCAGATGGGTAAAGATCGCCTTTGTGATGTCATATCCAAGACCCACATCCACGGAAGGGCCTGCGACCAGCATTGCCATGACAGAGACCCCTGGCACAGCCTCATCAAAGCCCGCATAGGTGCCGGCGGGAATGACCGTTTTCGTATAGAACGGATACTTTTTAATCAGCGCATCGGCAATCTCTTCATCCACGGGCAGCAGACGCACGGGGTTCTGTGAAGCGATGTCCTGCACAGATGCCGTCGGATAGCCTGCCGTGAGGATGGCAACATCCACATTGCCGTCCTTGAGCGCGCTTGCCCCCTCTGCAAAGGAAAGGAACTGTTCATCTATGTCATCATAGGTAACGCCGTACGCCTCAAGAATCTGGCGTGCATTTGCCTCCACGCCCGAGCCTGCCGCGCCGACAGCAACGCGCTTTCCCTTCAGCTCCGCAAGGCTCTTGATGCCGGAGGACTGCAATGTGACGAACTGGCATGTCTCCGGGTAGAGCGAGGCAATGCCCTGCAAGCCTTCCACCTTTTTCCCGTCGAACATCTCCGTGCCGCTGACCGCATAGTAGGTGATGTCATTCTGCACGGTCGCAAGGTCAATGGCACCATCGCGCAGCATATTGATGTTGGCAACGGATGCGCCCGTGCTCTGCGCACTTGCATTCATCCCAGGAATCTCCTTGTTGAGAATCTCTGCAATCGCGCCGCCGATGGGGTAGTAGGTACCCGCAGTACCGCCTGTGCCGATGTTGAGGAATTTCTTATCGCCTGTCGCGGAGCCGCCACCGCCCCCGCACCCTACGAGAAGGGCGGCAGAAAGAGCGCATACCGCACCTGCCGCAAAAATCTTCTTTATGCTGAAAATCTTCATATTCTTCTCCCTCCAACAAAAACCTTCCTGTGCTTGAAAATCTTCCTCAATACGAGCGGAACACGTTCATTTTATCATAAAGCGCCCCATGCACGCAAGCACGGGGCGCTTTGTATCGCGGTATACACAGTATACAATCAATTCTTCACTATCTCCGCAGGAGTGCCGCTCACCTTTGCACGTTCGATGAGTGCTTTGAGCCGCTCGATGTTCTTCTCGTGCAGGTCGATGGCAAAGCGCATACGCTTTTTTTCCTCCTCCGTGAACTCCGGTTTCCCGTACGCCTCACGGATGCGCACAAGGCGTGCCTGCACATCGCGCAGCTCATCCTCCATCGGGCGCACATGCACCAGTGCCAGACCATAGACTGCACGCATGGCATCCTCGACGTATGCGGCGTAGCCCGGTTCTGCCGAGACGCGTTCGAGCCACTTGGCCACATGGTAGATGATGTCATAGGGAGACTCCCCTCCGTGAATCATGGAGACGATCTCCATCTTCACCTGCTGCTCTTTGCCATGCGGCTGCGCAATCGCATGTGCAGCATCATGCGGTATCCCATCCCCCATCAAATGACCTTTTCGCCGTGGAAGCGTTCGCCGCCAATCTCCGGATAAAGGCCATATTCGACGGCCCACTCACATTTATATTTAAGCGCCTGCGCGTGGATGGTGGCGATGCGGTCGATGTTTTCACGTACGACTTTGCCCGGGACACCCGCGACGAGGGAGTTCGGCGGAATGACCGCATGCTCCTTGACGACGGTGCCCGCCCCGATGATGGAGCCGCGTCCGATCTTTGCCCCCGTGAGGATGATCGCGCCCATGCCGATGAGGACATGATCCTCAATCACGCAGCCGTGGACGCATGCACTGTGCCCGACCGTCACATAGTCTCCGATGATGCACGGATCGTCGTCCGCAACGTGCAGACAGGTAAGATCCTGGATATTGGAGCAGACCCCGACGGAGATATAGTTCACATCACCGCGTGCGACGACCCCCGGCCAGAGGCTCGCGTACTGACCGACTCGCACATCGCCGGAGAGAAACACCTGCGGCGCAACGAACGCCTCCTCGTGAATCTGCGGTGTAATGCCATGAAAAGGAGGGAATCCGTTTCCTTTGAACGTAAACATAAAAGACCTTTCTAAAAAGGGATCATCCCTTTGCGATAAAGTGATCGTGCTGCTGTGCAGCAGCATAGTACCGCTGCGCGGCGGTAAGAAGCTCCGCCGGACTTGGCAGCACCGATGCCGCCGGGCGCTCTGCGGTGCTGCGCTTTTTTTGCCCGCCGCGCTGCTCCTCTGGCGCTGCATCGAGTTCTGTATCGGGGAGGTTCTTGTACGCGTCTGTACTCGCATACTCCATCCACTCGCGCTGCAAGGCACGCAGGGCATAGACCAGCTCATGATCAAACGGCGTGATTTTGCTCTGCTCCTTCGCCGTGCGGATCATATCCGCAACCTCCTCGCGTGAGAGCACGCGGCGGTTGCCATAGGAGTCCCGCGTTGACGGCCCTTCCTGAAAGCGGCTTTCACCCCCGGCATCGTGCTGCTCTTTCGCCGTGTCCGTCTGTACCGCAGCAGCCGCCGCGGCATCTGTTCCGACGCCCTGTGCAGCAAGCGCCTCTCGCCCGAGTACCCCCTGCGCCTGTCCTGTTGATGCTGCCGCCTCCTCTGTGCCCGCATCAAGAGCGCCATCTTCCGCCATGACGCCTTCTCCTGCGGCAGAGGAATCCACGCCCTCGGATGAGCCGCCGCCCCCACGGAGGTTCATCTGTGCGCCGCCCGTCGCCTTCCATTCGGCGAGCACGGCGATATTTGCCTGTGCAACGGCACGCAGCGCCTCCTGCTTCGTCTTGGCATTTTTAAGGGCGCGTGCCAGCGCTTCGCGCCTGTCCTGCACGCGGCATGCCTTCTCATAGAGATCCTCATCGTTCTCTTTGAGATATTTCAGCTCGATTGCAGATAGCTTTCGGCCTTGGCGCAGTTTCTGCCGGATGCTCGCCATGCGGCTTTCATCCCGTGTGCCTGCCGTCTTTTGCAGCTCATTGGTCTTCGTCTGCCCGGACGGCAGCGTCCCGCCCATCACCTGACGCAGACTTTGCCCCGTACGAATGCGGTACTTTGCCTCGTACTGGGCCATCTTCATCTGTGTATAGGCACCAATACGGCCAATCCCTTCAAATATATGCATATTTCTTACCTCCATGTAATGAAAAAAATCCTTCTATAAAGATATATCGGAGCAAACACGCTGCATATAAAGCCCTGCACGTGAATTTATGCCCTGTCCTTGAAAAAAAGAAAAGCTGGTGATCGCACCAGCCGCGAAGAACGCCGTACGCACTTCATATGCGTTCTCCCAAAGATTCCTCAGTGTGTCCGCTTTGGTCGTCCATGCACAATATAATATTTATATCAAAACAAAATTCCATCGTGCAGACACTAATCACCCGGCCAAGTCCCGAACGAATCCATTCACCAAGGCCGACTAATCTTTCCAAAAAGTGTATGCAGCCATGTGCATACGATCCTCTGAGAAATTACGAGAGTAAATTTACCACATTCATCGCGTATATGCAAGCTTTTTATAATAATTTTTTAAGTTTTTTAGAGAAATTTTCACAAAGAACAGCTTTTCCTCAAAAACACAGCATCCAAACACCTCTTTTATAATGCAGTGTCCCCTCTGCGCAGATGTTTTATGCGGCAAATCACCGCATACTGACTGCACGCAGTTTTGGTTTGGTGCGGGCTGCATCCATGCAAACTGCGCCAATAGCTGCAGCATTTTACAAAAAGCATACCTGCCCCTTGACTTTTTCAACCACAGCTTATATAATCTAACGTATGAACGATCATTCATATGTTGAAAGGGGTACAATACCATGAAAAAGGCATTCAAGTTTCGCGATATCGACTGCGCCAACTGTGCGCAGAAGATTGAGGATGCTGCGGCAAAGATCGAGGGCGTGAACAAGGTGCGCATCAACTTCCTCAGCGAGCGCATGACACTCGATGCGGACGACGCACGCTTCGACGAGATCATCGCGGAGATCAAGAAGATTGCCAAGGCCATCGAGCCGGACGCCGTGCTCGAGGCTTAATTCGGAGAAAGGGGCGGCAGCAATGACGAAGAAGCAAAAGAGAATGCTCATGCGCATCGGCGGAGCAGCAGCACTCTTCATCCTGGGAATGATCCTCGAAGACATTACCGTCGGTGTCGTACTCCTCCTCGCAGCCTACGCTCTCATCAGCTGGGACATTCTCTGGCGCGCGGCGGTGAACATCCGCCAAGGACGCGTCTTTGACGAGAACTTCCTCATTGCAGTCGCCACCCTCGGCGCGATTGCCCTCGGCGACTACTCCGAGGGCGTTGCCGTCATGCTGCTCTACCAGATCGGAGAGTGGTTCCAGGGCTACGCCGTTCAACGCTCCCGCCGCTCCATCTCCTCTCTCATGGACATCCGTCCCGACACGGCATGCGTCCTGCGCGACGGTGCGGAGGAGGAGGTATTCCCCGACGAGGTCGAGGTCGGCGAGACCATCATCGTCCGCCCGGGGGAGCGCGTGCCGCTCGACGGGATCATCCGAAAGGGCGAGGGGCTGCTCGACACCTCCGCGCTCACAGGTGAATCCATGCCCCGCGCAGTACACGCGGGCAACGAGATCATCAGCGGCTGCATCAACCAGACCGGCGTACTCGAGGTGGAGGTCACAACCCCATACGAGGAATCGACCGTCGAGCGCATCCTCTCGCTTGTGGAGGAGGCGACGGATAAGAAGGCGACCACCGAGACGCTCATCACGCGCTTTGCCCGCTGGTACACGCCCGCCGTTGTCATCGGCGCAGTGCTCCTTGCCCTCATCCCGCCGCTCGTCACGGGTGATCCGTTCTCCATGTGGATCTACCGCGCACTCACCTTCCTCGTCATCTCCTGCCCCTGTGCTCTCGTCATTTCCGTTCCGCTCTCCTTCTTTGCGGGGATCGGCGGTGCGAGCCGCGCGGGCATCCTCATCAAGGGCGGCAACTACCTGGAGGCTCTGGCAAAGGCGGACACCGTCGTATTCGACAAGACCGGCACGCTCACAAAGGGCAGCTTCCACGTCGCGAGCGTCATCCCCGCCGAGGGCTTCGCAGAGGAAGACGTGCTCTTTTACGCGGCGAACGCCGAGCGCTACTCCACCCATCCCATCGGCCGCTCCATCCTCCGTGCCTTCACGGGCAGCGGCGGCACAACCGAGGACACGGACGTACACGCGATGGAGGAAAACGCGGGCCGCGGCATCTCCGCGCACGTGGGCGGGCATTTCATCCTGCTCGGTACACATGACCTCCTCACAGCAAAGAACACGGTAAACATCCCTCCCGTCCCCCACGCGGGCGCGGTCTACCTCTCCATTGACGGGCGCTTCGCAGGCGTCGTCCACGTCGCAGACGAGATCAAGGAGGACGCGGCGGAGGCGATCTACGCCCTGAAGGAGCGCGGCATCCGCGAGACCGTCATGCTCACGGGCGACTCGCGCTGGATCGGCGCGAGCGTCGGCAAAAGCCTCGGTATCGACACCGTCCACGCAGAGCTTCTCCCACAGGACAAGGTAGCGCAGGTAGAGCATCTGCTCTCCGCGAAAAAGGAGGGCAAGACCCTCGCCTACGTCGGCGACGGCATCAACGATGCGCCCGTGCTCGCGCGTGCCGATGTCGGCATCGCGATGGGCGCACTCGGCTCGGATGCAGCGATCGAGGCGGCGGACGTCGTTCTCATGACCGACGAACCGAAGAAGATCGCAACCGCAATCGACATTGCACGCAAGACCATGCACATCGCGTGGCAGAACATCGTGTTCGCCATCGGCATCAAGGGCATCGTCCTCGTCCTCGGGGCGCTCGGACTCGCGGGACTCTGGGCGGCAATCTTCGCCGATGTCGGCGTCACCGTCCTCGCCATCCTCAATGCCATGCGAGCACTCAGCGTGAAGGAATAGCTTGCATTGCAGACACGCATCTGATATAATAAAGACACAAAAAAGAGAACCGTGACAAGACGGCTACCTCTTCACAGATTTGGATTTAACCGCACCGTTTGCAAGGCAGGGCGGTTATTTCTTTTTCACACAGATAATGTAGCCAGTGACGAGGATCAGCGCAAGGATGAACTCGTAGTAACTCATATCGCAACACCTCCCACTTACAGGATCGGGAAGGTGAAGAATGTAGCCGCCATAGCTTATCAGAGGGTTCTCTGTCTCTATTATACATTCATTTGTTCGAAGTGCAAGTAAATCGTTCCACACAAAAGCCCCCGACCATCATCGGGGGCTTTCGTCTATTCTCTTACGCCTCGCCGCGCCGCCCGTGATACAGGCACCACGGCTCCTCCGCCATGAAGTCGCCGTCATGGTAGTACGCAGCGCGTGCACGGCACCCGCCGCAGGACTTCTTGTAGCTGCACGAACCGCAGCCGCCGCCGTAGTCGAGCGTGCGCAGCTCTTGGAACACCTCGTTCCGCGCCCAGATCTCATCGAACGGCATCTCGCGTACATCGCCGAGCTCGCGGTTGAGGTATGCACACGGCTGCACCTTGCCGCGCGGACTGATGATGCAGTACGTCAACCCCGCCAGACATCCGCGCGTAAAGCGCGTATCCACACCGAGCTGGTCGGCGATGCGCAGGAACTGCGGCGCACAGGTCGGCTTCAGCTCGATGTCCACCGTCTGCTGCTTCCGCATGATGCGCGAGAGCACATCCTCATACGCCTCCGCACGCAGCGACTCCTCCTCGATCGTCTCCGCGCGTCCCGTCGGCACGAGGAAGAAGAAGTGATGCGCCTTCGCGCCGATCTCCACGGCGAAATCCGTCATCGCCTCAAGCTCGTGCGCATTCCAGTCCATCACCGTCGTATGGATCTGGAACGGCAGCCCCGCCTCACGGCAGT
>ERZ773083.1318-NODE-1318-length-17058-cov-43.009822_pt1 | contig 17058 bp, 17 predicted proteins | sample MGYA00511465_ERZ773083 | MGnify/ENA primary metagenome ERZ773083 (study PRJEB29015, sample SAMEA2738001) | human oral metagenome | biome: human oral; feature: human-associated habitat; material: dental | place: China | collected 2060 ... | reverse complement strand
GAGGCGGCTTCCTACGCAGCGGGCATCCTCGACATCGACCTCGACGCATAACATCAACATTGCCCCAGCCTCCCTTTTCCGTCTGCACCCACGCGGTGCAGGCGGTTTTTTGTGCGCCGGAATGCCTCTAATCTGCAAGAATATATCTATTATAGCATTTGCGAAAGATTTTCATTGACAGCATCTCTGAAATACCGTATTCTGCAAAAGTGAATATAATTCGTCTTTAAGCGCTTCTCAAAACAAACACAGAAAGGAGGTCGCCATGCATATTCGATCGCTGCTCACATCACCGCCCGCACTCGCTGCTTTGCTTGTCCTCACCGCCGTCTTTGCTGTATCGGCGGGCAGCGTCTCTATCCCTGCCGGCGATACACTCGCTATCATCACGGCAAAGCTGACGGGCAGCGTCCCCGCCGCCGATCCTGCCGTCACGGACATCATCTGGTCGCTGCGCGTGCCGCGCGTCCTGCTTGCGATGACAGCGGGCGCGGGGCTTGCGCTCGCGGGGGTTGTCATGCAGGCGAGCGTGCAGAACCCGCTCGCGGAGCCCTTCATCCTCGGCATCGCCTCGGGCGCGTCCGTCGGCGCAACGCTCGCGATCCTCATCGGCTCTGCGGCGATCCCGTTCGGTGTGCCGGGCTGCGCCTTCGTCGGCGCGATCCTCGCTACGCTCGCCGTACTCATACTCGCAGGGATGCATCGCCGCGTCTCGACGGTGAAGCTCGTGCTCGCGGGCGCGGCGATCAGCGCGCTCTGCGTCGCTGCAACGAATTTCATCGTCTACATGGCGGCAGATGCGGAGGGCATGCAGTCAGCAGCGTTCTGGACGATGGGCTCGCTCGCGGATGCAAAGTGGCACAGTCTCTTCCTGCCTGTCCTCATCGTCACCGCACTCGCTGTCTACTTCCTCTCGCAGCTGCGCACGCTCGACGTGCTCCTCCTCGGTGAGGAGCTGGCGGTAACGCTTGGCATCGACGCGAGTGCAAAGCGCCGCCTCTACATGGGACTGCTGGCGCTCCTCACAGGCGTGCTCGTCGCAACCTGCGGCATCATTGGCTTCGTCGGACTCGTCGTCCCGCATCTCGTGCGCTCGTTTACGGGCGCCTCACATCGTCGTCTGCTGCCGGCGGCGCTCCTCGTCGGGGCGATCTTTCTCGTCATTGCCGACCTCCTCGCGCGCACACTGCTGCCCGCGGGCGATCTGCCGATCGGCATCATCACGGCGCTCATCGGCGCGCCCCTCTTCATGAAGCTGCTCTTCGGCAGCGGCGGGAATTTTGGGGGTTCGCGATGAAGGAGATCCGCATTGAGAATCTGCATTTCCGCATCGGCGCAAAGGAAATCCTCCGCGGCATCACCGCGGACCTCCCGGCCGACCACTTCGTTGCGCTCCTCGGGCCGAATGGCTGCGGCAAATCGACGCTCCTCAAGCACCTCTACCGCGTCCACCGCGTGCAGGAGGGCCGTGTGCATATGGACGGCATGCCGATCGATGCGATTCCCCTGCGCGCCGCAGCACAGGAGATCGGCGTCATGGGGCAGTTCCATGCTGTCGACTTCGACTTCAGCGTCGAGGAGATCGTGCTCATGGGACGCGCGCCGTATAAGGAGAGCTTCGTGGAGGACACGGCGGCGGACTTCGCGCTCGTACGCACCGCGCTCGAGCGCGTCGGCATGGCGGACGCGGCACAGCGCAGCTTCAACGAGCTCTCGGGCGGCGAGCAGCAGCGCGTCATGCTCGCGCGCTGTCTCGTGCAGGAGCCGCAGCTGCTCATCCTCGATGAACCGACAAACCATCTCGACATCAAGTACCAGCTGCATATCCTGGAGTTGGTTAAAGGTCTCGGCATCGGCGTGATCGCAGCACTGCACGATCTCAACCTTGCCGCGATGTACGCCGATCTCCTCGTCGTTATGAAGGAGGGGCGTATCGATCGTATCGGCACGCCGCAGGAGATCATCACGGTGGACATGCTCGCACATATCTACGGCGTACGCGCAAATGTCACCTACGATGCGGCGGGACTTCCGCTCGTCGACTACCGCACGGAGCAGCTGACGTGAAGCGCGCGCAGACGAGCGGCAGAGTACTCCGCCGCATCTCCCATATGCTCCATCTCCTCCCCCTCCTCGCGCTCGCCGCGCTCGTCCTCTGGCTGTCCCTCACCGATGGGCGCGGGACGCAGGCAGCAGCACCGCATACAGGCGGAATTTCCTACACGACATCGGACAGCGAGGGACGCCCTGCGACGTTCACACTTGCCCATACACCTGAGCGCGTGCTCGTTTCCTATCCGGGCGCGACGGAGCTCATGATCGATCTCGGTCTCGAGCGCCGGATCATCGGCACGACCGCGCCCTATGGGAAGGAGCCGCCTGCGTATGCAGACGCCTATGCGGAACTGCCGATTCTCGCCGCGCCCTATGTGCCGAGCCGCGAGGAGGTTGTTGCACTCGCCCCCGATCTCATCATTGGCTGGTCGCACCACTTCACCCCCGAGGCGCTCGGCGATGTGTACTCCTATTTCGATCACGGTGTCGGTGCGTACATTGTGCCCGCCACCGTGCGCAGGGGAGCGCCGACGCTCGAGGAGACAGTCTATCCGTTCATCGCGGATATGGGACACATCTTCGACGCGGAGGACCGTGCCGCGGACTATATCGCAGCATTAAAAGCGCGCGTTGCTGCCGTCGAAGACCACACCGCTGTACGCGGGAAACGCTTTTCTGCAATGATCCTGCAATCGCATGGAAACAGTCTTTACAGCATGTACGCCTCCGCCTACATCATCGACGACATTGCGCGCAAGGCGGGCGCGGACAACGTCGTCACGCGTCAGATGCGTGCGGTCGGCCCCGAGCGCGTGCTCGGCTTTGCCCCCGACGTTATCATCTGCGTGAATCCGCGGGACATACCGCCGGAAGAAGCGCGCGCGGAGCTGCGTGCGGACGTCAACCTCCAAAACATGAAAGCCGTGCGGGAGAACCGCATCATCGTCGTGAATTTTTCCGATGTCAACAACGGGAACGGACGCTGCATCACAGCGCTGGAAGATATAGCAAGAGGGCTAGATGCCCTTGAAGGTGAGTAAGGAAGGGATAAAAAGATGAAAAAATCGGTATTAAGCGGCCTCATCACGGGCGTACTGACGATTGTAACGGCGTATGCCGCTCCGTCGGCGAGTGCCGAGGAAACAACGGACGAGAGCACACAAACCTACGAGACGGACGCGATCGTAATCACCGCAAGCCGTAGCGAAACAACGATCAGTGACGTACCGGCAGATGTCACGCTGATCAGTGAGGAGCAGATTGAGCGCGGCAACTACAAGAGCGTCTCGGATGCGCTGAAGGGCGCAAACATCAACGTCGTGCAGAAGGGCTTTGCCGCCTATCCGATCATCAACGGCGACTCGCGCGTCCTCGTCATGGTCGACGGAAAGAAGGTCAACTGGGATCATCTCGTTGTCAGCGGCGACTCGCATGCCGTCGACATCGATCAGGTGGCGATCGGCGACGTGGAGCGCATCGAGATCGTGCGCGGCCCGAACTCCTCACTCTACGGTGAGCGCGCCGTCTCCGGCGTCATCAACATCATCACAAAGCGCCCGACGGCGGGCAAACCCACGGGCTCACTCAACATGCAGCTCGGCTCGTGGGGTGAAAAGCGCGCGGGCGTCAGCGTCAGCGGCGGCGATGGGAAGAACAGCATCAAGATCGGCGCTGCGCATGAGCGCCGCAATGATTTCCAGTACAAGAACGCGTACGGCGAGAAGCGCACCTTCCAGAACAGCGACATCAACCGCACGGACTACAATGTCGGCTTTGACCGCATCATCGGCAATGACCGCCTGCGCCTGGAGTTCAGCCGCCATGAGGCAGATGACGGCTACGGCGTAAACCTGCTCGATCCGAAAACCGGTGCCTCGCGCTACCAGGGACGCACGAGCATCGTCGACACGGGCTACGGCGTGACCTATATGTTCGGCTCGGAGAAGGAGGGCGAGGGCACGTTCCTGCGCTTTTACCGCAGCGAGGCATCGGCGGACGGCGGCTTTAACTCGCAGTACAGCCACGACCTGCGCCGCAACGCCTTCGAGGGGCAAAAGCTCTGGATGCTGAATGACAAGAACATGCTGATCGGCGGGTTCCTCTGGTCGCAGGAGAAGATCAGCGAGGTCAGCGGCAATGTCCCGATGGATGCCTCCGCCGTCACAAAGGCACTCTTCCTCGAGGATGACTAGCAGCTCGGACGTGGCTTTTCCCTCAAGATCGGCTCGCGTCTCGAGCATCACAACGACTTCGGCACCGATGTCACCTCGCACATCAGCCTGAACAAAAAGTTCGGCCGCAGGACGCATGCCTACATCTCCTTTGGCCAGGCGGTCAACAATCCGTCGCTCAAGATGCGCTATGCGAACTCCCCCTTCTGGGTCGGCAATCCCGATCTCAAGCAGGAGAAATCCCATACCTTTACCATCGGCGCGGACAGCCAGATCACGCGCAAGTGGAACGTATCGGGCAGTCTCTACTGGAGCAAAGTCAAAGATGCCCTGCGTTGGGTTCAAGCAACTCCACGCGGTTACTACCAAAATGTGGGGACAGAGGATCGCCGCGGCCTCGAACTCAGCACGCGCTACCGTGCGGATGACCGGTGGACAATCCGCGCGGCATACAGCTACGCGAATGTCGACTCCACGGATGCGGCAAGAGCCTACCTCTCGAATAATACGCGTCCGAACGGCTACAACCTTGGTCTCTCCTACACGCAGGGCAAATGGGAGGCAGACGCCGACCTGAACTATGTGACGGGACGCAGCACGGAGCGGTTCACCGATTCCCGCTATCTGACCCTCGACCTCGGGGTCAACTATCATGTGACAAAGGACTTCAAGGTCTACCTCAAGGGCATGAACCTCACCGATGAAAGCTACGAGTCCATCGGCGACGCAAGACTTGGCATCTACGCCATGCCGAGCCGTCACTTCATCCTCGGCGGAACGTATAATTTCTGAGCGCACAAAACGCACACAAAAACGGAGCGGACGAAGTGTCTGCTCCGTTTTCGTCGTCTGCACAGGCGAAACTATGGGGACAGGAAAAAGTCAAGGGCGCCCGCACGGGATGCGCCATGTATGTGCACCCGAAAGAAGCGCATTGCATTTCGTCCGCGCATTCGGTAGAATGTGGATGAGGAGGATTATTATGTTTTCAAAAACATTCTTTCAAAGTCTTATGCTCCTGCCGCTCCTGCTCCTATATCCGTACGGACAGGCCCAGGCAGAGGAGTCTCCGGTTAAGTCGATGGTTATAAAGATAGATCCGAACGATGTCGTCGCGAAAGGAAATGTCGTCCACGCGGTGTCCTCATTGGAGCTTGAACACCTCGAGCTCCGTGATGACGGGGCTCTGCTCTCGATGGATCTGCCGCCGAGCCCCGTACCGTTCGACGGCTATGAGCTCACCCCCGACATGTCCCTCTTCGTCAATCAACAATTTTTGAATGCGGGCACCCCAATGCAGATGACTGCATCTATTATACATTTTCGTCATCCCTCCGCTGCACAGAAAGAAGAGCCCGTTGAGCATCGACTAAATGCGGTCACTGCGGGCTTCCTCGATTCATTTCAGAAATCTCCCCGCATGCACGATCCGAAGATACTCCAAGACGAAACGCTGACCCAAAACGGATATCCTGCACGGCGTCTGACCATGCAGGCGTCAGTGGATGGACAGGACAATATCACCGAGGCCCTTTTCATCACATTTAAGGACGATCTATGGGGCGTTCAGCTGAGCTTCAACGCAGACGATACGAACATCGTCAATCATGCACACAATCTCCTCTCCTCCGTTCGGATCAGTGAAGATGCAGAAGCAGCAGCCAGCGCGGCCCCTGCTGACAAGAGCAGCGCGTCCATGCCTGAGGAGCCTCCCGTTCCGCCGGTACTGCGGGAGGCGACACTGAATGACCGCGGACATGCGCTGAGCATCCTGCTGCCTTTCGATATCAAAAACGAATTTCACTACTATGCACTCTCGGACAGTGCCTCGCTGGACGACGGAGATGATCGACTTTCTTTTGCGCTCAACCATGATCTGTATGAAAAATATTCGCCCGACAGCTCTGACAAAGGCTCCCGCCCGTCCGAAAATGAGCTGATCAAAGCAACGCTCCACCAGCTCGAAGACTACGGCATAATGGATTGGAAAATCACACGCCGCAAAACATTCCGTTTGGGCAACCATACTGCCCGGCGTATTTCTGTCACATATTCCGATGGGGGGACAGAGGATTTCTATCTGGATTATCTTTTCATTTTTGCAGACAATGAAGATTGGACGATTTCATTCGAACGCAGAGCCGATGAGACAGAAATCACCAACGATATGATCGACACTATGTTCGCCTCCGTACGGCTGCATGAGGCCCCTTCTCCATGATCCAGACAGTACGCCCCTGCCCGCTCAAGAAAATTGCATTTCGTCCGCGCATTCGGTAGAATGGAGGAAAAGGGCTTCTCATGTTTCAAAAAGCATTATCCCCTCAAGGAGATCTCATATTTATGAAAAAACTTGCAGAAATTGTATGCGCACTCATACTGTTCGCCTATCCCGTTTCGGCATACGCCGAGGCCTCCACCGAACCGTGGACGGCCCCCTTGCAGACGACCACCTTCATCACGCCTGGACTGAGCTATTCCATATTGCTTCCGCCAATCGAGGCCTATCAGTTTGGAGCTTTTGCAGAGGAGGACAACAGTATCGGCTACAGTTTTCTCGGAAACCCCTTTCCTGCTGCAGACGGTACAAAAGAAATCTATGTCGCCGCCATATACAGACGCTATCCGGATAAAAGGCCGAAGACCCGACAGTATTTAAGAGAGCGCGCAGACGCCCATGTCAAAGAATTTTTAGAAACCTACCCCACAGCTCATATTGCTGAAGATACATCGTCGGAACTGAATTATTGGCCGACACGCCGCATCCGCATTACAAACCGCAAAGAAGCAGGGATCGGTGCCTGCCGCGACATTTTGTTCATAGCGAACTACAACGGCTTATGGTATATTGATATGCTGTACATCTCACGAACGAAAGAGCAAAAGGCCCGCATGGATACGATCCTGTCCTCCGTCCAGTTCGACTGGACGGATGCAAAGCCCACCGTTCGCTTCGACGGAGTTCAGCCGACCCAGACTTTCACGCTGTAATCTCCGCAGCACAGGCACACATCGCCGCCGGAATCAACCGACCTGAGAGGAGGCATCTCATGGAAACGATCAGCAAACTGTGCAGCATCCTTGCACAGAGTAAACGCGCCGTCTTCTTTGGCGGCGCCGGGATGTCGACCGAGTCGGGCATTCCGGACTTTCGCAGCGCGGGCGGGATATACAGTGAGACGCTGCATCAGGAATTCAGTCCCGAGCAGATGGCGTCGCACAGCTTTCTCATGGCGCATCCGGAGGAGTTCTTCGACTTCTACCGGCGGCGCTTCGTCTATCTCGATGCTGCGCCGAATCCGGGCCACACCGCGCTCGCAGAGCTCGAGCGGCGCGGGCATCTCGCGGCGATCGTAACGCAGAACATCGACGGGCTCCATCAGGCGTCAGGCTCCAAGACCGTCTACGAGCTGCACGGCTCCATCCGCCGCGCGCACTGCATGGACTGCGGCGCGCACTACGAGCTCGACTACATCATGGAGCACACACCCATCCCCTACTGCTCCTGCGGCGGCACTGTCCGCCCCGACGTCGTGCTCTATGAGGAAAGTCTCGATACCGCAACGATCGAAGGGGCTGTCGCGGCGATCCGTGCGGCGGACACGCTCATCATCGGCGGCACGTCGCTCATTGTCTATCCCGCAGCGGGGCTGATCGACTACTTCCGCGGCGAACATCTCGTCCTCATCAACAAGAGCGAGACGCGTGCAGACCGCCGCGCAGAGCTCGTCATCCGCGAACCGATCGGCGCGACGCTCCATGCGGCGCTGCCGGAGGAAAAATAATATCTACACCTGCGCGCTGTTCCAATCGGATGCAGCGCGGCACATGCAAAGGAGGTCGTTCCCATGTCCAGCCGAAAATTTCTTGTACACATTCTGATCCTTACGCTCTTTCTGCTTGCCGGAACGGCACACGCAGAGGTCGCGGTCAATCCGCTGCTGCTCGAGCTGCGCGCATCAACGTTCACGGACCGTGGCGATGCGCTGGAGCTCGTGCTCCCGCCCGGCACGTTCAAAGCGGAGCGGAAGGAGACCGGTCAGCAGGTCTTTTCCTGCGAAAGTTTTCAAGGTACATATAAGGACCATGCGCTGACGCTGCGTGTCACGCACATTCCCTTCGCCAACCCGACCGGCACCGCTCAGTATGATCCGACGAGCCCCAAACAGCTGAAAAAGAGCATTGCCCGCTACACCAAGGAGCATGCGCGTCCCACAGGCACGCAGACCACACGCGACGAGACACTCACCATCGACAGCCGCCTGGCAAGACGCCTGACGCAAAGCCGCACCGAAGGCGATGCAGCGCAGACGATCTACGACACGCTGATTATCCTCACGGACCGCGGCGAGTGGAACATCGAGGCCGTCTACACATCTGCACCGAGCGAGAAAGAATTCGGTGAGAGCATCGACACCATCTTCACATCCGCTTCGCCCGGGAGGGTCTCTATCTTCAGCGCACCGCGCACATCGAAGTAAACAGAGGCTTCCACCGCCGCAGCCTCAGCGCTCATGCCGCCGTGCTGATCCATGGCATTCTGACCTCCCCGCAGGGAAGCGAGAAAAATTCTCCGCGACGAATCCCAACATCAGAACGGCTGTCCTGCACGGCGGCTGACAGTGCAGGCGCTCCATCATGGCCAAAATATCATCACTGAGATCCTGCTCATCCGCAGCAAGACAGATACATGGATCACCGAAAGGAAGCACGTGTCCAGTTGCCCACCTCATTCGGACGAAAAATCTGCGCCAATCAACCGCCTTCATTTCAGTCGTGGTTCCCGGGGCACACGAAAGGAAGCCTGTTATGTCCATCAAAACAATCTATGCACTGACCATCTGCGCCGTACTCCTGTTCATGCCGACCGTCTCGGCAGAAATGAAGCCCGATATTGATACAGCAGAATTACGGATAGAGCAGGATACGGATTCCATATTATTAGCAACATCAGCAGAAGATGGTGCTGCGTTACGTTCTCTGCTCCGTGTGAAAGAAACAAAATTTCACCACAACGACGCTGTCCTGACGATGAATCTTCCGCAATACACGCAGCCATTCTCCTACCATCCCAGCTGCACAGGCCCCACTACTTTTATCAACCCTTCCTTTCAAAATGACGGTGCTCCTCTGCCGCTCGTTGTAACGGTCTCCCATTTCCTGCCATCTCCTGCAGAACGGGAATCCACCATCGAACAGCGATTCAACGCGACAATTGCAGGCTTTAGGGACAGTGTGACAGCTCCGGAAAAGGCGCGTGTCTGGGAGGTGCGCCGTGACGAATCACTGATACAAAGCGGCAATCCGGCACATCGGTTCAGCATGTATATGCGGAAAAACGGACGGGACGTAATCGCAGACGGACTTTTTCTCTCTGATAAAGACAATATCTGGCTCGTCCAGTTGGTCTATGACGCGCACAACAATACGATTGCCGATCACGCAGATGACCTCCTAGCCTCTGCAAAAATCAGCACCGACATAAAAGAGCCCCCTACCTCCGCCGCACATTCTGCAGCAGAATCCCACCCATGATGAGCACGAGCGCGAGGAGCGCCGCCCCCGTCATGCGCTCGCCGAGGGTAATGGCGGATACATTCAGACAGCCTCCCTTGACGCATTTTTCCGCACTTCGACGGAAAATTCTCCACGCAGCCATTGCTGTGCGTCCCTTTTTTCACCTCATTTGGACGAAAAAGTCTGCTCCGATCAACCGCCTTCATTTCAGCCGTGGTTCCCGGGGCACACGAAAGGAAGCCTATTATGTCCATCAAAACAATCTATGCACTGACCATCTGCGCCGTACTCCTGTTCATGCCGACTGTCTCGGCACAGACGGAAAACGTTGGCGATGAGGTGCTCTTTTTTACGGGCGAGGGCTCGTCCTCCGTTCTCCCGTCATGGGGACTGCACGACAATGTGCTAAAGGATCGGGGGCATGCACTGTACATCAGCCTGCCGTTTGATGTAAGAAGACCTTTTCGCAGGTATAGAGATTCCGATGAATATTTTCTCACCAGCAAGAATGAACATATCGCTTTTGCCCTCTTCCACCGGCTCTACGAGCCTCCTTCGTCAAATGACGCCCCCCTCTCCCGCCCATCCCGAGAGGAGGTCATCGAAAAAGCACTGGATCGCCTCACCGACAATGATACACCAAATTGGACCGTTTTGCGCAGTGAATCATCACGATTGGGCAGCACTCCTGTCAAACGGGTTTCCGTCATGTATCCCTATCGGTTTCAAAGCGGAGAGTGGCATATTTTTAAGATGGAATATCTCTTCGTTTGTACCGACACAGAGGATTGGGTTGTCATGTTTGAATACAGAGCCGATGACCGCGAGATCACTGATGATATGCTCGACGCCATGTTCTCATCCGTTCGTTGGCGCATGATCGATACAGAGTAAGCCTCGTCTACCCACGCCCCCGCCGCATATTCTGGAGCAGGATCCCGCCCATAATGAGCACAAGAGCGAGAAGCGCTGCTCAGCTCTTCCCCGAGGTGCGGTGAGGCTGCTCAGGAAGAGTGCCCCGAACGCCGGAATCGTCGTCAGGAGACTCTTTGCCGTCGCTGCGAGCGTCGACCAGATCACAACCGCGCTGACCGCATAGAAATAGACACGCCCCTGCATCGCAAAGCCCCCCTCATAATGATAAAAAGGCTTCCGATCTCTCGGAAGCCTTCGCTGTTCAAATGGAGCTGATTATAGGACTTGAACCTACGACCTGCTCATTACGAATGAGCTGCTCTACCAACTGAGCTAAATCAGCACTACCGCCCCATCGGCGATAGTGGAATTATACCCGAGGGCGGCGGTCCTGTCAACCCTGGCAGAAAATTTTTCTGCGCTTTTCAGGCGACGAACATTATGAGGGACTAATCCTTATTTCACGCATCTTTAAGGAAGTTTTGGAACAATACGAAATAAAACACGAATGTATCTCTATGGGGGATCCTCGCAAGAGCCCCCAGTGATCAGGGAGTGAAATGAATGATACAACACATGCTGCGCGCCGCTATGCTGTGCGCGCTGTTCTTTCTCACCGCGGCCTCAGATGCCGCTGCCGCGCCGCAGACCATCGAGGCGGAGGGCATCTACGTCATGGGCGACAACGACTCGCCGAAGATCGCCCGTGACGCCGCACGACAGGAGGCGATGCGCTCGGCAACCGAGCAGGCGGGCGTCTACGTTGAGACGTACACCGAGACGCAGAACCTCACGCTGACCAAGGACGAGGTGCGCATGGTTGCAGGCACGGTGCTGCGCGTCATCCGGGAACAGACGACGCCTGAACTCATCGGTGACTCGTGGCGTTACCGCGTGCACCTCGTCTGCGAGGTGGATACGTCAAAGGTTGATCTCGCGGCGCTCGGACAGAACAAAGCGGAGCTCGCACGTCTGCAGAAAGAACGCGACGATCTGAAGCGCCAGAACGATGCGCTCCTCGCCCGCTATGAGCGTGCGCAGGGCGCGGAAAAGGCCGAGATCGGCGCACAGCTCGAGCAGAGTTACAGCCTCGGGCGCATCTTTGACGATGCGGCAGCGATGATCCAACGCGGCGAGGAGAAACATGCCATCGCCGACCTCTCCCTGCTCATCGACGACCCGAGCGTCACGGGCAGCGCGCGCTCCTACGCCTACTATCTGCGTGGACGCGCCTACTATGAGCTGCGCAGCGACAAGCTCGCGCTCGCGGACTTTGCCGCGGCAGAACGCACGCCGCACACGAACGAACTCTATCCCATCTGGCGCCTGCATCAGTATCGCGGTCAGATCTACTACGACGCAGGACGCTACGAGGAGGCCGCAGACGAGCTGCAGAGCGCATGGGACGCCTCGGACAAGAGCGACGACGAACTCTGGATGAGACTGCGCCGCGCCGAGCGCAAAGCGGAGCAGGCACGCCGGGACGGAAACACGCGCGGCATCAACTGGACGCAGATCATCACGGAGATCATCCGCGGCTCGATGCAGCAGGCAGCCTGAGCCATACACTGATCAGTGCCGCAGATTGCGGGCTCTCTCAACGGAATCACGCAGACGGCAGCGGCTTTTTCTCCGGTTTGACACAAATATGCTGCTGCGCTATACTAGCAGCAGTACTAATGTAGTTTAAATGCGCAGTCCTGCGCTCTCAGCCTGCTGCAAACAAAGGAGGATTTTCATGTCTCAGAATCCGATGTGCCGCGCCCTCTCCGTTCTCATGGTGGGCGGTCTCCTGCTCGCACCCGCTGCACTCCTCACGGGCTGCTTCGGCAGCGATGACAAGGGAGAATCCGCCGCATCCGGCATCAACGGGCTCCTCGCGGGCAATACGACCGAGGACAAAGTAGACGCCATCGCCCCCTATCTCGACGCAACCAACAAGTACAATCACATCATCGTCACCTTCGATTTCGCCATCGCCCCCTCGCTCGAGAAGCTGCGCAGCGGCGAACGCCAGACCAGTATCGCGCTCCCGCATTTCTCCGATCTGAAGAAAGATCTCGAAGAGGCGCGTGCGAATCCGCAGACCGCAGGCGTCTTCAAGGACATCGACGCGGAGGCGGATGCCGTGCTCGCGATCCTAAACGACCTCGCCCCGCTCGCGGACAAGATGGACAGCTACTATTCGTCCAAGGGCTACCTGGCGGACGACTACGCAGAGGCTGCGAAGATGACGGCGCAGTTCCTCCCTCTCTATGACAAGTTCGAACCGGCGTATGACAAGTTCGACGCCGTCGTCACGGAACGGTTCAAGGAAGTGCGCCTCGCCCAGCTTGAGGACATGCGCAAGGAGGGCCGCACGAACGCCGCCAACTTCATCGAGCTGAGCATCAAGACGCGCGATCTCGCGGATATGATGGACAGTGATGCCGTCGACAAGGCCGCCGCCGAGGCAAAGATCGCAGAGATCAACGACCTCGCGGCCAAAGTGCCGGATGTGCCGGCGCTCGGCTCCTACAAGTCCAACCTCAACCGCTTCATCGGCACGTTCCGCAGCTATGTCGCAGGCACAGAGGATGCCAACGAGGTCATCGACGACTTCAACGATCTCGTGCGTTCCTCACAGAACCTCGACCTCGGCGATCTGGACAAGAAGAAATAACCAGCCGGCATTGCCGCAGCAGAATGCCGGTGAACGGCTCTCACGGCTGCGTCACTGAGCAGAATACAATCAAAACCCCCGAGGATTTCCTCGGGGGTTTTGATTGCTCCACTGGAGCCGTTTCATAAGAAAAAAAGCCCGCCATTCGGCGGGTTGTTCTTGCTGCAAAGCGTGCGTTTATCTCAGCGCCTCCGCAGCATCTCCTCCAGCTGTGCTGCCCGCGCGCCGAGCGGCGATCCCTCCGCCTGTCCGAGTACGCTCCGACAGGACAGGAGCGCCTGATAAGAATAGTAATAAAAGCTGTAAAAGAGATCGTCGGGGAAAACGTCGTCGTCCTCCCAGCGCCGTTCATCCGCGTCCTCATCGTACACCTTCGACCACAGATATTCCTCGCGGAGGAGATCGGAAAAGTACGGCAGCGGATCTGCGTGCGCCATTTCGCTGCCGTCATGGACGCATTCAGCGATCAGCAGGAAGTGCTCCAGCAGCTGCGCCGCAATGTCCCGCGCCGTCGCGTTGCGCTCCTGCTCCTCAAGCGCGCGCCGAAAGATCCGCGTGAGAAAAATCATCGCAAAGGGCGTCGCATGCCAGAGCGTGCTTTGATGCTCCGTGTGGATGGTCAGCTCATACAGGGCCTCATCCGCCGCCGCACGATCACGCATCGTCTCCAGTACGGCAAAGAAGCGCGGGAACTCCGATGCCCTGCCGTAGGGCGTCGTCAGCCTGTGCCACGGCACGTCCCGTACCGCCACGCTCCGCATATACCGTTCATTTTCATTCATCTCGACACCTCCAAACAGCGAAAAGGACATTGTACAAAACAAATCTTGGTACAAAGGCCCTTTGTTCTGCAATATTTTTCTCTCAAAAACTCGGATACAGGCCGTCCCATACAACGCGGCGGTAGTTCGCGCGGTCCGTGTCGCCCTCGGTGGAGATGCAGAGGATGCGCGCGTCCTTGTTCAGGCCGATGCGGTCACGCAGGTAGTCGAGGCTGCGGTTCTGCATGAGCTCGGCAACGAGCCCCGTGGTGACGGCACCGCTCTCGCCCGAGACAACGCGCGGATCATCGCCCGTCGGGCTGCCGAGGATGCGCATGCCCTTCGCCGCGACCCACTCGGGCACGGAGACAAAGTGATCGGCATAGTCCTTCAAAATATCCCATGCAAGCGGATTCGGCTCGCCGCAGGAGAGCCCCGCCATGATCGAGTTGATCTCGCCCGTCACGATGTGCGGCGCGCCGTCGTTCGCAGCGGCGGTGCGGTAGAGGCAGTCCGCGCGGTTCGGCTCGACGATCGTGATGACGGGACGCTGCGCTCCATAATGCGCCGCAAAATATCCCGTGATCGCGCCCGGCAGAGAGCCGACGCCCGCCTGCAGGAAGATGTGCGTCGGCAGCTCTCCGTATTCCTCCGTCGCTTCCGCGGCGAGCGTCGTATATCCCTGCATGATCCAGAGCGGGATCTCCGTGTAGCCGTCGAACGCCGTGTCCTGCATCAGCACCCAGCCCTGCTCCTTTGCCATCGTCGCCGCATGGCGCACCGTATCATCGTAGTTGTATGTCGTGAACGCGGCCTCTGCGCCGAGGCCGCGAATGTTCGCGAGGCGCTCGGGCGAGCCGCCCTTGGGCATAAAGACGTGTGCAAAGAGGCCGAACAGCTTCGCCGCCCATGCAACGCCGCGCCCGTGATTGCCGTCCGTCGCCGTGACGAGGATGACATTGCGGAGACGCTCGCGGTACGCCGGCTTCTGCAGGTTCTCATAGGTCATCTCACTCTCGGGCAGACCCAGATACTGCGCGAGATAACGCGCCACGGCATAGCTCGCCCCGAGGGCCTTGAACGCATTGAGGCCAAAGCGCTTGCTCTCATCCTTTACCGCAAGCCGCCCGATGCCAAGCGCTGCCGAAAGCCGCACGAGATCTGCGAGCGGGGTCGGCTCATACCCCGGAATTCCCCGATGGAACTCTGCCGCACGCGCGGCGGTCTCCTTGCCGAATGCAGAGACATCGGATAACGCGGTCTCGGGATGCAGCTTCTCTACTGCTTTGATCGATTCATTCATGATGCTTTCCTCCCGATCAATTCAATCCGAAAATTCTTTTCTCCATTATAGCACAGAGCCCCTTCTTTTGTAAGAAGCACAAATATATTCCGATGTGCTCATTAATTTTTCTATTTTCGGAAGTTTCTGCTTGACAATGATTTTTACTTATATATAATGATGATACATTCATTATTAACGCAGGAAGCGGATGTGTGCTCGTGCACCGCGGACACAATGCTGCATTGGAAACAGAGGCGGACGGGACATGTCCATTCCTGCAGATTTCAAAAGGAGGGGCTTCCCCATGAAGAAAACTCTCGTATCTGCGCTCGCGGCGGCATTCGTCATCGGAGCTGCAGGAACGACGTTCGCTGCGGCAAATCCGTTCAGCGACGTACCGCGCGATCACTGGGCATACGACGCTGTAACCCAGCTCGCCTCGGACGGCGTGATCGAGGGCTACGGCGACGGCACGTTCCGCGGCGACCGCAACATCACGCGCTACGAGATGGCGCAGATGGTCGCAAAGGCGATGGCAAAGGGCAATATGTCGGCCTCGGACCGCGCGCTTGTCGATCGTCTGGCTGCTGAGTTCGCGGATGAGCTCAACAACCTCGGCGTGCGCGTCTCGAACCTCGAGCGCAACGCGGACATGGTAAAGTGGAACGGCAAACTCGAGTACACCTACACGAGCGAGCGCGCAGATTTCAGCCGCAATGCTGACGGCAGGACAAAGAAAAACGACAACAACCTGCTCTTCCGTCTTGAGCCGAGCGCAGAGGTGAACAGCCACTGGCACGTCAATGCGCGTCTCGATGCTGAGACCAAGATGAAGTCTGATGCCGGCAATGACGGCAGCGACAAGGTCTCGCTCAAGCGTGCATGGGCACAGGGCGACTACGACAACTTCCAGGTCAAGCTCGGCAAGATGGAGCTCCTCTCGGCAGAGGCCTACGCAAAGCCGGGCGCGCTCATCTTTGACCGCGAGTTCTCGGGCGCCGAGGTCTCCTTCGGCAAGGATCTGCGCGTCAAGCTGCAAGCAGGCCGCATCAGCGATAAGGACCTCCCCAACGATCCGGCGAACTATCAGGGTGCAGAGCTTATGTACAACGGCCGCTTTACCATCGGCGGCGGCTACTATCGCCTGAGTTCGGATGATTTGAGGATCTTCACCGGCGGCAAGGACAAGATGAACATCTGGGGCGTGAACGCAGGATACAGCTTCGACAAGAACAACTTCCTCTCAGCAGCGTACGCAAACAACAAGGATCTGAACATGGCAAGCAAGTACAAGAAATCCTATCAGATCAGTTACGACTACAAGGGCGCAAAGCCCGAGGACAAGGGTTCGTGGGGCGCATACGTCTCTTATCGCTACCTCGGCGGTGCATCCGCTGCAGCGACAACAGACGGCGCAATGGAGTTCACAAAGGGCATCGAAATCGGGACGGACTATACTCTGTTCCCGAATGTCGTCCTCTCGGCGAAGTACTTCAACGGCAAGGATCTGAACCCCCTAAATACAACCAACGACGACAAGGTCTCGAAACTCTTCGGCCGCGTCGAATTCTTCTTCTGATCTTTACGGCATCGGAACGGCAAAATCCCCCTGCATCCATATTTGGGATGCAGGGGGATTTCTCAATGCGTCAGTATTCCGCCTTCCAGACCATTTCCTCGACAGCGGCCTTT
>ERZ773083.1317-NODE-1317-length-17064-cov-17.289494_pt1 | contig 17064 bp, 16 predicted proteins | sample MGYA00511465_ERZ773083 | MGnify/ENA primary metagenome ERZ773083 (study PRJEB29015, sample SAMEA2738001) | human oral metagenome | biome: human oral; feature: human-associated habitat; material: dental | place: China | collected 2060 ... | reverse complement strand
CCTAAAAAGAGCATCACGTCTGCACCAGACGACAGTGCCCTATCAAAGGCTGTTTCTTCATCGCTGATAGCTGTCACAGCGATATTTTCATCTTCGAGTAATTTCTTTAGTTTCTCCGCTTTTAGAGATCTTGGACTAACAGGTTCAGTTACAATAACCTCGTTAGCACCTACTGCAGTAAGTCCTGAGCGAAGTATCTCAGTCATAGCCTGATACTCTTTATCTCCAAAGCACCCGAAGACCGTAATTATTCTCTTGTTCTTGAATATGGTTCCCCTAAGCTCTTTAAGTGTCTCCATGGCTGCTTTAAGACCTTGAGGATTGTGCGAACCGTCTATAACTATGTATGGATCACTTTCGAGAATCTCAAAGCGTCCCATATTTCTTGCACTTGCCAGGCCTTCTCGTACCTCTAATTCGTCGATATCTATTAGCCTGTGATCCCGCATACTCTTTACGGCAAGTAGTGCAGTTATGGCGTTTCGAACCTGATGTTCACCGATGAGACCTATCTTTACACCATCCATTTTGATTTGATCACTCTCATCGCAGAATTCAAAATCGAATTCCATAAGTTCAGAATAATCATTTATTCTATATTTAGCAAGAGAAGCATCGATAAATTTTGCATTCTTTTCATTAGCTACATACGTAATTATATTTTTAACTTCGAGCTCTTGTGATTCAGATATAACCGAAACACCTTCCTTGATAATTCCGGCCTTCGCTTCTGCGATCTTAGGAAGTGTATCACCGAGCATATCAACGTGATCAAAACCTATCTGTGTAATCACTGTAACCAGCGGATTTGAAATGACATTTGTCATATCCATCTTGCCACCAATCCCGGTTTCCAGGATCACTATATCGGGTGATTGCTCCTTAAAATACAGAAAAGCCGTAGATGTTAATATCTCAAACTCAGAGAAGTATCCAAACCCCTCGTCATTTACTTGTTCCGCAAAGGACATCACATATGTAGCAATCCTACAGAAATCGTCATCACTGATATAGTTCCTGTCTATATCAAAACGCTCATTGTACTCCATAACGTGAGGAGACGTGAACACTCCCACAGAGTAACCAGCCGCACGCAGCATAGATGCTATAAACTGGCATACGGATCCTTTACCATTCGTACCTGCAACATGGACAAATTTTAAGTCCTCTTCAGGGTTATCTAATAACTCTAGAAGCCTTTTCATCCGTGAAAGTCCAATCGGACCTCTCTTTGCTGTCATTTCCCAAATGCGCCGTATAACCGCCTCACTCGCTTTATTTGGCACTTGATTCACCCATGGACTCAAGTCTCTTGATAACTGTTTCTAGCATCTCACGGTACTTGTCGCCCTTCTGTTTCTCTTCTTCAACCACTGATGCTGGAGCCTTTGCAACAAAACCTTGGTTAGAGAGCTTCTTAAGGACACGAGCAACCTCGCCCTCGAGTCTCTTCTTCTCCTTCTCTAGTCTCTCGCGCTCTGCTTCGAAATCAACCAGATCAGCTAGCGGAATCAAGAGCTCTCCTCCAGTGAATACCGCTGAAACTACTCCATCTGGAGTTTCGCTATCAGTTCCTTCAACTGTTATATCTACAACATTAGCAATCTTCTTAATGTGGGCAGAAATCGCTTCAACTGTATCCTTAAGCGCATCCGTCTTTACGATCAGATTAAGCTTGCGACTAGGTGCAGCATCTACTTCTGTTCTAGCATTTCTAATCGCTTTGATGATTTCTTTAGCAGTCTCAATTCTCGAAACTGATTCAGAATATGTCTTTCTTTCGTCATAAATCGGCCAAGATGAAGTGATTAGCAAGTTATCTTCGTCATTCGAATCGTCTACTTCTGCTGGTAAATATCCCCATATTTCCTCTGTAATAAACGGCATAAATGGGTGAAGTAATTTAAGCAAATCCTTGAGGACGCTCTGGAGAACGAATCTTGCAGTTGCCTTATCCTCTTCATCATCACTCCATAGTCTCGCCTTAACAAGCTCAATATACCAGTCACAGTATTCATCCCAGATGAGTTCGTAAACCTTCTGACCTGCAAGTCCTAGTTCAAACTTCTCAAGTGAATTTGTGATATCAGCAGTAGCTTCATTTACGCGGGAGATGATCCACTTATCCTCATCTCTAAGCATTAAATTCTCAGAAGCTGCCATCGGTAATAAATTGCCTTCATCATCTAGAAGATTCATAATGGTAAATCTTGATGCGTTCCAAAGCTTGTTAGCAAAATTACGCGAGGACTCGAGTCTATCCCAGATAAATCTCGTATCGTTACCAGGTGTAATACCTGTAATGAGCATAAACCTTAGCGCATCTGCACCAACCTTATCGATTACCTCAAGTGGATCAATTCCGTTGCCAAGCGACTTGCTCATCTTTCTACCCTGTTCATCGCGAACGAGTCCATGTAAGAATACATATTCAAAAGGTGGTTCCCCCATAGCTTCGCACCCGGAGAATACCATTCTGATAACCCAGAAGAACAGAATGTCGTATCCCGTAACCATTACTGAATTAGGATAGAAGTAATCGAGTTCAGGCGTCTTATCAGGCCATCCTAGTGTAGAGAAAGGCCATAGCCCAGAGCTGAACCATGTATCTAACACATCTTCATCCTGGTGTAGGTGAGTGCATCCGCACTTAGGGCATGCACTTGGCATAGTGCGGCTTACGACGATTTCTCCGCAGTCATCGCAGTAGTATGCAGGTATTCTGTGACCCCACCATAGCTGCCTCGATATGCACCAGTCATGAATATCATTTAGCCAATTTAGGTAAATCTTCTCAAATCTCTCAGGAACGTGCTTTAGCTTTCCAGATTTTGCAGCCTCTACCGCTGGTTTAGCGAGATCCTCCATCTTGACGAACCATTGGTCTGAAAGCTTTGGTTCAATGGCATTGTGACATCTATAGCACTTTCCTACCGGAATAGTAAGCTCTTCAATCTTAACCAGGAAACCACCTTCTTCAAGATCATGCACCCATGCCTTACGGCACTCATATCTGCCCATACCCTCGTATTTGCCAGCTAGTTCATTCATCGTGGCATCATCATTCATGCAGGACATAATCTCTAGATTATGTCTCTGACCTACGAGGAAATCGTTAGCATCATGAGCAGGTGTAATCTTTACAGCACCCGTACCCTTATCTGGGTCTGGATACTCATCCGCAATAACCGGAATCTCTCTATTCAAAATAGGTAAAATTACAGTCTTTCCTACTAAATCCCTATATCTATCGTCTTCAGGGCTCACGGCAATCGCAACGTCGCCAAACATAGTCTCCGGCCTAGATGTCGCAACGGTGATTCCCTCTCCACCGTCCTTTGCAGGGTAACGGAAGTACCAGTACTTACCATGCTCATCCTCATGTTCTACTTCAGCATCTGAAAGGGATGTCATGCAGTCAGGGCACCAATTAACAAGTCTATTGCCCTTATATATCATGCCTTTATCATACAGTCTGATAAATAGCTCTGTAACAGCCTTGTTGCAGCCCTCATCCATCGTAAAACGTTCTCTGCGCCAATCACATGAATCTCCTAGCTTGCGGCACTGTTTCGTAATCCTGCCGCCATACTCTTCTTTCCACTTCCATGCGCGCTTAAGGAACGCCTCTCTACCTATGTCCTTCTTATCCTTACCAGTTTCTTCACGAAGAGCATTGTTGACCTTAACCTCTGTTGCGATACTTGCATGATCGCTGCCAGGTAGCCAGAGTGCACTATATCCCTGCATTCTCCTCCATCTGATGAGGATATCCTGAAGCGTCTGGTCAAGAGCATGTCCCATATGAAGTTGCCCTGTGATATTTGGTGGTGGCATTACTATGCAGTATGGTTTCTTATCCTTGTCTACCTCTGCATTAAAAGAGCCGTGCTCCTCCCACATCTCATAAATACGATCTTCAAAACTCTTTGGATCGTATGTCTTAGCAAGATTTCTACCCATTTTTTACTCCTAAATTCCTATTATCGTTAATCTATCTCAGCAGCCAAATAGTCTCAGCTACAGAATAATCTTCTCTACATTAAGTGCACTATTTTTCTATTCCTCAGAAAAAACCTCATGCCTGATGTTTTCCATCATATTATCGACATCGGCGAGAATCTCCGAGCAAATTTTGAGCTTATTCTGAAGATCATCGCTCAGCGCACCTTCATTCTTATACTTTAGCTCATGTTCCAGACTTGCCCATGTATCCATAGCGATGCTCCGGAACTGCATTTCAACTGGAATCGATACTTTTTTGCTAACAAGAAATATCGGTACCTCTATAACAACGTGTAGGCTTCTATACCCGCTTTCCTTTGGATTTGAACTGTAGTCTTTAATCCTGATGAGCTTTATATCCTCTTGTTTCAGCAATAAACTTGATAGCCTATATATATCGTTTCGATAGTTGCAGACGACTCTAACACCCGCTATATCGTAAATCTGCTTTCTAATCTCAGATATGTTATTAAGCGGATCCTCTATCCCATATCTCTCTGCCTTTTCAAATAAGCTGTTAACAGACTTTAGTCTATATTGAATATGGTGGATAGGACCATGATCATCTTGCTGCTTGAAGTCATCATCTAAAATCTCCAGCTTAGTGGAAATCTCTTTTATCGCCGCCTCGTACTCTAGCCTTATATCAGCAATTTCCTGAAAAAAGGTTTCCTTATCTCGCACAAGCTCCAGCTTGTTTTTGCTCAGTCTTTCAGGATTAAGTATCTCATTAGTAATATTCATTCCACCTTATGCCCTTCAAAACTACCGGTCAAACACGACCTTATAAATATATTATGTTTAGGCACGTTCCGCCGCTTTTACGACGTTGCGAAGTAACAAAGCGGTTGTAACTGTACCTACTCCACCTGGAACAGGAGAGTATCTTAGCGACTTAGGCATGCCTTCAGCTTCCAGTGCGCCAGAGTCAAAGTCCCCGGCAAGCTTTCCATCCTTGCCTGTACCGGTGCCGACATCTATGATTATCTGCCCATCATGGAATAACTCAGGACTGTATGACTCAATCTGACCTGTTGCAAGTACAACGACATCTGCTCTTTCACAAGCTTCTCTGAGATTCTCATCAGTAGTTCTCGTGTGACAAACTGTAACAGTAGCATTTGAATTCATCATCATGAGCATAAGCGGTTTTCCAACTCTCATGCTTCTACCAACAATCGTTACTTGCTTTCCCTTTAGATCAACCTCATAAAATTTTAGTATCTCCATGCAGGATTCCGCTGTGCATGCGTAAAATGCATTAGGATCATTTGCAAAAAGATTTGCATAGGAAGCATCTGTAATAGCATCTATATCCTTTGCTGGGTCAAGAAGCGCGCGCAGACGTTCTCCGTCAATTCCTTTCGGAAAAGGCATAAGCATGATAATACCGTCGATATTATCATCGTTATTTAACCTTACGAGTTCCTCCTCGGCGTCACTCTGAGACACAGCTTCATCTAACACAACTGACTCACAGTCTATTCCATATTTGCCAGCTCTCTTGATAATAGCGCCCTCATAGTATTTCTCTCCGTCATCGTCACCAATTCTAAAAGTGGCGATCTTTGGTGTATTACCAGCTTTCGTCAGCAGTTCAACTCTTGAAATAATATCCTGATCTATCGCATCCCTAACGGGAGCTCCTTTTAACAATGTATGCATATCTGATGTTTCCTCCGCATTTTTAACGTGTAAAACCATTTAATATTATAGCATAATGACAAAAGAATTAGTATATTCTTTAAGCTAAACAACAAAAGTGTTATCGCATAAAATATGCGATAACACTTATTATTGCAATTAATTAAAGAGCTCATAAGCACTAATATGCTCGTAAAACCCAGTGCTATTTGCTATTTAGCGCTGCTTTTGCAAGTGCATCAGCCATGTCGTTATACTTATCTCCCGAATGTCCTTTTACTTTCACGAAATTGATTCTCATAGTCTTTCGGCATTCACGTATATAACTTTTGTAAGCCTTTGTCATATCGAGATTTGCCTTCCACTCATCATCAGCCCATTTCCCTACGCCGATATAGTCATGGTAAATGACCACTGAATCGATTCCATGCTTCTTACAGTACTCAATCGCCAGCTCTGCACCTTTGATTTCGCCAGCGACATTTCTCAGTTTGCCACCTACGTCATCTGTATAGAGCTTGCTTAGCTCTACAGTCTTTCCATCTAGAAGGATTACCGCACCAGAAGCATAGTTACCCGTTGCTACATCATAACTGCCATCGACATACGCCTTTACAGCATAACTACCTTCTAGTGGTGTGGATGCGTTTTCTTCATGTGCATAGATATCGGTGTTTAGTTTCATGCTTTCAAGCACTTCTGTGCCTACAAAGCTCTCTGCTTCGCTAAGTCTTGCAAATCTCTTATACTCAGAATTTGGATATCCGTCAACCTGCAGCTTGCACTCATCCCAAGTATCATAGATGCCCGGAACCCTTCCTACCTTTACCGCATAAAACTTTTTCTTTGCCACCTTACTATCCTCGTTTGCCTCGAACTTTTTGAGAAATGATTTGCGATGAATCGGAGAAATTCCAAGAGCACGTAGGCCATCATAATGAGCAGCCGTTCCATATCCTTTGTTGCCGGCAAACCCATATCCTGGGTATTCACCGTCAATCTCCTTCATAAACGAATCTCTCGCAACTTTTGCAACTATAGATGCTGCTGCAATAGAGTAGCATGTAGCATCGCCCTTTATAATCGGTTTTTGTGGTATTCCCTCAGCCTCAAGGTCAACCGCATCAACTAACAGCATCTCTATTTTCTCACCCTCAGGAAGTTTATTTTGAACTTCCTTTATCGCTCTATGCATAGCAAGTTTTGTAGCATTAAGTATATTAATTTCGTCGATTTCCTTCGCGGTTGCGACACCAATCCCATATGCTATAGCACATTCACAGATTTTCTGGCTAAGCATCTCTCTCTGCTTTTCGGTCACCTTCTTGGAATCATCAACTCCCGGCACTCTAAAATCCTCTGGTAGCACCACGCAGGCTGCATAAACCGGACCTGCTAGCGGTCCTCGCCCAACCTCATCTATGCCCGCTATATTCTTGACACCTGATTTGCGGAGCTCATCTTCAATCTGAAGCAGCTCCTGCATCCTCATTATCTTCTTTTCTTCACGCTCTTGCTTCGTCATAGTTAGATACTCTTCTCGTACATATGTTTATACCATAACAACATGCCATTTTATTTAAGCACTGGTCGTTCTAGTGTGATATTCCCTATTATTCCCGCTCTAAATTCATCTAAAATTGTACGACCAGTTCTCTCATAGTCTATGCGCTTACCAGGCTGAATAAATCCTCTCTTCAAAGCAATTGACTCCATATCAAAAAGCACAGGATCTAAAGGCTCTCCATACTCGTTATACACCTCTTCGTCGTCACCCATAAGACCGTCAAGCTTATATCTAGCGATTAGTTCTTCTGGGTAGTTTTTTCTTAAAACCTTCAGTAGTTCATATGCGAGGTCTTGTACATTGAGAATCTCGTCTTTGATGCTTCCACAAAAAGCGAGGTTTAGTCCCACATGTGGGTCCTCGAACTTCGGCCACAGAATTCCCGGTGTATCGAGAAGCTGCATGCCATTCTCCAGTGTAACCCATTGTTTTCCCCTTGTTACACCTGGTCTATCTCCAGTCTTGGCGCTTTTCTTTCCGATGAGTCGATTAATAAACGAGGACTTACCTACGTTAGGAACGCCTACAATCATCATTCGAAGAGGTCTCTTTAGAGAGCGCTCCTTGTTCCGCTCCTGCTGAAGTTTATCAAGGATCTTATAAAAAGCTTTTATATTTTCGCCATTTCTGGAATCCACAGGTAGAGCGATATTTCCACGCGACTCAAAGTAAGCTTTCCACTCATCCGTTGCACGCTTGTCGGCTAGATCGCATTTACCTAGAATAACCACGCGTTTTTTTCCGGAGATCAATTCATCGATAATAGGGTTTCTACTAGAAAACGGAATCCTGCTGTCCACTATTTCAACTACGAGATCTACAGCCTTTAAATTCTCTTGGATGAGCTCTCGAGTTTTTTTCATATGCCCGGGATACCAATTAATGTTATTAATCATAATTTCTCCTAAGAAAAATGCATACCGCAGCAATATGCCGAGGTATGCATTATTATCCTTGCTTGTAAGCTAAGACTATTTTGCCTTCTTGATTCTAGCAGCCTTACCTGTTCTCTCACGCATGTAATTAAGCTTAGCTCTTCTAACACGGCCCTTCTTAACTACCTCGATCTTGTCAACCTTAGGTGAGTGCATTGGGAAAGTCTTCTCAACACCGATTCCCTGAGCAAGTCTTCTTACAGTGAAAGTCTGAGAAATGCCGCCATTCTGCATCTTGAGTACATAGCCTTCGAATACCTGAATTCTCTCTCTCTGACCCTCGATAATCTTAACATGTACCTTTACAGTATCACCGACATTGAACTCAGGAACATCATTCTTCTTATAATCCTGAGTAATCTGATCTAAAATATTCATCGTTATTCCTCCTCTCTCTCAAAGACGTTCGTAGCATGTTTCTTCTTCGAGCTCTGCCCGTTACTTGCATAGCTAGAGGACCGTCCGTAATAACTTTTGTATAATATCATACCACTACTCGTATTGCAAGGGTTAAAAGCATTTCTATTAAAAAAGCCCGCTTCTGCGGGCTTCATTTTATGCTCTTGGATGCGTCCTGCTATATACGTCTTTTATTCTAATATTTGTTACAGATAGATAAGCAATACCTACGGACATATCATCAAATCCCATGAGCTCCTGGAGTGTCTTAAGGTCACCACCATTTTGCAAAATATGCACTGCGAAGCTATTTCTTAGAATCTGTGGAGTCATGCGATCTTCTATGCCAATTATCGCACCGTATTCCTTCAGCATCTTCCAAATTCCCTGCCTGGTTAGTGGCTGTCCTCTAAAATTGATAAACACATAGCTATCATCCGTAACCTCTGCACGAGCCAGACCAGAATACGCCGTGTCTCTGTACCTTCTAAGAGCTTTCTGCGCATACGAACCAAGAGGTACGATTCTGCTCTCTCCCTCGCCATCACGAAGAGTTACAAAATTCATCTTGAGATTAACATCCTCGAACTGGAGACGCACGACCTCAGTTACTCTAGCGCCTGTTCCATACATGAACTCAAACAGAGCTGTATCTCTAATTCCCTTTACAGTCTGATCTGGAAGCGACAGAAGCTTCTCAACCTCTTCAATTGACAAGAATTCAATCTGTCTCTTATCGTTCTTTGCAGATTTGATCTTAGAGAAAGGATTCTCTGTAACTTCACCAGTTTCAATCCCATAATCGTAAAATGTTCTGAGTGATGAAAGTTTGCGATTGATCGTCGCTTTTGACTTGTTTGCATTATTTAACTCTAAAATATATGCAATTGAATCGCTTTCCTTGCATTCTGCTAGCTCTCTACCACTATGACCTTCAAGGAATTTCGCAAATGAGATAACGTCCCTCTTGTAAGCCACTAAAGTATTATCAGCTTTACCTTTTGTATCCCTTAGATACGCAATAAATTCATTAATCATAACCTAACCCCCCGTTATAACTATACGCACCCGATTTAGATAATTCCCGCACTTCTAGCAAACAGTACACCTGCAACCGTCTTGCCATCTTCAATATCCCCGGACATTATCCTTCTAATGACCTCATCAGGTGCCATCTGAACGATATCGATATCCTCTGTCTCATCGAAATCGGTTTTCCCTGGGCTGAGATTATGACAAGCATAAAACTCAAGTATCTCTTCAGAATATCCAACGCATGGAGCCATTCGAAAGAGCTTAACCATTCGTCCCGCCGAATATCCCGTCTCTTCTCTGAGTTCACGCTTTGCTGCATCCTCAAACGACTCTCCAGGATCGACTTTTCCTGCCGGAAGTTCGATAACCTGTCTTTTGAGAGCCTGTCGCCATTGTTTTACAAATACTATTTTCCCATCTTCTGTAATCGGTATAAGTACAGCAGCTCCCCCATGTACGACAATATCTCTATATGAGATCTTGTCATTTACTGCTATAATCTTATCCCTTCTTATGTCAAAAATCTTCCCTTTGTATACAATATCCGACTCTAATGTTTTTTCTTCATAAGCCATAAATATTCCTGTATACCCTCCATTTACTAATATAACTTTATCACAGATTATATGAATAACATGCCATTATACTTAAAAAATACAAAAAAGCTTGAATTTTCGCTTGAAATTTACGCATTTTCTAAAAATATAAAAAATCCCTCGTAATTTTACTTAAATTCGAGGGATTTTGCAAATTAAAAATTATGTGTTGCTCTCATATTCACACACGCACATGCGCAAGAAATAAGATACGCATTAATAGTATCACTGAAAGATTTCCCTTTCAGCACATCTTTAACCAAAAGAAATTCGAACGAGTAGTGAAAACAAATTCGAACTCACGAATATATAAATGATTTTCATATCGTAATTTGCCTAAATTGCACTAATAAAGTCCAAGATTGGCGGCAAACGCATTCATGAATCTCATCTTCCACTTCTTCCATGTGTTGATATGAGCGAAATCATCGAAGCCACCGCCTCTGATCTTGACACTGCTAATCACTCCTTGCCTATAATAATCAGGTATCTCTTCAAGGGCTCTCTTAAGACAATCAAGCTTAACAATTGCATCATCTATCCTATGATCCTGTCCAGATTCATAATTGGAACTCATAGCGATTTTCTCTAATCGCTCCATATCGCGAATCATCCACACGCATTGGTAATAAACCTCTCTAGGGAGACATCGCTCACCTTCAATTCGATATTGATATTCTTTCATACATATTCCTCCTTTACACATCAAGTCTAAGAAAAAAACAGAAAAAAATAAATGGACCTGTATAAACAGGTCCAAAATAATCTAAAAAAGTTATTCTTTAAGAAGTTTTCATGCGTTATTCTTCAGGCTGAAGATAGCTAATATACGGAAGTCCTCTATACTTCTGATCAAAATCAAGGCCATAACCAATTATGAATAAATCATCGACAGTAAATCCTATATAATCTGCTACAAAACCAGTTGTTCGGCGTGATGGCTTGTCAAGCATTGTGCAAACCTTAATGGTCTTGGGATTTCTCTCCTTAAGCTTCTCGAGCAGGAAAGTAAGAGTAGTACCAGTATCGACGATATCCTCAATGACAAGCACATTCTTATGGTATAGATTCATATCCGTATCCATCTTAATCTTAACGACTCCAGAGCTTGTAGTACTTGAGCCGTAGCTGCTAGCCTTGATAAAATCTATGCTCGTATCTATAGTCAGTTCCTTTAACAGATCACACATCCACAGTACAGAGCCCTTAAGCGTGCCTATTACTATGAGCTCCTCTCCTTCAAAGTCCTTAGAAATCTGCTCTGCAAGCTCCTTAGCACGCCCTCTGATCTGCTCTTCAGTATATAGGATTTTCCCAAAAATTCCACTTTCCGAAGCCTTAATATTAGCCATTTGTTCCCTCCACTTTAACAATAATAACGGTATACATTTCTTAACTACGTTAAATTATTATATTCTCTCGTAGTTTCCCAGCAAATTCTCGATTTCATCTAATAGAGCTTCATGCCCTGATTTCTTGAGTGCACTTACCGGAATAATCTTATCCGACTTACTCATACCTAAAGTCTTTCGGATTTCTAAGATATTTTTACTACGCTGATTAGATGACACTTTGTCAGCTTTCGTTGCCACAACAATGCCATCTAAATTGAAATACTTAAGATAATCATACATCTGAACATCCTGCGCAGAAGGTTTATGCCTGATATCTACTAGCTGAATCACCTTGAGGAGGCCTTCTCTATTCTCGAGATAGCTTTCCATCATCGCCCCCCACTTCTCAGACTCAGATTTTGAAACTCTTGCATAACCATATCCTGGCAAATCGACGATCCTGAACTCATCATTTATCCTATAAAAATTGATAGTCCTAGTCTTGCCAGGGCTGCCGCTAACTCTTGCTAGATTTTTTCTTCTAGTCAGCAAGTTAAGCAGTGACGATTTACCTACATTTGACCTACCCGCAAAAGCTATCTCTGGCACACTAGGTTCAGGGTATTGCATAGGTTTGACTGCGACTGCTTCGAGTTCGGATTTATTTATCTGCATCTCTAAAACCTCATTACTTACTTGCTGTTATCATGTTTTTTGCTATCCTCGTCCTCAAGGATGATCTCTTTAAATGCATCCTCAACTGTCTCAAGGAATACAAAATCGAGTTTCTTACGAACTGATAACGGTATTTCTTCAATATCGCGCTTGTTGTCAGCAGGTAAAAGTATATTTCTGATACCCTGCCTGTAAGCTGCGAGCACTTTCTCCTTGATGCCACCAACGGGCAATATCATTCCCATCAGTGTTATTTCACCAGTCATAGCGACGTCTCTCCTAACCTTTTTGCCAGACAAAGTAGAGAAAAGAGCTGAGCACATCGTTACGCCTGCTGACGGTCCGTCTTTTGGAGTTGCACCTTCAGGAATGTGAACCTGAATATCATTATCCTTAAATATACTATCTGGAATGTTGTACTTCGAAGCGACGGATCTTATATATCCCAGAGCAGCCTGCGCTGACTCCTTCATCACGTCGCCCATCTGACCAGTCAGTATGAGTTTCCCACTTCCCGGCATCTTGATCGTTTCGATCTCAAGAGTTACACCTCCAACAGCGGTCCATGCCATACCAGTTGTCACACCAACCTGAGGACTTAAATCATCAAGATCCTCTCTAAATATCTTTTTACCCAGATACTTCTCGAGGTTTCTGGATGTAATCAAGTACTTGTGCTTTTTCTCGGTTACAATGTTTTTCGCAACCTTACGGCAAATCGATCCGATTGCACGCTCAAGATTACGAACACCAGCCTCTCGCGTGTAATAGTTGATTATGTCGCGAATTGATGATTCGGAGAACGCGAGTTGACTCTTCCGTATAGCATGCTCTTTAAGCTGCTTTGGAATCAGATAATCTTCAGCAATATGGACCTTTTCCTCTTCGATATAACTCGAGAGCTCAATGATTTCCATCCTGTCGAGCAGAGCTCTTGGAATGGTCTGCGTTGTATTTGCAGTGGTTATAAACATCGCTCTCGACAGATCAAATGGCACTTCAAGATAATGATCCGTAAACGTCTTGTTCTGTTCTGGATCAAGTACTTCAAGTAGTGCCGATGCAGGATCTCCTCTGAAATCGCTTCCAATCTTATCGATCTCATCCAGCAAGAAGAGCGGGTTATTTGTTCCTGCTTCTATGAAGTTATTGATAACCCTGCCAGGAATGGCACCAACATAGGTGCGTCTATGGCCTCTAATCTCTGCCTCATCACGAACTCCACCTAGCGACATCCTCACAAACTCCCTATTAGTAGCATGAGCAATTGAACGTGCAATAGAAGTCTTTCCGACTCCTGGAGGTCCAACAAGGCAGATAATAGGTCCCTTTGCACCCTTGGTAAGGTGCATAACAGCTAGCTGCTCAATAATTCTCTCCTTGACCTTCGTTAGGCCATAATGCTCATTATTAAGCGTTTTTTCAGCTTTTCTTATGTTGGTGTTAACCTTTGACTCTTCGTTCCAAGGGAGCTCTAAAATCGTCTCTATATAGGTCCTGCTCACGTTTGCGTCAGGACTCATCATATTCATCTTACGGAATTTGCTGATTTCCTTGCGAAGCTTTTCATCAACCTTCTCATCTAATTTAAGTTCATCGAGCTTTTTAAGCCATCCATTCGCCTCATCATCAGTATCATCATCATTCTCGCCAAGTTCTTCTTTGATGACATTCAGCTGTTCACGTAGATAATACTCACGTTGACCTTTATTCATATTTTGCATAACACGATTGTTAATGCGCTTTGTTAGTGTCAAAACCTCGTTTTCCCTAGAAATTGTCTCAATAAGCTGTTCTATTAACTCATTTACTGAATTCAACTCTAGTAGTCCTTGCAGAACATCAAACGGCACAGCAAGTTCTCCCGCTATAGTGTAGGCGAGTTCTACTGGATCTTCTACCCCATCTATTAGAGCGCGTGCAGAGGCTTCTCCGGAGTTACTCATCTCGACATAACTGAAGTAAGTCTCCTTAAGCACTCTTACAAGAGCCATAACATTTAGCTCATCATCATCTTGAGAAATTGCATCACACACTTCATAATCGCAATATAGTGTGTCATCTTCGTCATAAACAGCAGAAAGCTTAACGCGGTTTCCACACTCTGCCAGCACTCTCACATACTCTTCATGGCGTTTTATAATTTGCTTTACACGAATTTCTACACCAGTTGTGAAGATATCTTCTTCTTTTGGTGCATTTACAGAAACATCTTTTTGAGTTGCTACTACGAGATACTTGTCCTCACTCATGGCAGCATCTAGCGATTTCAGAGACTTGTCTCTTCCAATATCAAATCCAACTATTGTATTTGGAAAGAAGGTCTGTCCCCTAAGTGGTATGAATGGTACTCTAACTTTCATACTCCCTCCTTAAGTCCCTATACCACAAGACGGCATCAAAAGATTAATGCCGCCCTGAGATATCATTTGAAATTTTATGCGTCTTTTTCCTTACTTTCAGAATCTGTCACTAAAATAGGCATAGTACCCTTTTCGACAGTCTCCTTAGTGACAATGCACTTATGCACATCATTTCTTGACGGCAATTCATACATGACATCTGTCATCATGCTCTCAAATATCCCTCGCAGGCCTCTAGCACCTGTCTTAAGTTCAATTGCCTTATTAGCAATGGCAGAAATTGCATCTTCTTCAACTTCTAGCTCAATGTTATCCATAGCAAGCATGGTCGTATACTGTTTTATTAGCGAATTACGAGGCTCCTTCATGATTTTGCTAAGAGCTTCTTCGCTCAGTTCATCAAGTGAAACGATTACAGGAAGTCTTCCTATCAGTTCAGGGATAATTCCGAACTTCAGCAAATCCTCCGGCTCCACCATCGACAAAATTACCTTCTCGTCGATATCGTGAGTAGAATCATTTGTGCCATTAAATCCGATAACTTTGTTTCCAAGCCTACGCTTTATTATTGTCGAAAGTCCCGCAAAAGCACCTCCACAAATAAATAGCACATCCTTAGTATCAAAATGTATGAATTCTTGCATTGGATGCTTTCGTCCGCCTTGCGGTGGCACATTCGCTACCGTTCCTTCGATGATCTTTAGAAGTGCTTGCTGTACTCCTTCACCGCTTACATCTCTAGTAATAGATGTATTTTCGGATTTGCGAGCAATTTTGTCGATTTCATCGATATAGATTATTCCCTTTTGCGCTCTATCTAGATCACCATCTGCCGCCTGGTACAGTCTGAGGAGAATGTTCTCCACATCTTCGCCGACATACCCAGCTTCAGTTAGTGACGTGGCATCAACAATTGCAAACGGAACATTTAGAATACGCGCCAACGTCTGTGCTAGCAGTGTCTTACCGCTACCTGTTGGACCAAGCATCAGAACATTGCTCTTCTGAAGCTCAACCGCCTCGTTATTCTTCTCACCCGCATTTTGCTCTAAGTATTTAATTCTCTTATAGTGGTTGTAGACAGCTACAGCAAGGCTCTTCTTTGCAGCCTCCTGCTCTATCACATATTCTCCCAGCTCTCTGGCAATCTCCTTTGGAGTTGGTAGCGTAGTCAGCGTCTCTTGCACTTCCCCCGTCACCCCATCTTCCTTGAGGAGCTCCGAGCATAGTTCAATGCATTCGTTACAGATATTTACATCCTGACCTACGATTATACGTCTAACCTGGGAGCTAGTCTTGCCACAGAAAGAGCAAACTAATTCATTTGGATTGTGGTTGTTATCCAAGCTCTACCTCCAGTTATCTGCTCAATTCATCTTTAGATAGAACCTTATCTACAAGGCCATACTCTACCGCCTCTGAAGCCGACATAAAGTTATCTCTATCGGTGTCCCTTAATATTGTTTCATAAGGTTGACCTGTCGCTTCAGAAAGTATCTTATTGAGCTTTTCCTTTGTCTTCTGCATCCACTCTGCCTGAATCTTGATATCCGACGCCTGCCCTTTTGCTCCACCGAGTGGTTGGTGAATCATTATCTCGGCATTAGGTAGCGCAAAACGCTTTCCCTTAGTGCCGGCAGTCATGAGAACGGCTCCCATGCTTGCAGCCATTCCAAAGCATATAGTAGCGATGTCAGGCTTTACGTACTTCATCGTATCGTAGATACCCATGCCCGCCGTTACGGAGCCACCTGGTGAATTGATATAAATATTAATATCCTTCTCAGGATCCTCAGCCTCTAGAAACAATAGCTGTGCGACGACAACGCTCGCAAGATGATCATCTATCTCTTGATCTATAAAGATAATCCTATCTTTGAGCAATCTAGAATAGATATCGTAGCTACGCTCACCGCCACCAGTCTGTTCAACTACGTAAGGTATTAAACTCACTATGCTTCCTCCATATGGCAGATATTCTAACTGAGAGCTTACTTGCTCTCCTCTGCCTCTTCCTTCTTCTCTACTAGCTTAGCGTTATCGAACATGAAGTCGATTGCCTTGCGTGTCTTAACATCTTCAGCGAAGAATCTTAGATTTTCTTCACCCATAACCTTTTTAACCTGTTCGATAGACTGACCATACTGTTCAGCAAATTTCTGTAGCTCTTCCTCTAGCTCAGCTTCAGTAGCCTCGATACCTTCCTTGGCAACAACTGCTCTGATGAGAATTCTCATAGCAACTCTCTTCTTAGCATCTTCTCTTGCTCCTTCTCTAACATCCTTAATTGTCTGTCCGAGAAGCTGCATGTACTGGTCTAGAGACAGGCCCTGGTAAGCGAGCTGCTGGTTCATCTCGTTAACCATTCTATCGATCTCTTCCTCCACCATCGCTGCAGGAACTTCTACTTCGTTAACTTCGCAAAGCTTATCTAGAAGCTCATTCTTCATCTGCGCTTCGTCTCTATCCTTTGCATTCTTTTCAAGATTCTTCTTAACATCAGCCTTTAGT
>ERZ773083.1316-NODE-1316-length-17121-cov-2.504219_pt1 | contig 17121 bp, 15 predicted proteins | sample MGYA00511465_ERZ773083 | MGnify/ENA primary metagenome ERZ773083 (study PRJEB29015, sample SAMEA2738001) | human oral metagenome | biome: human oral; feature: human-associated habitat; material: dental | place: China | collected 2060 ... | reverse complement strand
TGCTGTACCACTATTTACTGCTAACGCATGTTTTACCCCACAATATTCCGCCCAGTTTTTTTCTAGTTCGGCAACTTTTGGCCCCTGAGCCAACATGCCCGATTCTATAACCTCATTTACCGCCCGGCGCTCTTCCTCTTCGATGACTGGCGCTGCTATACTTATCATGATGTATGTAATCTCCTCCCTTACTCCTATTCTATATTTAATAGTATAGCATACTACTCGTTTTTTATTTTTTGTTTCTGAGAGGTATGCTTCGTGGAGTAGCATTGTACTTCCTGCTTTTATTGTATACTAATACCATGCAATCACTACGATCTATACTCACAAGGCTTAAAGACGACTCGTGTAAAAAATGGCTGTTTCCGTCGGCGGTTATCATTTGTTTACTTTTTGCAACTGGCTTAAAAATCTCCGGATCTTCGTTTGGCCCGTACTACGATCTATTTCTTCAAGGGAAACCGTCGTCAAATCTCATAGCTGGTGAGACCCGACACATTCGTAGCGATGAGTGGCTGGTTGTTACGCAATTTACAATTGCGCAAAAAGCAGCCGGTTATCCACTCATCAACAAGAACTTCGGTGATTCTGGAAAAAATATGAGCCTCGTCTCCGACGCGCCCTATAAAGAGTGGTCGACGATATTCCGCCCTCAGAATCTCGCTTTTTTCATTATACCATTTGAGTTTGCCCTTGCCTTTAAATGGTGGTTTTTGCTCGCGTCATTATTACTAAGCATATATTTTCTAGCCTTAAAATTCCTTCCCGGCAAATACTCGCTCGCGAGCCTGCTGTCTATTGTCGGTTCGTTTACTCCTTTTATATTCTGGTGGTATCAAACGATAACCATCATGAGCATCGTCTGGGGAATCGTCATACTGCTTATAGCCATGCGCTTGATAGAGCATAGGCCTCTTTCATTTCTCGCTAACTATAAGCGTGGCAATATCATATCGCAGCTCATACTGTCTGGTTCGCTCATTTATTCACTGGTAGGATTTGCTCTATTGCTGTACCCTGCTTTTCAGATTCCCGTCACAATTACGGTAGGTCTAGTTTTTCTTGGTTATTACATAAACACCTGGAAGAAACTTACCAAAAAGACACGCAAGAGACTGTATATCAACACGGCCGTTCTGACTGGCTCTGTCTTAGTGGCCATTGGTATCATCGGCGTATTTTTAATCACCAGGATGGATGCGGTGCGAGCCATTTCTGGCACAGACTATCCCGGAGCACGCTTTGTACATTCAGGCACACCGTCACAGGCTGACCTTATTGGATTAGCAGGCTATAATCAGTACCGTCTACAGGATAATTCGTCCATTAGCTCGATCGACCCAAGTAAGGGTAGTATCAATCAGAGCGAGCTATCAGCGTCTATCATTATACCTTTTGCCTTTATTGTTCCTATATTACTTATTCTTCTCTATCAATGGCGCAAAAAAAGAATAGTAGACTGGATGGGCGTAGCAATCGTTACTACCTGTCTAGTCTTCGCTGCACACCTATTCTTGCCGGGGTTTTCCACGATAGCAAAGCCCTTTATGCTGCATCTTGTGCCAATAACGAGGCTTCAGCTTGGCTTGGGCTTTGTGGGTATTCTTTCGTTACTTTATGTTATCGCTAACAATAAACAGCTTATGTCAAAATGCCGTCCATGGGTATATCTCTATTCGGGGCTTATGCTCATTATCTATATCCTGACCATAATCTCAGTCGTAAAATTTAATCGTGATTTCGCCGGAGACTTACGTATATTAGGTATAGCCGCGATCAGCTTTTCTGGCGGCCTAGCTCTTATTTTTATCGGCAAAGAAAAGCTTGGCTTGCTACTACTATCAGCTCTCTGTATCATGTCAACTATAACCATCCAACCTCTCTACAAAGGCCTCGGCAGTGGCTATAATAGTAATATAATTACCAGCAAAATAGCTTCGCTGTCATCACCTGATGACGCATGGGGACTATCTGGCACGGTTGTTTTGGAGAATTTTCCGCAAATGGCCAATCGCAAATCAATTACCGGGGTTCACACGTATCCTGATAAAGATTTTTGGTCGAAAGTGTCCAAGGACAAAACTATTTACAATAGGTATGCTCATGTACTGCTGTCTGACACAATTACGAACGACTTAAAGCTAACGCAGCCAGATGTGTTCATTGCGCGCTTAAGTTGCAATAACCATCTCGGCAGAACTATTACTCATGTTCTCGCAACGGTCCCTCTCCAACTTTCCTGCTACAAATTAATTGATCAAGTCACGGTGGGTGGTGGTACTATTATGTTTTATAAAAGAACCCCGTAAAGTCTTTACTATATCATTAGTACTTGCTATGATTAACCATAAAGGGAATAATCTACTAATATGAGAATACAGAAAAAACGAAACTATAAAAAGATAATCTTGGTGTTGGTCGTGTTGTTTTTGCTATTAACCGGGTACACTTTAATGGCCTACGGGTTTAAATTTTGGCCTTTTGCGAAAAACCGATTTACTGAAGCAACAGAGGAGCAAAAAACAGCTGGCAACAATATAAAAGAAAAGTCATTAGAAAACACAACCGAGGGATCAGGAGATAAAAAATCTTCGCCGCAACCCAAAACACCACGAGGTAGCGACCCCTCCCCGGCGCCAACTCCATCGCCAGACGGCGGGAAGTCGACGGTTGGAGTGAGTATAACCGCCGCAACAGTCGATAAGTCTACTGCCACCCTTTATGTACGCAGTCTTATCCAAACTATTTCTTCAAATGGTACCTGTACCCTGTCAATGCGTCACAGCAGTGGACGAATATATTCAAATAGCGCCGGGTCACAGGCAGGACCGAGCACCTCCAGCTGTAAGGGCTTTAATGTACCCCTTTCTCAACTGACCCCAGGAAAATGGACAATAACAATTCGCTATGAAGACGCTACTGTTACTGGCGCTGCCGAGGGGGAGGTAACTATATGAAAAAGACTCTACTCAGCGTAGGGCTATCAATATCAGTCTGTCTGGGAGTATTGTTTACTTCATTACCGGTGTCGGCTACTTTGAATGATTTTGATCCAGGCAACATCATGGATGATACGGTTGCCACCAACTACGGATCTATGAATGTGCAGCAAATTCAAGCTTTTCTCAACAGCAAAGTTCCCCAATGCGACACTAATGGATCCCAGCCGGCAAGAGAGTTCGGGAGGCCCGACATTAGCCGTGCTCAGTATGCTTCTTTACGCGGCTGGCATGGTCCACCATATACCTGTCTACGTGATTACCGATCGGGAGATGGAAGAAGTGCTGCTCAATTAATTTTTGATGTCGCCCAAAAATATCACGTCAACCCTCAACTTCTTATAGTTCTTCTACAAAAGGAGCAGGCGTTAGTGACTGATGTTTGGCCAACACGCGGTCAATTTAGAAGCGCAACCGGCTACGGCTGTCCAGACACGGCCGCCTGTGATAGTAAATATTTTGGCTTGGAAAACCAACTAGAGTGGGCTACAAAACACTTCCATTATATCATTACTCGTAATCCGAATTGGTATTCTCCATATACGACCGGCGTTAATTTTGTTCGCTGGAGTCCAAATGGAGCCTGTGGTGGTTCACATATAAACATTCAAAACTGGACAACTGCCGCATTGTATAGCTACACACCATATCAGCCAAATGCTGCTGCTTTAGCCGCTGGCTATGGCGCGGGTGATGGTTGTAGTGCTTACGGAAATCGTAATTTCTATAACTATTTCACTGATTGGTTTGGTGGTACTCGCTCGAGCAGCTCTTTCGCCTGTCGAGACGGCCAAAATTTACCCGGCGTCGCAACTGGTGCTCGAATCACACCAACTAGAATAAACGGCAGTCGAGATACACTAACTGTCACAGTGCCAAATAACACCAGCAGTAAATGCGCGGAGATGCACACGTGGGCAGATGCTCACCTACAAACATGGTCACAACATGTCGCCACAAATTCATACACATTCAATCAACAATACAGTAAAGTTATCTCGCAAAAAGTAAATCACAGGAATACAGTATTAACGAAAGTTGACTATAATGGTACGGCAAGCGGACGAGTTGAGTTTCACACCTGGACTCAAGACGGGTTGCGCTGGCTGGCACATACCGCAACAACCGCCGGACCGATAGACCCACGATTATCAGAAGTTATTACCGCTGACACTAACGGTGATGGGGTGGATGAATACTATTTAATTAACTACGAGCAGACCAACACCGGAATGATTGAGGTGCACGGCTGGAGTAATAATGGTACGAGTTGGTTCCGACATACCGCAACAAGTCACCCTGCCGCCAGTATGAATACAGGTCGAGTCATCGCTGCCGACCTTGATGGCGACAAGAAGGACGAGTTTATCTACATTAAGTACGGCAACACTTCAAGCGGACGAGTTGAGTTTCATGTTTGGGACGCATCATTAAAGAACTGGGTACGTCATACCGCCAGTAACTACCCGCAAGTCGGCTATGTGGTAGCTACAAATGATATAGTGGCGGCGGACCTATTTGGTAGAGGTAAAGACACCATCTATTACATTAAATACCGAGACACCCCTCATAATAAAATTGAGGTTCATGGGTGGGGCGACAATCAGCAATCGTGGGACAGCCACATATCGACCTCATCGGGCACATACTAAACCTCTCGAGTGTAGGTATTTCAAATATCCCCGCCTTACTGGCGGGGATGATGGCCATTGCGGTATGTGTTTTATTTAGGTAAGCGATAGCCCGGTCCAAATTGTTCAAAATTATCGTTATAGAACGGGTCGCGCTTCAAATAATCGCCCCATCTTTTACGCATCTCGTTTTGCGCCTCTTGTAGCTCGGTGCTGTCTCTTTCGCTCGTATTGATGCGCCCGACACTCTTTGATTCATAATGGAACAGTTCAGCATAAGGAGTGTACAGATTGTAGTAGCCCTTTTTACGCAGCTTAAGGTTTAGATCAACATCATTATAGGTAACCCGCAGTTTCGGGTCAAAGCCGCCAACCTCGTCAAACTTTTTCCGACTCACCATACTACACGCAGCGGTTACGGCCGATACATTGCGAATATTAGCCGTGTAAATATAGGTAAATATATCAACCCGCTGATCCTCGCCATAAAATGGATGAAACGCTATGTCTCGATCTGAAAGGACGATACCAGCATGCTGTATGGTACCGTCCTCAAATAACAACTTTGGTCCAACCATACCAATTCCTGGACGCTGAGCATGCTCAAGTAGCGACTGTATCCAGTCATGTGTAATAACCTTGGTATCATTATTTAAAAACAGCAAATATTCTCCACGAGAAGCTTTTGCACCTTGATTACAGGCATCTGAAAAGTTGAACTTCTTTTTATAGTCAATAATAGTTATTTTTTCAATATCGTTGGTTATCTTTTTGTAGAAATCTTTAACCAGCTTATCTGTCGAACCTGTGTCAACAATGACAATCTCGAAATATGGGTATGTCGTATCTTCAATGATTGACTCGATACAATTTTTAATATAAGTAAAGTTATCCTTGGTTGGAATAATAATTGATACAAGCGGGTTGTTCTGTATAACGTATTTCTTGCGCCAGAATCCTAATGCCGTATGAGCGTCAACATAAGCATTCTCGTGTCTCTGCTTGATACTTTCGCGGACAACTCGCTTCTGATTAACATAGGCATATGGCTTACTATCGGCATTCATAGCAGTGGAGGTTTCCGACTTTCGCCAGTGATATAGAATTTTCGGAATATGATAAATATTGTCTGTTTGAGCAGCTATCTTTAGGAATAAATCCCAGTCCTGTGCGCCTTGTGTACCGGGTGTAAAGCCGCCAACCTTTTTGATGATTATGCTGGTTTTCATCGTCGCAAAATGAGTAACCATATTGCATGAATAAAGTCAGGGCTCCAGTCCGGCTTAAAGAACGGCTCTATATGATTGTTCTCCTGATCAATTTTATCTTCATCGGTGTATATAAGTTCCACCTCAGGATACTTATTGATCACATTAACAGCCTCAAACAGTGCATTGGGCGCTAATATATCATCGTGATCAAGAAGCGATATGTATTCTCCTTTTGCCATAGTGAGGGCGGTGTTTGACGACTCGGCTATATGACCATTTTTTTTACGGAAAGTTACTGTAATGTTGTCATATTTTTTTACATATTCCCTAATAACATGCTTCGTCTGCTCGTTCGTGGAATTATCATCAGAAATACATAATTCCCAATTATCATAACTCTGGGACAGTACTGAATCAATACAAATACGAAGGTACTCTGGATTTGTATTGTATGTTGGTAGCAAAATGCTAATCAGCGGACGGTAACGAAACTTTTTAGACTGCTGTTTTTGTTCACCAAGTTGCTCGGCCGTCAGTGTGTGCTTGCTAAACCATTCAATGTATTCGTCGTATCTCTTTTTATTTACAATTTTACGATCGCGATACAGACGAATTTGTTTTCGACCGTATGACGGATGTAATGTTGCGCGGACAGCAAATTTTGCGCTATTGATAATCACATTTTTCATATTGCTTTACTCATCTCCTTCATATAATTTCCATTCTCCCAACAATCTCATCGGTCCATCACGAAACTTGTCCTTTCCTTTTATAACAAACGAGAAAGCGCGTGGCAAATGCTTAACGATACCGTCATCAATCCGACGATGTAACGATATATGGATGTCGTATCTTCCAGGATTAAAACAGTCTAGCTGCTGTTTAAAACTAATCTTCCTTCCATTTTGGATAAAGTGCCGCGGCGTATCTCTGGAATTACGATCAGCAAACACAAATCCACCATATACAAAAGAGATATTGACAAACAAGTCCTCAGAGATACCGTCAACAACAACGCCAATATCAAGTGTTTCTTTTTGAGTAAATGACTTTTTGTCCGGCAAATCAACAATCATCTCTACCGAATCATCTTGAGATTCCTCCTCCGCCTTGGTGATGGTCTCGATATTTATCTCGGTATATAAGTCAGCGATCTCTTGAGGGGACCCGATATGCTTAATACGACCACTCTCTATATACATAGCTCTTGAACAAAATCGCCGCACAGCATTCATATCATGCGTAACGAAAACTACTGTTTGACTACTTCGCTTGACCTTTTCAAAATAATCAAAACATTTCTGCTGAAATGCCGCGTCACCAACGGCAAGTACCTCATCGAGCATCAGGATGTCACCACGGGCCTTAATCGCCACTGAAAACGCCAATCTAACCTGCATTCCTGATGAATAGTTTTTTAGTTTTTCTTCCATAAAATCCGCCAACTCGGAAAATTCGACAATATCATCGTACATCAACTCCATCTCTTTACGGCTAAATCCTAGTAGGGCACCGTTTAGAAATATATTTTCTCGGCCAGTCAGCTCGGGGTTAAAACCAACGCCAAGCTCAATAAACGGAACGAGTGAACCATATACCTGCACCGATCCTTTTGTTGGTGTATAAATTTGAGCAATTGATTTTAGTAGTGTACTCTTTCCTGATCCATTTTTACCAACTATACCAAAGAACTCGCCCTTTTTAATCTCAAATGAAATATCTTTTAGGGGGGTGAATTCTCGATACCCCTTCTTGCCCTTAAAATAATTTACTGTTTTCTGCTTGATACCACTACTTGCCTCTGTTGGTATTTTAAACGTCTTTGTTAACGTGTTAACAGCTATCGCGATATCACTCATCTTCTAAATCTCCTCTGCAAATGTTTTTGAGTACTTTCTAAAATACCATATCGCAAACACACCAACGATCGCTATTACTAGAAATGGTATTAACGACATCCATATATTCAACCGATTCCACATAATCATCGTGTCTTTCGTGATGAGAATATATCTACTATCTTGAATGACCTGGGCGACTGGATTAAAAAAAAGCAGGTCAACCGCGATGCTACTTTTCTGTAAAACCATTTGAAGCGGATAGATAACAGGTGTTGCATAAAATGCAGCCTGGGTAATTACCTCCCACAAATAACCAGTGTCTCGCGATTTCACATTAAGAGCCGACAAGAAAAAAGCAATGCCTAGTGCAAATATATACAGCTCAATAATAAGCGGTAGAATAAGCAGCGACATCCAAGACAGCTGTACACCACTAACAAAAATGAACAATAGCACAACAATCATATTGAAAAACAGATTTATCAGAGAGGAGACTGTCCCAGAGATAACAACTATGTACTTTGGAAAATTAATTTTTCTCAGCAGATCCCCCCGGCTTACTATAGAATTCAGGCCTTGATTGGTTGCTTCTACAAAAAAATTCCACAAGATTATACCCAGTAATAGATATACTGGGAAATGCTGGATATCTCTCCCGACACCGAGGAACTTATCAAACACTATGTATAATATGGAGAAAAGAAAAAGTGGTTTGAGGATACTCCATACATATCCGAGCATAGAGCCCTGGTAACGCAACTTAAAATCTGTAACAACCAATTCCCTTAAGAGAATTCTGTTTTTTCTACTGAAAATTTCCAACCATTTCATAATCTGCATCACTTATTATACAATACTAGAGGAATATTATGAATAGACTTGCGATTATCGTTCTCAACTGGAATGGTTCAGATGATGCCATAGAGTGCATTGAGTCACTAATGAGCCAGACTCTAAAGCCTGCTATTATCATAGTGGACAACAATTCGAGTGATCATTCTGTTGATGTATTTGAAAGCTATATCGCATCTCACCAGAAAGAAGGTATTACTCTAATTAAAAATTCACAAAACCTAGGTTTTGCCGGTGGTATTAACACCGGATTGAGATATGCAATTACCCAAAAGTTTGAGCTTGTTGGCGTTCTTAATCCTGATGCAATTGCTGATGCTAATTGGTGTGAATCCCTATCAAAAGAGCTGTCCGATCACGATAATTGTGGTATCGTAACCGGGCTACTGGCTAGACGAGATGGAAAGACTATTAACTCTTCAGGTGATTTTTATACCACTTGGGGCCTGCCTGGTCCGCGTGGTCGTGACGAGCCCATCAAAAATGCACCGAACAAACCTGGCGAGGTTTTTGGTGCAACTGGCGGCGGGGCAATTTACCGCGCAGTAGTTTTTGACGATATTGACATGTTTGACGAGAACTTTTTCATGTATTACGAAGATGTTGATCTTAGTTTTCGCGCCCAGCTGGCTGGCTGGAAGGTTCGCTTTACGCCTGAAGCCATTGCCTACCACAAGGTTGGCGCTAGTAGCAAGAAAGTACCGGGCCTCGCAGTTTACAGCACCTTCAAAAACCTACCATTAGTCTTTATTAAAAACGTTCCAGGAAAGTTATTTTGGTATATTGGCCTGCGCTTTTTCCTGGCATATTGGCTAATTTTCGCTAGCGCCGTGCGCCACGGTAACGGCTGGCCCGCGCTTAAAGGTGTGCTAGTTTCAATCATTTACAAGCCTGCCGCTTACTGTAAACGTATATCAATCCAGAGAAGTCGCAAGGTTTCCGTCGACCACATCCATGGCATTATTCACGATGGGCCACTACCTAATCAAACTGGGCTATTAAAATTTAAGCGGTTTTTCAGAATGAGATAATATCATGGCAGGATGCGGCCATGTATCACCAACCACGCCACCAAGCTCCGCTTCGTCCTCATCGGCACCATCAACACCGCCATTGATTTTAGTGTGTTGTTTATGTTGACCTGGTTTATTAGCACACCGAAAGAATTAGCTAATATTATCTCGACAACCATCGCTTTTAGCTTCAGCTTCGTCACCAATCGATCATTCACCTTTCGCTCACGCACCGGCAATGTTCGTCGCCAGCTACTTCTTTTTACCCTCGTCACCCTGTTCGGCCTTTGGGTGATTCAGACCATCATCATTGCACTGCTTGCGCCAATTTTCATCAGCTTCAACCTTATCCAGTCAGTGGCACTCCTTATCAGCAAACTCATCGCCACTGTCGCTAGCCTGATCTGGAACTACCTACTCTATACCAATGTTGTCTTCAAAGATAAAGATTAAGAGCTCTTCTGCGATATTACTAAGTGCCGCGCACGACCTTCGCCTTCAGAATGCGTCTCGATATCGCTATAGTCGCTCGCTACGTGGTGCACCACCCAGCGATCAGCCGAATTCAATTCAACAATCTTCGTCTCGCCCGTCCGCCGCACCTCTTCGATCCAGCCGCGCGCCTTGTCAGCAATCTTTTCGGCATGCTGCTTTTTATAATCAGCAATATCAACATTTACTCGCACCAGCGCTGCCTGACGGTTGCGCAAAATCGCTGACACCACCGTCTGTAGACTCCGTAATGTCTCAGCATTCCGCCCAATGAGTAAGCTATTACGCTCACTCGACGGCACAACGGCCTTGATAACCTCATCTTCAACACTCACATCAACGTCCAGATTAAGGTCAAAGAACGCCAAAAAGTCCTCTAGATATTTCTTGACAAATTCAATAGTCGCGATTTGATCCATATAGCCTCCTTAATCCTTTGCTTTTATCCGCGTAATGTTCGCCTCAGCCGCCGTAGCTGCTCGTTGCGAAGCGGCCTTTGGTTTTTTGCCGATCCGGTAGATTTACTCGTGGATTTTGACGATCGCTTTTCGCTAGCAATCTGCTGCATTTCCGTCCCATCTTGCTTGAGAATAATAGCATTTTGAATATAGGCGGCGATATTTGAAGTTGCCATATAGAGTGCCAGCGCTCCCGGCAGGCTGATCATAATAAGGAACATGAATACTGGCATAATCTTCATCATTTTGCGTGTAACGATGGCGTTAACTTCGGTTTGATCAGCATTCTTGCCATCACCCGCTTCCATCAGCACATCGCGTAGTCGCTTCTTGTTGTCCGAACTTGGCGACATCTGCTTTGATAATAAGTACTGCAAAACGGCGGCCACCAAGGCAAGGATGAGCAACCCAATTGATACACCACTTGATGATAACGCCTGCTTCGTCAAGTCCATCAGCCCCAAGAAATTCTGGTTAAAGTGATCTGGATTGGTGATCAAGTGCTTGACCGGCTCCCACTGCTCCATGAAATTGTATGTGTACTTGGCAAGTTCCGATCGCTGCATCACAAATATCTGCACCACACGGTAAATTGCAATTAGCACTGGCAGTTGGATGAGCAGGACCAAGATAGAGCTCATCGGCTTGATATTATGCTTTTTGTACACATCCATCATCGCCATCGCCCGCATCTGTGGGTTGCTCTTATACTTTTTGTTAATCTTTGCAAGTTCAGGCTGTATTTTACGCATTGCTTTAGCCTGATGAAGCTGCTTTTTAACCAGCGGCCACAAAAGAAAGCGCACAATTATTGTAAACAGTACAACACTAACCCCAAAGTCACCGCCCGGAATCAGCGCGTAAATTGCCATCAGCAAATTAAAAATTGGTTGTACAATCACCACGTCAAACATATTCATGGGTCCATTATACCAGAGGTGGCGCTATTTATACAGCCCCGCCTGTGAAAAGAGTTGTTTTACTGCCGTCCTTAGGTCGCTATATGGCATCACCAGCACCTCCGGCGAAAACACCATAACAACAACATCAAACCCGCCCCGAATATGTGGCAATTCTAGTCGGACAATTTCGTAAATTCGGCGGCGAACACGATTGCGCTTAACGGCAGACTTGAGCACCTTTTTGCTAATCACTACCGAAAACCGACCATGGCGGCGGCGTGGATTGGCGATATATTTCATCGTGAGCTGCGATGAGCGAATCGCCTGCCCGCGCGCATAGACGTAGCGCAGGCTACCATGACCATGAAATCGGTTAACGTGACGTAACATAAGTTTAGTATAGCAAAATCCCGCCCTATTAGGCGAGGCGGGAGTTTGCGTTCTAGATAGCGATTTTAGCGCGACCCTTGAGGCGACGACGCTTCAGAACAGCGCGGCCAGCCTTGGTCGAGACACGAGCTCGAAAACCGTGTGTCTTAGCGCGATGTCGCTTGTGTGGTTGAAATGTTCGCTTTGGCATATCACCGTTTAGTGTAGCCTTTTTTGACATTTTTTGCAAGTCATGGATAAACTTTCCACCGTTTCCGCTACTTTTTCCACATATTTATCAGAGGTGGCTCATCGCTGTGGAAAAATCACCTCAAGAGACCCTGAGTTTTATGATGGCGCCTGTGCTTGTGGAAAAGTCTGATTTTTTGCTATAGTAAAGTCATCAAGCTAGTTCCGAGGGGGAAGGTATTGTGAATAGTCAAGCTATTTGGCAGGGAGTGCTGGGTGAAATTGAAGTTTCAATTCCGCCATCATCGTTTTCGACCTGGTTTAAGTCGACCGAGCTTGACATTATATCTGATAATGAGGTGGCTGTCCTGTCACCCAACCCCTTCGTACTGACACAGCTAGAAAGACGCTACTATCAGCGCATCGCTGACGGCTTGAAGCGAAGCGGCCTTGCGGTCTCGACGATTCATTTTCGACCCAAAAAAACAGCTGCTCGAAAGCAGCGCCTCAGCCGTGATGAATCAAATTCAGCGGCCGCCACCCAACCGATCATCAAGCAGTCTAAAAAATCAGCAACCAACCTCAACCCGCGCTATACCTTTGACAACTTTATCGTTGGCTCAAGTAATGACTTGGCGCACGCCGCCTGTCAAGCAATTGCCGCTAATCCTGGCACCAAATACAACCCGCTTTATCTCTATGGCGGTTCGGGGCTTGGCAAGACCCATTTAATGCAGGCCGTTGGTAACGAGATTATTAAGCGCCAACCCTCCGCCCGCGTACTATATACCACCACCGAGACCTTTGTTAGTGAATTTCTCGACTCGATTCGCTTCAAGAAAAAAGGATTTTCCGATAAATATCGTAACGTCGATGTCCTGATCGTTGACGATATGCAGTTTATCGCCAACAAGGAAAAAACCCAGGACGAGTTCTTCCACACCTTTAACGACCTACACCAACACGACAAGAAGATCATCATCAGCTCTGACAAGCCGCCAAAAAGTATCCCTACCCTGACCGACCGCCTACGCAGTCGCTTTGAGTGGGGCATGACGATTGACGTACAAATGCCTGATTATGAAACTCGTTGTGCTATCGTTACTGCCAAGGCTGGCCTGAGCAATATTGAATTATCCGCCGACGTTGTCGAATACCTCGCCACCAATTTCAAGACTAATATTCGCGAGCTCGAGGGGGCGCTCAATCAGCTCCTCGCCTACGCCGAGATGCAGAATATCACGCCCGACGCCGAAACCGCCGAGGGGCTGCTCGGTAATATCAAGCGTTCTCGCCCGCAACATATCACCGCCAAGCAAATTATTGACAAAACTGCTCGCCACTTTGGTGTCGAGGTAAAGGATGTGTGTTCGCCAAAGCGCGATAAATACATCATGCAGCCACGCCAAATCGCCATGTACCTGCTGCGCAGCGAGCTCAAGATGAGCTTTCCAAAAATCGCCCAGGAGCTTGGCCGCAAAGACCACACCACCGCCATTCATTCGGTTGACAAAATTAGCAAGGAGATGCTCATCAGCGTTAATGTTCGTGAACAAATTAACGACATCCGGGACAAGCTCTATGTGTAAAACCTGGGTAAAATGTGCGTATAACCAGCGACAAACGTGTGAACGATTATCCACTAATCTAGTTGTTATCAAATGGGCTAAGCAGCATCACGTGGACAATCAGCGTCTTATCCACGACACCATACCCAGCAAATCCACCGTCTTTTCCACCGACACAATGCTACTATTACCTCTGTCTAAACACAATCTTTACCCAGTTTCCACAGCACCTATTATTACTAACCGCTGAATAAAATTAAGAAAGGATTTATAATAAGAATATGAAGCTCACCGTCATCCAAGAAAACCTCGCCAAAGCCCTCGCCAGCGTTGGGCGCATCGCCGCTAGTCGTAACGAACTAGCAATACTGAACAATATTTTACTACGAACCGATGGCTCTCGGCTGATCGTAGCGGCAACGAATCTGGAGATTGCCTCTACTCAGTATGTTGGCGCCAAGGTCGAGAAGCCCGGCTCAATAACTATCCCAGCCCGACTAGTGAGCGAGTTCGTCGCCAGCTTGCCAAGTGGTACGGTCGAGTTGGAGGTCAAGGACGAGCACCTACACCTGACCGCAGATAAGTTCTCATCGGTTATTAATGGCGTCGTGGCGGATGAGTTTCCAGAGCTACCGACGGTGGACGAGCAGACGGCGGTGCGACTGGATATGAGTGCGGATGAGCTAAAAAAGGCAGTTTCGCAAACTATTATCGCGACGTCTAGTGATGCCACGCGGGCGGTGTTAACTGGTGTGTATTGGCATACCTACAATAGCGAGTTGTATCTAGCGGCTACAGATGGCTATCGGTTGGCGGAGAAGCGGCTGATGAAATTTGACGGCGAAATTACAGCTGTCGTGCCGGCATCAACACTCCAGGAAGTGCTGCGGAGCCTCGATACCGAAACAAGTGACGTAAGTTTGTTTTTTGATGAAACGCAGGTTGGGTTTCGGACGGATCACTTAGAGATCGTGAGTCGGCTGATCGACGGTAAATTTCCCGACTATCGTCAACTAATTCCTAAACTCGCCGAGACCGAGGTGGTAATTAGAAAAGCCGATTTCCTGCGCATCACCAAGGTCGCTAGTCTATTTGCGCGCGAGTCGGGTGGCGGCATCACTCTCAAGGCTAGTCACGAGCAGGCACTACTATCGATCCATTCAATCGCCTCGGAACTCGGCGAGAATACCTCTGAGGCCAGCGCCGAGGTGTCAAGCGACGGCGAAATTACGCTTAATTCTCGCTATCTGATCGAGTCACTTGGCGCCACTGATGGCGAGACTGTCACCTTCTCGTTTAACGGCAAACTGTCGCCATGCGTTATCCGCGAGCAGACCCCTACGCCAGATTGTATGCATATTGTTATGCCGTTGAAGCGCTAGGCTAGTTGAGCGATCGACCATCTTGAGTAATAGTAATTCGTCGATTATTATTGTAATCAATAGTGATATTGTAGGCTAATTTATCCTCAACAGTAACAGTAAATGATAGCGTATTTTTCCCTGTCGATGTATTACGTGTAATATGTTTAATTTTTGTTTGTGTGGCGATGCGTGATAGTTTATGGTCATAAGAATAATCACTCATGATTAGCTTTTCAATGTAGTCAGTGTCATTGCCGGTTAGCTGGTCGGACAAAGAGTTGTCATACTGGTCTTTTTCACCACCCCAGTTTATGACTAAGTATGGGCTTCGTAGTCCGCGCATTCGTGAAAAGTCATCATTACAGCCAAAATAACCGTATATTAGCTGATCGGTTGGTAGACACGAAACGGTTGTGCCATATTGATACTGAGCATCCTCGTCAAGATTGGTTTTTTGTGACCACGTATATTCAACGAGATACGACTGCTGTAAGCTTTTAATATCAACAATGAAATTAACGGTGTGGATGTCTTTCGCTTGATCGTGAGTCTGCTTAAATGACCCATCACGAATAAGGATGTCTTTAATGGAATTGTCCGGCAAATTGCCAGCGTAATTGTTACGGATGGCAGTATATAATGCGTGACGGATTGTTTCGAGGGTTTTAGCGTCGGTCGGTTTACCATTTGTATATGTACTGAGATTTTCGATATGCATTTCTCCACCAAGAGGGTTGCGTAGCAGTAGTATATAGGCAACCGTAGTGATAATAACAACACCAATAAATCCTAAGGTGATGAAAATTAGCTTTTTATTATAGTGCAACATTACCACCACCTCCACCTGTGCTTGCTCCAACATAACTAGCTACTGCCGTCATATCAACCTCTGGATAGGCAAACTCGTCCGGAAGATGTCCGAGCCAAGTTTTTGGATCGTTAACCTTGCCCGTAAGAATAAAGCCAGATCCACCACCTCTTTGTGTGCCATCACCACGGCCCCTACCTGAATTACCACAACTTGCATGGCCGACAATAACGTTGTCGCCCTGAATGCCGAGGACGACTCCGGTATGACCATAGCGTCCACCAGACCAACTAAACACGGCGCCGACCTTTGGTGTTTTGCCGGTCGGTAGCTTTCGAGCGTTCCTTAAGTGTTTAACGACGTGTTCGCCATTACCCGTGGTGCCGAGGTTTTTAGTTGAAGTAAATTTCTCAAGGAAGAATACAGAGAACGACACACAGTTTGACCCCCCGCCATTACAAGTATTCCATAAGTAGTCACCCATAGCCTTGCGGCTCTCATTGTTTTTATTTTCGCCATAATTCATCATGAACTTCTTTGCCTGCTCTTCGTTGAGGCCGCCTTCGGAGATGGTGCCGCCTCCACCTCCACTACCATCACTGCAGTTAGTAGCGGCACCAGAAGCCGCTGCTGCTGCGATAGAAGGATCTGGCTCCCAGCTCATGGCTTTGTTAGCATAAGCTGCGCGAATATCGGTTCGTGGGATACCAGCACCAAAGAACTTCTTTACCATAATAGAGGTTGCCTCGTTTACGTTGCCCGAGGCCGTCATTTCGGCAAGAACGTTTTTACGCGAGGTCGGTGCAAGGTTCTGAAGCTGCCACCAGACGATAGCTAGTTGCACCTCGAGGCTAGTAACGTCACCCTGGACGCCAGCCTGCTGTTGCCAGTAAAGAACAGCTACGCCCGGGTCCCATTGGGCGATTCCCCAGGCGTCGCCCATACCAGCCGGTTTACTCGGGTTCCATGGGTGATACTTACCGCCGGCCTTGAGCGGATTTGGCTCGGAGCCTTTATTTTGACGAAGAATTGGATTACCTTTTGACTCCTGATATAAATTACCAACGATTGCTGCTGCGATAAACTTTGGCGCACCTTTGGAGATAAAGTAATTAAATGCTTTCTTTAGATTATCTTCACCGACCAACTCTCCTGCGGCATCGCCCGCCCGCTGTGCGGCATTTGGTGAACAGTTTGTATCTTCAGAATTATTACTAAAAAGGATACTATTGTCTTCAAATGTCGCGCGCAGTTGGTCGGTATTTAGTTCGGCAAATACCGGTGAGCTCCCAAAAAGCAGCGAAATAATTGATATAACGATAACAACCCTTTGCAAGACTAATTTTCGTTCCATAATTTCCTCGCTCGCTCTCTCGCGTTATCCGGTAGTATGTTACCGTCAGTTGTCCGCCACGCCTCTC
>ERZ773083.1314-NODE-1314-length-17131-cov-9.166901_pt1 | contig 17131 bp, 19 predicted proteins | sample MGYA00511465_ERZ773083 | MGnify/ENA primary metagenome ERZ773083 (study PRJEB29015, sample SAMEA2738001) | human oral metagenome | biome: human oral; feature: human-associated habitat; material: dental | place: China | collected 2060 ... | reverse complement strand
ATCCTGCTGCTAATCCTGCTCCAATTAATTCTACCATAATTATATTTTCCTCCTTAGGTAATAAATGAATTTTATCAATTTTTTAATTTACACTTAATAAAGTGTGTTGTTTGTATAAATTAATGTTCATCATTAATTTTATGTGATAAATAAATAAATGATAATATTGTAAAGATGTACGCTTGGATAAACCCTATAAACAATGAGAATCCTTTCCATACTACTAAACCTGTAATACCTGTAATAGCACCAAAAACACCTGCTGTAGCTAGTGTTGCTAAAAGTGCTAACAGTACTTCACCTGCATAAATATTACCGAATAAACGCATTGATAGTGTCAACAAGTTTGTAAACTCTTCAATAATTTTAAACGGTGCAATACCTATACCCGAAGAAGTATAAGTTCCTACATAATGCTTAGGTCCTTTATACTTAAGCCCAGCATAGTGAGTAAATACAATAACTAAAACTGCTAGCGTGAAAGTAAACGTTGGATCTGCCGTTATAGAGTTTACATAAACCACTCCATCATAACTAACCTCTATTAATACACCAATAGTATTTGCTACTGCAACAAGTGAAATAATTGTTAGCGCTGTCGCCCATAATCCTTTCCCGTATTTTTTCCAGTCAACATTACCTTTTATAATATTGTCACTAACAAAAAACGCGAGCAATTCCGCCATATTTTGTCGTTTACTATCTGGTCTTAGTTTTATTCTACTAGTAATAAACATAACAAAAATAAAGGTTAAAACAACCGTTATTAGTGTTGTTATTGCACTAGGAATATTTACTGTTATATCATATCCAAATAGTTTGGAAATCAGATATGTGTGATTTTCCATGTGAGTTTCTCACCTCTTCTCATAAGATAGTGTTTATAAATACTTCAAAAATCTGTATTAGTGCAAAATTAAGAAATATCTATTTAACATTATATTACTTTTTTTAGTGATTTTCTAGTTATTTCTAAGATTTTCTACAAATTTATGAAAGTACTTTTATATTATTTAGTTCCGAAGATTCGATCTCCCGCATCCCCTAATCCTGGCACAATATAACCATGATCATTAAGTCTTTCATCTAAGCCTGCAATATAAATATCCACATCTGGATGAGCTGTGTGTAATGCTTCTACCCCTTCTGGAGCCGCTATTAAACACATAAATTTAATTTCTGTTACTCCTCGTTGTTTTAATGAATCTATCGCAGCGATTGCCGATCCTCCTGTTGCTAACATTGGATCCACAACAATAAATAATCTTTCTTCTGGATTGCTAGGTATCTTCACGAAATACTCATGTGGTTGAAGAGTTTCAGGATCACGATATAATCCTACATGCCCAACTCTTGCTGATGGTATTAAATTCATTAATCCATCTACCATTCCTAGTCCAGCTCTTAAAATAGGAACAAACACAACTTTCTTCCCAGCAAGACGTTTACAAGTAGTTGTTTGAATTGGTGTTTCTACTTGAATATCTTCTAATGGTAAGTCTCTTGTGATTTCATAAGCCATAAGAGATCCTACTTCATTAGTTAGCTGTCTAAAGTCTTTTGAACCTGTATTTTTATCTCTTATAAAAGATAATTTATGTTGAATCAATGGATGATCAAATACATGAACTTTTGACATAATTTTACAGTCTCCTTCTTTATTTTGTTATATTTATTTTACTCTAATTATTTCATTTTAACAAGCGTTATCTAAAAATATTTTTAGGATTTAAAAAATATTTTTTTATAATTTTTTCTATATTACTAGACTTACTAATGAGAAAATATTACAATAGATATCATACTATATTTACGGAGTCGTTACTATGAATAAAAAAAGTTTACTTGCTACATTTATTTTAACAAGTATTTTGTACTATATTATCCCTTTAATCTTTCTGAAATTTTATTCAGGAAGCTCTGATAAAGCAGGATTTATTTTAATATTATTTTATATTTGTTCTGCTTTTTCAATTACTATGTTAATATCCTATTTTATAGAAAGAAAAGTATATATTCCTTTATTTAGTATTATTTTATCAATACCACTTATTTATGTTTTTAATTCAAGTGCTTTTGTTATAATAATTCTAATCGCCATTTTTTCTTTCTTATCTTATGGCTTATCAGCTATACTAAAATAAAATTTAAGGAGAAATATATGTCTATATTAAAAAGAAATTTTTTAATTGCTAGTGTTATCTATGTACTATTTTATTTAGGTCCTATTTTAGTAAATCCTCTTGCCATGTTAAACTTAGCAGAAGCAGGCACTGTTGGCCTTTTAGTCTTCGGTGGTTTCTATCTTAGTTATATCTTTTTATATACAAATAAAACTAAACTTAGAGAACAAACGAAAAATACTATTATAACTCTTATCGTTATGCTTATTGCACTATTTATTTATTATAATCCAATAACATTTCCTAATTCATTAAATGTTGTTGTTAATAAATATTTAGCCATTGTTCTTTTAATTGGAATTTTAATAGGATTAATGCTTATTGTAAAAAACATGAAAAATTCTATTATATTTATTATCTTATTTGCTCCATCAATTATTCAAGGTATATTAATGCGTATTTCTTATAAGGCTATGCTTTTTTATCTAGCTAATCCTAACGTTACACTTTATATTATCCTTGGAGGATTTGCTGTATATTATATTTATAACCAAAAAAACAAATAACAAAAGATCTATTGAATTTTTCTTCAATAGACCTTTTTTATTAAAATATTAACTATCAATTTTCACTTTCAAAACTTTCCCTGTTACAGCATCTATTTCGATATCATATTCTAACCCATTTGCACGGACTTCTATATCATAAATAAGTAATGGTGCTCCATTATTTTGATATGCATAGTCGTCTTCATATTCCGTACGAATTTTTTGAAATAAATATCTCCTTCTGGTGTCGAAATAGCTTGCGCCACAATTCTTTGAACCTCTTCTTGCGATTTTATGTTTGAAGTAGAATTTTGTTGAACATTGTTTGTTGCTTGTTGGGTATTATTTGTATTACTAACGCTAGCATTATTATTTGAATTATTTTGTTGAGTAGATTCATTATTTTGGGGATTCGTACTTTGATTACTTTGACTTTGATTATCTACATTCATTTTACCTAAAGAAAAAATCAGCTTTGACTAACATCAAAACTGATTTTTAGTTTATTCACTTTCTTCTAAAATACAAGTTATTTAAAGTAATATTTCCACTCTTTCCAATACGTTGATATTACTGAATTTTGTATTTTTCTTATTTCTAGTTATAGACATTTAATACACCTTTTCGGAAAGTCAACGGAAAGTAAACAACAAATTTAGTACCAGTAGTTTTATAAGTTAATAATTTTTAACAGCAATTTTGTTCGGATGTTTTTTTTGCTGTCTTTTTACATAATAAAAAGACCAAGAATTTACTTAGTCTAACCATTTTATATTTTTAATTGTCGTTCTACGAGCTTTATTATATTTCCTAGAATCACTTTCGTGTAAAGTAACCAGTTTATAAGAGTCATTAATTTTTCTTAACCCTAATACTATCGCGGTTCTTCCAGTTTTTTCGTATATAACTAATTTAAGTTTCATTCTATTAGGTGGTATATCTTTATCTACGACACATATATTTATTTCTTTACCATAAAATACTTTCTCAATAAAATTATAATTTTTGAATCTAGAAAACATCTTGAAAAAATCTTGATGTTCAGATAAATCAGAAATTAATAATTCTTTGTTTTTTATCATTTCTATACTTTTATTAGCGTAAATATTCTTAGGCAAAACATAGTGAAGTCCTAATAGATGATGTAAATCAGTTTCACTAAACACAACAATTACATCATTCATCTTTTTATAATTCAACTCTAACAAACATTTTTTATTACAAAATTTTTCTTGATAATCTTCTAATGTACTTTGTAATGTTGTATCACTATCCATACAACCTCCTTTATAAAGATAAAAAATAAGCACGGAACGGAAGTAGTCTCCGTACGGGACAATCGATTAGTTGTTGATAGTGGAACAACTAACTCCCTACTGTTGTGCTTCTTAGGCTTGTCGCAAGGGAACAGTTCTTAAGCTCTGCCAAGCGGTGTAACGTGCTTCTATTACACCTCTATATCACTATAGATTCATTCGTTTAAACGGCTTGAGACTGGAAAGGCGATTAAAAGGCTTCTTTCTATCTCATAATTTATTTTATATCAACGTTATACTTTTGTCAACTTTTCTTATTGCGGCTTAATATTTTTGTAACATTTTGCACTCTCTCATCGCCTTCTTTTAGGGGCGTCAACAGTGCTGGTTATTTTTTATTTTCTCTTTGTTCGTTCTTTGTTCAACACTTATTTACTTGAGTTTTAGGACCTCTATTTTAATTTTGCTAGTAATTTACACCAACATTTTTCAACATTTATAGATATTGTTTATTAACTTCTTATAACCATTTAAACGCCATATAACGTGTTTAATTTATTATTTGATGTAATTTATACTATTTCACCTCTTAAAGTGGTCTAGCATTTAAAATAATGCAGAATAATAAAAAATCTAAACTCATGCAGAATACACTCCTTTTTTTAGGGAGTCGGAAATCTCGGTATACTTTTTTATGTACACTCCCTTTTTTAGGGGGGCCAAAATGGCCCGATACTTTTTAAAATATATACTTCCCTTTTTTTAGGGCTGCCGAAAGTGCCGAATACTTTTTGTTAGTTTCACCTTTTTATACATTTTTACAACTCAAGTTGTTCTAGATATTCATTATGTTGCTTTCTACACCATGATATAGCCATTCTTAAATATTCTGAGATTTCTTTCCATGTTTTTAACTCTATGTATCGTAAACGATATACTTCACTTGTTCTTATACATGAAAGTTTATCAAATACATCTAGTAAGTGCGTTCTTTCTTGCTGTAATTCAGATATATAGTGCTTAAGTTGTTCTTCAGTTGCTTGTATTGCAGATAATAGGTTAATACTATTAAACTCATATCGTTTTGTACTTCTTTTAGTTCTTTCTTTTGAGTAGTCAACGGCTTTAACATGTGATTGACTTTCTTTTTTCTCTATAAGTAAACATAACCTATTATCTAAAGCCTCTACTATTTCAGTTAGATTTTTATATCTATTTAGTTTTTCTATTTTTTCTTTGTTCGCTCTTTGTTCAACTAAATTTTCAGTGTTAGTTGTTTTAAGTTTTTCTGAGGCTATATTTCCTATGGTTCTTTGTTCCTCATCTTTTATAATCCCTTTTTCTGACAGCAAGTTATATATTTTTGATTTGTGTTTCTCGATTATATTTTTTTCTTGTTGTGACTTTATCGTACGTTTTAAATAAATGTATACAGTTATCAATAATTCACGTTCTGAAGACTTTAAAGTATTTAGGTAGTCTTCTATTACTTTGCCATCTTTCATGGCTATATCGTCCGTATAACGCTCAATTACAAGGTCTAGTTTGACTTGTTGTTTTATTGATAACTGCATTAATGTATTTCCTTTCTTTAGCTATATATTACAAATGTAAATTAAGATATTATACCTCTCTCATCAAGAATAAGTAAATCACGATATTCACTTTTTAAACGTTCAATAACTGCATTACTTTCTTCTTCAGTATCGCAAAGTATAGTGGTATTATGTTTAGTTAAAATTTTTACTTTTATCTGGTCTTTGAAATACGATATATTTATAAATGCCGTATTACTTAAAAGTTCATCTTCTAAATTCTCTAATTTCTCTAATAATTTCTGCATTTATTTATCTCTTTTTTGAACTGGTACATTCAATTATGCATTTAATATTTTGTTATTTATCGCTATTTGTTATCTTATTTTTAGTTGTTATTCTTTGTTATTTTAATTATTTTGCTAAGATAACAAAATAATATTATTATATCAACGTTTTTGGGGGTTGTTATCTTGTTATCTTATTTCCGCATTTTTTTCTTTTATATATGTGTATATAGTATACACTATCTATAATATACAATTTTAAAATTTTATATTAAATTTAATTAATTAAGATAACAAGATAACAAGGTACTATAAACCATTGGAACTATAATGTTTTATTGTTATCTTAATAGAAAAAATAGTATAACTCAAGATAACGAAAGATAACAAATTTACTAAATTATCTATTTTCCACCCGCTTTAAAGCACTTTTTACATTATTTTCTAGTATTTCTGTATTTTTTCCAAAACGTCTCAACTCTACCGTGTTTTCTTTGGTAAACCTATGATTTTTAACTTCATATTGATAAATATCTCCTTTAAATCTATTGTTTAAATGAATTTCAAGTTGTTTACCTATTCTTTTACGTGGATTATATCCGTTCTCATAACAATAATTTTCATAATCATTAGTAATAAATGAAATAGGAACACAACTCACACGGTGGTATCCCTCATCTATATAAGAGAGCATAAAATTGTATATACTATCATTTTCTTGTTTATAAACCTCTAATTGTTGTTGTACAGCTTTAGGCACTATAAATTTATCAAACTCAAGATTTAAAGCTGTATATAGGATATATTCTAGTATTCTCTTATCTTTTAATTTTTCATCTTTTATGCTTTCATCTTTTACACCTTCAAAATTAGCTTTGAATGGAATTATTAATAACCTATTAAGCACCGCTTCGGATTTGTCTTTAATAAGAGGTATTTCGTTAGAATTAAATATTAATAGCGTTTTAAAATCATAGTTCCTTACATCTTTATTCTTCAATTCATAGTTAACACTTTCACCACTAGAAATACTTTTTAATTTGTCCATTTCATCAAGGGGTTTTGTTCCAACTTCATCACCATAATTACAGATTTTCCCTTCTAATGAAGTTAAGCCGAATCTACTCTGTAGCTCGTGCGGTGTTGCTACCGAAATGTTAGTATCACCTATTAAGTTGATAATCATCTGTCTAAATGTACTTTTGCCGTTTGTACCGCTTCCTAACATAATAGCTATTTTTCTTCTAGTTTTATTTGGGTTAATTGCTTCATTAGTTAATTGCCAGAATAAAGCGATTATTTCTGGGTCACCACATGCTATTGAGTTAAGCCAGTTATCATAATTGAAATAGATATCTTTTATAGCTTCATAGTTTTTTAAAGCATTAATATTATAATTAGTATCAACTTTTGCTGTAATAAAATATTTGGGGTTAAAAGATTCTAATAATTTTGTTTTTGTATTAAATAAACCATTACCAACGGCAATTAGGTGTTCAGGTCTATATGGTTTTTCAAATTTGGTATTTGCTCGTAAATCTTCTGTGATATCTTTTAATTTAGTTAGTTTATATCTAATCTCTAATTTCTTTATACACGTTTTTATATAATCTTCGTTAGAGGTATATATACCCTTTGAAAAATCATAGAAAAATAACAATGCTGTATCTTCATGTATCCCACCTTTTTTTATAGGTATATTCTCTTGTAAGAATTTAGCTATTATGTAAAATGGCATTTGTGATATTATTTTTTTACCTGTTTTTTTATTCACAATAGTATTTTCTTTTCTCCATTGCTCACCTATAGTAAACAACCTCCAGTGTAGCTCGCTAGTGTTTGAAATAGGTTTATTTAACTTGCATCTTACTAAATAAGCAAAGTTTTTATCTTTCTTATTTCCAACTATTTCAAACCTTTGTAACATTGAATAACTTTTCTCATTTTCAAAGTAATTAGAGTTACTTTGCCAACTCTTAATAGCATGATTGATTTTATTTAGGTTATCTTCTCGGTATTTGTCGGGATTTGCTCCAATATTTGCTAATAAGTCAGAACACTCACAAGCAACATCATAGCTTATATCCTTGTAGCAAACATCACGTGCTAAGGATAATAATACGCTTAAAGCTCGGTTATATTCTTCGCTATCTCCAGGGTTTAGGTTCTCATTATCTAACTCTAAATATCTGATAAACATTTCTTTAAAGTCTTCATCTGATAAACTCACATCAGAAGCGGTATACTCTACTTTTACTTTTTTCTCTTCTTTAGCCGCTTCTTGTACTGGATAAGGTAAGCCGTCTAAGTGTTTAATGAATATATGCTCATTACCTTTTTTCACAATAGGTAAGCCACTAAGTTGAGACCACGTTTCACATTTAGTATCATAATTTACACCTACCAAAGCCATAACATGCTGTATAGTCGGTTTATATTCATCTTTGACAATATCCCTACTAGGTTCTAATACAAGCCTTAAACGTGGGTTACTCTCTTCATGTTTAAATGTTGAATATAATACATACTTATACTCTTTCAAGCTTTCCTGTATAGTATTTAGCACTTCTGTTGCTTCCATTTTAGTATCTTCAATATCGATACATATCAAATCACGACTTAATAAACCTCCGTTATTTCTATGATATTCTCCGTTAGTAGCTTCTGTAAACTCCCCACTTATAAAATAATAAGCCTTTGATAGTTTATATTCTTCTGTATATTGATACTCTTCAACCTCAAAAACTGGAGTATTTACTAACATTTCTAGCGGTGTTAAATTATTAAGGTTAGGGACTTTTTTTCCTTTAGATGTACGTACGCCTTTTTCTCTATATATCAAATTACATCACATCCTTTATCACCTTTTTCAGTTCGTCTAGTTTTTCATAACATATATTTGATAATTCTTCTGATGAATTAATAGCTATGGCACAGGTTAACTTATGTAAATTACAACCGTCTTTTACTTTATCCCAGTGGTTACATAATACATCCGTTGGTATGTTTAAACTGCTCAAATCATCATTTGTAAACATTTGAATTACTTCTGCATGAGTAGATAATAACTCCATTGTAAGCTGTAAACTTGTTAACCCTTGTTCTATATCTTCAATTCTTTTAATTATTTCTTGTTTATTCATTCTTATTTCTCCATTTTTTTATTTTAAGAAGCGGTAATAATACCGCCTTTATTAATTTATAAAACTACTGGTACTGTATTTTTTATCTTGTTTTTAAATTATTCAGTATCTCGTAAACGTCCTCTATATCAAATAGATGTTTATTACCCAATACTGCATACTGTAAGCCGTTCTGTTTTAATATCTCCATACTACTAGCACCTATACCTATAAACTTTTGTAGCTCAACTCTTGTTAGATACCTCTTGTATGGTTTTATCTTCTCAATACGGTTTTTAATAACTTCATCAATTAATAAATTTAATTGATCTTTAATTTTTTCACTTTGTGCCTCTGATAAAACTACTTCCATGCTTTCACTCTCCTTAATAAATGCTGTCCATAAACAATGCTGTTATGTACACTAAAGCTGTTATAAGTGGTATAAATATCACTGCAAAAGATATGGTATTTACGAATAATTCTTTGTCTTCTTTACTCATTTCTCTCATCTCCTTAAGCTACTTCATCTAGCATAGATAAACATATTTTCATTATTTTTTTCTTGTCTTGTATGTTTTTATATTCAATACATATAGCAAGGTAACTATTAACTTTAGTTATTACCGCTTCTCTTTCTTTTAATAACAATGTTTCATCTTCTGTTGGGAAAATCTTACCTTTTAAACTGTAGACTATATCAATCAATTTACTTAAATTACCCTTTGAGATTTTCCTTGTACCGTTCTCCCAACGTGCTATTGTACTTTGGTCTACTTCCATTATGTTTGCTAAATCTATTTGTTTTAAATTAAATTCATCTCTAAATGTTTTTATCTCGTTGCTTAACATTTTCTTTTTTCCTCTCTTTCAAAATATGATATAATTGTAAGAAAGTATTTTTAATTAAATACTTGTCTTTAACCTTTTAAGTAATGTAGTTGGTAGCTTCGCACTTAAAAGGTTTTTTATTTTTCGGTTGACTTTTCTCAACTTTTTGTTTAAAAAAATAAACTATCTATTGTTTCTTTCGGAAAGTATTGTTTAAAGTAATTCAATAATTTTACTTTTTCATAATCAGTAAACGCTGTTTTCTTACGTTCCTTTTTACTATACATAACTACACTAATACCCAACATATCTGCCATTTGACGTTGTTTTAATCTTAATGTTTGTCTATAAGCTTGCACTTTATTTATTTTAATTTCTTGCATTATACGCACTTCCTTTCATTACATTTTATAACTAAACTTTTAAGAGTTGACTTTTCTCAACTTTATAAACTAATAATAACATGGATAAAAATTAAAGTCAACAGATTTTTTTTGAAATATAGTTTCTTTTTCTCAACTTTCCTATTTGAAATTTTCCTAAAATGATATATAATGTAAATTAGAGAAATGATGAAAAAGGAAGAATTACATATGAAAATAAATATAAATAAAAATGCTGTTGGGTCTAGAATAAAGCAAATACGACTTAATAAAGGATATACTTTAGAAGCTTTTGGAAAACTATTTGGTGTAAGTAAGAGCAATGTCTTAAAATGGGAACAAGGTCAATCTTTGCCAAACAAAGAACGACTAGCCAGTATTTCTAAAATAGCTGATATGTCAGTAAATGAATTATTGTACGGTTCAATGGATGAATTTATAGAGAATAATTTCCCTGCTATCCACGAATACCAAACTGGTCAAAGTTCATTTAGTTCTTTTGAGAATTATACTGATAATCTTTTCTTTTTCCGTCAATGGTTAAATGAAAGAAATATCACACTAGAAGATGTAAATTATATTTATGATTATTTAGACCAAAACACATCGATTAATGATACTTGGGACGTTGATACTTCTTATTTAAAAACTCTAGAAGATATAAAAATCAACACAAAAAATAATACTGCTTTATTTATGGAAATAATAGAAATGTTAACAGATGAAGACAAAAAAACTTTGTTTAAATATACTATTGAAAGATTAAAAAACTATAAAATAAGTGATGAAGATAGAAAGCTTATCGAAAATATAGAGAAAAAATATAAGTAACAATTATTTTTGAATATATTGATTTATAATACTAATATCACTTCTCTATTAACACTTAAACTAAACATTAATTTAAGATAGCTAACCTTAGCTATCCATTATGGTTTTTAACCACCGAAAATATATATAAGTAGGAGAAATAAAATGAAAAAAATATTTAAGGAAGCGCATGATATATTTCTTAATATTATGGAATGTAATAAATACAAATTTAAATATCTTCCTCAATCAATTTTATTCAAAGCAAAAGAATTTCATAATGAAGCACAGGGAAAGAATACAAAATTTTTCTCGGAATACAAGCGTGGTACTATTGTATATGTGAAATTTGGAATTAATATAGGAGCTGAGTTAAGCGGAAATCATTTTGCAATTGTATTAGATAAATATGATAAAAGATCTAAAAGAACACTTACAGTAGTACCGTTATCTTCAAAAGATAAGAAGTACTATCAAGAACTAATGCCTCATGATAATATATATTTTAAAAATTCAAAATATCATCTTAATAAAATTGATACACTAATATCTGAATGGGAAATTAAATCTAAAGAATATTTTGCTGAGTTAAATGCAACCAAAAAGCACTATTCTGACGACTTTAAAAATTACGTAAAAAAATTGTTGTTAGAAAATAATGGAGTACTTACAGAAGAAATTCAAAAAAATATAAATAGATATTCGGAAGAACTAATTAACAAAGCTCTATATAAATTAAATGAAGGTAATCAAAATTTTTTAGAGGCTAAAAAAAAACACTTTAAAGGGATTGAAAAATATATGAAATATAAGAATAAAAAAAGTTATGCTTGTATAAATATGATACAGACTATAGATAAGAAAAAGCTAACACCAGTTTCAGAATTTGAAAGTGCAGGAAATATTACAATCTCCGAAGAATCAATGACCCTTATAGAAGAAAGAATAAGAAAAATTTATTTTACATTTGACAAATAAATAAACTAATGAGATAATATTAATGTGAATTCGTGGTGAAACACCCACAACAATATCATTATTCGCTGTGAAACATCAGCATCAATATCATATTAAGAGTATCTCGTTTAGGGGTACTCTTCCTTTTTTATTTAAAACTGATTGAACTTGAGAAGTTTTGAATAAAAATACAAAATAAATGAACTCAACACCCTGTAATGTATTGTAAGTTTATTTAGACAATACAAACTGTAAAAAGCACCAGTAAATGATTACTAGCGCTTTACGGATTTAATAAAAATGAAAAACATACTTTATTAAAGAATATAATAGTATTATATCACATAAATGCTGTTACATCAATATTTTATATACTTACTTAAAATTAAGAGTCATTTAAACCACTTCTAAGCGTTCTAATCGTCAAAAGGTGTAATTACATTCCCCACCCTTTAAAAGTCTTACCACATCCATTATATGATGTGATTTTTGCCTAATCATTTATTAATTTATAAAACTACTGGTACTAGTGAAAGGATTGATAAAAATGATTAAAGAATATATAGACAAAGACAACAAAAAATACTATGAAATAAAAAATCATTACATAGGGAAAGATATTTTTACTGGTAAAGAAAAAAGAATATCAAAAAAAGGTTTTAGAACAAAAAAAGAAGCGGAGAACTACTGCATTAAATTAAAAAGTGAGTTTTTAGAGGTTGGTTTTAAAACTAATCAAGATTACACATTTCAAGATGTGTATGATCTATTTATTGAGCAATATAAACGTAAAGTAAAAGATACCACATACTACTCTAATACTAAATACTTTAAACAACATATATTGCCGTTTTTTGCTAATATAAAAATTAAGGATATAAAGTTGGTAGTTTGTCAAAAATTTATTAATGACTTAGCAAAAAAATTTAAAAAATCTACAATTCAAAGATACAGAACACTTGTAAATTTGGTTTTAGATTATGCGATAAAACTAGAAATAATAAGTACCAATTACATGAAATACACTGATATACCTCGTGCTATTGAAAAAAGAAAAGATAATTACTATAGTAAAAATGAACTATTAGAGTTTTTAAGGTTAGTAAAAGACAATTTTTCTTTTGAGATATACTGCATTTTTAGGGTTTTAGCTTTTACTGGTGTAAGACGTGGTGAACTATGTGCTTTAACCTGGAAAGATGTTGACTTAAAAAATAAAACTCTAACAGTAAGTAAAAATATGACTTTTATAAAAGGTGGTTATCGAATATCCGAAACAAAGACACAAGCAAGTAATAGGGTTATTTATCTTGATGATGAAACAGTTAATGTACTTAAACAATTAAGAAAAGAAAGTACCTTTCTCCCAATTGATACATCTATTTTTGACTTAACTATTTCAAGGATATGTTATTACTCAAAACTCATTCATGAAAAACTACCTAACCTTAAAAAAATATCTGTTCATGGTTTTCGCCATACTCACGCTACTTTATTATATGAAAGTGGTGTTGATATTAAAGATATTTCAAATAGATTAGGTCACTCAAATATAAAAACAACACTAGATGTATATACACATCTTACTGAAGATAAAAAGAAAGATGTTACTGAAAAATTCAGTAAATTTATGAGTATATAACATTCAACGGAAAGCCAACGGAAAGTAAAATAAATAGAGCCTTGATTTTAAAGGCTCTATAAACTTTTATTCACTTTCTTCTAGATTATACAATAACTCGTATAATTCTTTGGCATTTAACTTTTCTTTTTCTTCACGATTTATATCGCGAACTAACTGACCTCTATGAAGAATAATAATTCTATTACCATATTTTACAGCATCTTGAATATTATGAGTAATCATTAATGCGGTTAAATTCTTCTCTTCAATTTTTTTGCGTGTTAATTCCATAATTTTTTTCTGTGTTTTTGGATCTAACGCTGCTGTATGTTCATCAAGAAGTAGAAGTTTTGGCGTAGTCATCGTTGCCATAAGAAGCGCAATTGCTTGGCGCTGTCCACCTGATAATAGTCCCATCTCGCTATCGAGTCTATCCTCAAGTCCCAAATCTAATGTCGCAAGTAATTCTTTAAAAAGTTTTCTATCTTCTTTTGTAGTGCCTAATTTAAATCCACGGTTTTTACCACGTCGCAATGCCAATGACATATTCTGAGCAACAGTCATACGCGGAGCAGTCCCATCCAAAGGATTTTGAAAGACGCGACTTATGAACTCTGCTCTCTTATGTTCAACGATATTGCTAATATCTCGGCCTTCTATTAAAATCTCACCGTTATCCAAAGAAAAAGAGCCAGCAAGTGCATTTAAAAAAGTAGATTTACCTGCTCCATTTCCTCCTAAAATCGTAATAAAATCTCCATCCTTTATATCCAAATTTACATTTTTTAAAGCATATTGTTCTCTATTTGTTCCAGGGAAAAAAGTTTTATCTAAATTTTTTATTTCTATAAATGACATCTACTTCACACCCTTTCTTTTAGTACTAAGTTTCAACTGTGGTAATGTTAAGAATAACGCAATAACTAAAGCTGATACCAATTTGAAATCATTTGCCCCTATAATGTTCAACTTCAATACCCCTACTAATAATAAACGATATATAATCGCACCAAAAATTACACAAACTAGACGCTGGGTAAAACTCATATCTTTGAAAATAACTTCTCCTATAATAATTGCTGCAAGTGCGACTACAATAACACCTATACCACTATTCACATCAGAATATCCATTATTTTGTGCCAAAATAGCTCCAGCAAGAGCAATAATTCCATTTGCAAGCATAAGTCCTAAAATAGTCATAGCCTTTGTAGAAATACCAAGTGCTGTTGCCATTTTCACATTATCTCCTGTCGCAATCAAGCTTTGACCAAGCTCAGTTGAGAAGAATAGTGACATCATCCCAATAATTATTACTGAAATAATAAAGCCTAATAATACAGTATCATAATGAGTGGGTAAATTTAAACTTTGGAATTTACTAAAAATAGTTTCTTTGTTTAACAAACTCAAATTAGGTCTTCCCATTATTCTTAAATTTACTGATAGTAGTGCTGTCATTGTCAAAATCCCCGCTAATAAACTTGGAATTTTACAAATCGTAATCAAAAACCCTGTGACTAAACCTGCCAGCATTCCAGCAACGATAGCAATTACAGTTGCAAGAACTGGATTAACTCCATTATGAATGCAAATAACACAAACACCTGCACCTAATGGATAAGCACCTTCTGTCGTCATATCTGCTATATTTAGTACTCTAAAACTTATAAATAATCCTAGTGACAATAATCCCCAAAGCGCGCCTTGAGCTATTGCCGAAATAATTAAATCCATCAAAACACCTCTTTCATTATATTTCAAATTATTAATGAATAACATTTTTAATTATTATCCATATAATATCAATAAAGTTATTTTTTATCTACAACTTTTGCCTTATTTTTAATATCTTGCGGAATTTCTATTCCTAACTGTTTTGCTTTTGCTTCATTTAGATAAATAACTCCTTCATTAGCAAGAACGATAGGCATTGTCTTAGTATCTGCTCCTTTTAAAACTTTTGCTATAACTTTTGCAGTCTCAACTCCTATTTTGTATTGATCTACTCCTATTCCAAGCAATCCTCCATCAGCAACCATTGTGTCAGAAGAAGGGAATACTGGAACTTTCTTCGCATCAGTTACTTTTACGACAGTAGCCATTGCACTAGCAATTGTGTTATCAATTGGAATAAATATAGCATCCGTCTCTGCTGCAAGAGCCTCTGTTACCTGTTGGATATCATTTGTATTCGCAACTGTTGATACTTTTACTTCCAAGCCTAATTCTTTTGCTAATTTCTCAGCTTCTTGTGCTTGTTTTACAGAATTGTCTTCACTTGCTGTGTAAAGAATACCTACTTTTTTCATTTTCGGTAAAATTTGTTTCATAGCCTCTAGTTGTTGCTTAATTGGTGTTCTATCGCTCACACCTGTAATGTTATTTCCTGGGTTATTTTCACTCTTAATCAATCCTGCTTCTACTGGATAAGTAATACCAGCCATAATTATTGGCTTATCCTTTGTTGCATTTGACAATGCTAACGTTGCTGGTGTCGTAATTCCGACTAAAATATCATTATTATCGCTTACTAACTTTTGTCCCATGCTTACAAGATTACTCTGATCACCTTGGGCATTTTGAAGGTCTATTTTTATATCCTTGCCTATTTGATAGCCTTCTTTAGCTAATCCTTCTTCTATTCCTTTATAGATTTGATCTAGTGCGGGATGACTCAATAATTGAAGAACACCCACTCTAACTTCTTTGGTCTCCACTTTTTCAGCTATATTTTTTTTACCTTCATAATACCCATAACCTAAAACACTCGTTAATAACACTGCAAATCCTACAAAAATCTTATTAATTTTCATCTTCAAATCTCCTTATATATTTTCTATCTAGTTAAATAACAGTCACTAATAATTCTAGAAGCGTATCTATACAAAAAGACCACTAGTTTTCATCTCTAGTGGTCTCTAATTTTTAAATTTAAATTATACTAAAATAAATATAAAAGACCACCTAGATAACTCCATGTGGTCATTTTTAATCATCACAAATAATCCACATAGATACTAACTTCTCGAAGTCGTATCTATGTTAAAAGAACAAGACAGACTCCGTATCTAGTGGCTTTGCCAACGAATATTCAGTTGTAAAGTGTCTACTTGATACAGTTTCATAAATTTGTTCTCCTTTACTTTTATTTCTTGCATACAATTATAACAATTATATTTTTTATTGTCAAGATATTTTTTACAAAAGAAAAGAAAATTCTGACAATTCTTTGTTATCTAGCGTAGTTAATTGTATCATAACCTTTATATAATAAAAAATAATTAAAAATATATTAGGCTCTTTCTTATTTTTATTATTGATATTTATTAATCCTTATTTTTCATTTTCTACTTATGAAAATAATTCGTTTTCATTTTTTGTGTAAAGCATTTTTGAAAAATTATTTTTTTCAACATACGATGAGAATACTATCAATTAAAGCTTTTACAGAGGTGTAATTGTTTCATTATATTTTGAAAATAAAATTGAATATATATCATTTTTTGAAAAATTTTCACTTGAAAATGTGTTTTCATAGGAGTATTATATAATATATATATTTTAAATTTATGTTAGGAGATTTTCATGGATAGTCACTCAGACATCAAAAAAGAAGAAAAATTATTTAACTCAGGTTTTATTACAATAACTA
>ERZ773083.1311-NODE-1311-length-17201-cov-15.402834_pt1 | contig 17201 bp, 25 predicted proteins | sample MGYA00511465_ERZ773083 | MGnify/ENA primary metagenome ERZ773083 (study PRJEB29015, sample SAMEA2738001) | human oral metagenome | biome: human oral; feature: human-associated habitat; material: dental | place: China | collected 2060 ... | reverse complement strand
TTTTGTTGCCTCTTCTAATCTTAAAAGTTCTTCCCATCTTCTATCAACTTCTTTTTGAAATTCTTCTATCATCCATTGATTTCCTTCTTTAAACATATGTTTAAATCTTTTTTGTGGTCTTAAAAATTCTTCTATAGGCTTTTTCTTTACCGGTTTATAATTTATAACATACTTTCCATTTATAACCTCATAAAGTGGCCAATAACATGTATCTACTGCAAGCTTATTTATATCCATTAATAATTCTTCAGAATATCCCCATCCTCTTGGACATGGTGCAAATATATTTAAAAATGTTGCTCCTTCTGTATATATTGCTTTTTCTGATTTTGTATACAAATCTTTAAAAGTTCCAACTGCCGCTGTTTGTGCTACATATGGGAGATTATGTGCTACCATTATTTTTGTTAGATCTTTTCTTTTTTCTAATTTACCATTTTCTTCTTTTCCAACTGGTGTTGTTGTAGTATTTGCAAATGCTGGTGTTGCTGAACTTCTTTGCATTCCTGTATTCATATATCCACCATTATCATAGCAAATATATGTCATATCATGTCCTCTTTCCATTGCAGAAGATAAACTCTGAAGCCCTATATCATATGTTCCACCATCTCCTCCGAAAAGTTATAAACTTGGTAGTTTGATTTTCTTTAATCTCACCTTTTTTCCTTTTAATACTATATGCAGATTCTACCCCTGAAAGTGTTGCTGCAGAAGATGCAAATGCTGTATGTATATATGAATCTGTCCATGATGTATATGGATATATTGTACTTGATACTTCTAAACATCCTGTTGCTGTTGATATTACAACATAGTCTTCATTTTTTACTGCTCTTAATACCATTCTAACTATTGGTGGTACTCCGGCATCCTGTACACATTCTATGACCTGCTGTAAACCTTGATGGTGTTTGTGACATTACATTTTTTAAATTAAATACTGGCATTTTCTCCTCCTTTCTATTTTAATCCTACATATCTTATTTTTTCCTCATTAGAGTCATCTATTATATCATCAAATATTCCTTCAATATCATCTACTCCTATATCTCTTCCACCTATTCCATAAATATAGTTTGAAACAATTATATTTTTATCCTTTTCTTTCATATCATATATTGCAGATATAATTTCTTTATATAATGGCCCTCCATTTAAAGAATAATCCATTACCTTATCCATTACTGCAATATTCTTAACATTTTTTAATGCAGATATTATTTCTTCTTCTGGAAATGGTCTAAACATTCTTATTGCTATTACTCCTACTCTTTCTCCATTTTTTCTTCTTCTATCTATAACCTCTTCTATTGTTTCTGCTGTTGATCCCATAGCTATTATAACTGTTTCTGCATCTTCTACCATATATGTATCTATCATATTTATCTTTCTTCCAGATATTTTTTCATATTTTTCTGATGTTTCTTTAAATATTTTTTTTGCATTTGCTAATGCTTCTACTTGTAATCTTTTATGTTCAAAAAAATGTGTTGGTAAATCTAATGGACCAACTGTTACTGGATTTTCTTCATCTAAAAGATTTATATTATTATTATATTTTCCTACAAGTCTTTTTACTTCATCATCTTCTAATATTCCTATGTTTTCTATTGAGTGTGATGTTATAAACCCGTCTTGGCATATTGCTATTGGTAATAATACACTACTATTTTCTGCTATCATTGTACCTATTATTGTATTATCATATACATCTTGATTATTTTTTGAAAATAGCATTATCCATCCTGTATCTTTCATTCCCATTGCATCTGAATGATCATTATGAATATTAAGTGGTCCTGATATACTTCTACATACAAGCTCCATTATAATTGGTGCTCTCATACTTGCTGCTATATGAAGCATTTCCCACATATATGCAAGCCCATTTGATGATGTTGCTGTTGCTGTCCTTGCATTTGAAAGTGATGCCCCTATTGCTGCAGACATTGCACTGTGTTCACTTTCTACAAGTATTAAGTTTGATAATATTTTTCCATCTGCTATATATTTTGAAAAATATTCTGGTATTTCTGTTGATGGTGTTATTGGAAATGATGGAAACACTTCTACTCCTATCTGTCTTAAAGCATTTGCTGCTGCATTATTTCCGACTAAGCTTTGTCTTCATCTATTTCCTCCTCTTCATTTACCATCACTATTGCATCATATGGACAAACTTTAGCACATATTCCGACATCCCTTACAATATTCATAATCAAATTCTCCCCTCATCTTTTGATCTTTATCAATTAATATACAATCTTCTGGACATACAGGCCAGCATAATGTACATTGTTTACATTTTTCTTTTATCCATATTGGTTTTTTAGTCCTCCAGTCCCATGTTTTAAACTCTTTAGAATTTCCTGGAACTGTTATTATTCCACCATCTTTTTCATTTTCCCAATCATTTCCTATTTTTATTCTAAACAATTTCTACCTCTTCTTTTTATTATTTTCTTCTAAATATTCCCATGTTTCTTTTGCTACATTTAAATTACCTTTAACTAATTCTTCTCTATCTGAAAAACTTTCTCTTAACTTTTTTTCTATTCCCTCTAAATATTCTTCTTTACTATATATATTAAGATTATGTATTATCCCTGTGAGCATTGGTATATTAGGAAAAACTTTTCCTAAATTTTTTCTTGATATTCTTGTTGCTGGTATACATACCATTCTTTCTTTCTGTCTTTCTGTTAAACTCAACCTAGAAGATATATTTTCTTTTGGCTCATCTGTATTCATAATTAATATAGTATTATCTTTTATTCCTTTTAATACCTTATTACCTATTTGTGTTTCATCAACAATTATTATATAGTCTGGATTATATATATTGCTATGTATCTTTATCTTCTTATCACTTAACCTATTATATGCTGTAAGAGGTGCTCCTGTTCTTTCTGGTCCATATTCTGGAAATCCTTGTACATATTTTCCTTTTTTAAATACAATATCTGCAAACCAAAGTACAGCAGATTTTGTACCTTGTCCACCTCTTCCATGCCATCTTATTTCTATCATAATCTACCTCTAAAATATAAAATGAGCAAACTTTATTTAAAAAGCTTGCCCTTTTTAGTTTAATTATTTTAATTGTTGCATAACTTCTTCTGCAAAGTTTTCTACTTTCTTTTCTAGACCTTCACCTTTTTCAAAACGAATAAATCTTACAACTTTTCCTCCGTTTTTTGCAACATATTCTTTTACTTTTAAACTTCCATCTTTAACAAATGGTTGATGTACTAAACATATTTCTTCAAACACTTTTTGTAGTCTTCCTGCTGCTATTTTTTCTGATATTGCTGCTGGTTTTCCTTCTGATAAAGTATGTTCCATTATTATATGTTTTTCATTATTTAATCTTTCTTCTTCTATTTTTGTTTCATCTAAATATTCTGGATTTAATGCTGCAACTTGCATTGCTACATCTTCTGCAACATCTTTTGTTCCACCTTCTAATTCTACTAAAACAGCTATCTTACCTTCTCCATGTAAATATCCTGATACAACAGATGGTGTTTCTATTCTTTCAAATCTTCTTATATTCATATTTTCACCAATTGTTGCTATCTTTTCTATTAATACTTCTTTAACTGTTTTTCCATTTTCATATTCTAAATTATTTAATTCTTCTATACTCTTAGGATCTTTTAATGCAACTAATTTTGCAAGTTCTTTAACAAATTTTTTAAATTCTTCATTTTTGGCAACAAAGTCTGTTTCTGCATTAACTTCTATAACTGATGCTATCTTATTATCTTCTGTTACATATACATCTACTAAACCTTCTGCTGCTATTCTTGAAGATTTTTTAGCTGCTTTTGTTATTCCTTTTTCTTTTAAATATTCTATAGCTTTTTGTAAGTCTCCTCCAACTTCTGTTAAAGCTTTTTTGCAGTCCATCATTCCTGCACCTGTTACTTCTCTTAATTCTTTTACTAATTTTGCATCTATCATAATCTTGCTCCTATTTTTTATTTTTCTTCAGATTCTTCTACTACTGTTTCTTCTACTACAACTTCTTCTTGAACTGGTGCTAATTCTTCACCTTGTCTTCCTTCTATTATAGCTCTTGCTAATGTTTTTAATATTAATGATACAGCTCTTATTGCATCATCATTTCCTGGTATTACATAATCAATTCCATCTGGATCACAGTTTGTATCTATTAATGATATTACTGGTATTCCTAATGTTCTTGCTTCTTTTACTGCTATATGTTCTTTACCTGGATCTACTACAACTATAACTTGTGGTAATCTTTCCATTTCTTTAACCCCACCTAAGTTGTATTCTAATTTTTCCATTTCTTTTTCTATTGCTATTACTTCTTTTTTAGTTAATAGATCGAACATTCCTTCTTCTTTCATTTGTTCATATCTTTTTAATTTATATACACTTTTTCTTATTGTTTTAAAGTTTGTTAGCATTCCACCTAACCATCTGTGATTTACATAGTATGAGTTAGTCATTTCTGCTGCTTCTTTTATTGGTTCTTCTGATTGTTTTTTTGTTCCTACAAATAATACTTCTCCACCATCTTCAGCTACTTTTCTTAAAAATTCATATGCTGCATCTAATAATTTTGATGTTTTTTGTAAGTCTATTATATGTATTCCATTTCTAGCTTGGAATATATATTCTCCCATTTTAGGGTTCCATCTTCTTGTTTGGTGTCCAAAATGAACTCCTGCTTCTAATAATTCTTTCATTGCCACTACTGACATTTTTACCTCCTAATATTTTAAAAATTTCTTTTTAATTGTTTTTCCTTCCATATATACTTTGAAAGTAGGATTTCACAGGTTTTTGTGCCACATTCCTCTTTCTATATATATGTGTTTGATATAAACAAATATATTATATTATTTATAGGTAAAGTTGTCAACCAAGATATATTTGGTTAATTTGCATTTAAAAATTCTATATCAATACTTTAATAATAATTAATACATTCTCTATATCATAAATTTCATAATTAAGTTAGATCTTTTAACTCTTCTAACATAGAATTCACTTTTTTTATATTTAGATCCTCAACTGAATTCATATCTAATCCTGATAATATCCTTGTATAAAATTCATTTACATCTATATCATTTAAAATCCAACCAACTTGATCATTTTCAAGTACACACTTACATAATTCTTCTATTTGTGTATCTGTCCAACTACTATACTTATTAAGCATAGCTATTACCCCATGAGTACTCTGAAAATTTGAACTACGACTCAATTGTTTAATTAAATTTTGTTTTTCTTGTTCAGATTCTAAAATTATATCCTTAACATGTTCATCTAAAAAATTTACTAGATTAGTATAAAATTTTATGTTTGATTTCTTCTTCTCACTCCATTCTTTTTCTAAAAAAGGATTTATTTTGTTATCATTAATAATTGAACGATAATCTTTATCTGCACTTATAATATATAAATCTTCTCCTACAGATACGTTTTTAAGAAGTGCTTCCCAACATATTGCATCCCCATATTTATTATCTTTACCTGGAGGATTCCCTATTTTGTATCTATTATATGCTAAATCTATTACATCATCACAAGTAATCATATTTTCAGATTTAAAAAATTCTGCTAATATCTTATCTGCCTCAAGAGTCTCAGAAGCTATATCTTTTTCAATTTTTTTCTTCCATTCTTCAAATTCAGATTTAATAGTTACAAGTTTATTGCTAATTTCTTTATATTCTTCGTATGCTTTTGTAAAAACAGGGTATCTAGGAATATCTAAGAGAAATTGTTTCATTGAACTTTTTAACTTATTCTCCCTATTTCTAATAATCTCATGATGAATTTGTTTAGGAATAATTAATTTTACACTATCCCCAATATGTTCCTTTAATTTTAAGAATTCTCCTAAATCATTCGATGTAAAATCATATAATGAAAGCCATATATTAGTATCAATAAATAAGTTTTTCATTTTTCCCTCCAGCAATTAATTTATTTACTCATTTATTATAACACTAAAAAACCATAATACAAATACGAAAAAAATCAATTTATACTCATAATATTATTTTACTGTATTAATCATTATCATTTATCCGAATTTAATAAAAATTCTAGCTCTCTTTTAGTTCCTATAACATTCTCTTTATTCTTCTTTGCTAACTTATAAATTTCCTTATTTATCTCTTCTACTTTAGATTCATCCATATCCATACAATAAAATTCTCCATTTTCAAAATAGTTTTTATTATGATATTGTTCTACTATTAATCCCAAACAAATTTCCTTACTTATTGGTAATATTGTAACTTTATTTCTTCCATCAAATGAAACTTCTGAAATCATTGTATCATTTATAATAAATTTTCTCTTTGTTTTATTTATTATAATATTAAATTTAAATTTGGCATAATTATAAAATCTATCATTTCCTAAACTTAATGTTGTTTCTAGTATATCATTTTGATTATATCCGTCCCACTATCTCACTAGTTAATGAATAATCATTATATTCTTTGATTCTTTTAGGATTCCTAAGCCAAGTTATTAGAAAAAAATTAACAATAGTTTTGATTTCATCCTCTTTTATTTCTAACCTCCCTTTTTTCTTTACCCATCTTTTTATTTTACTTCTTATCTCTCCTATAATTTTTTCAAATTTTTCACTTAACATCTCCTCAATCTTTTTATTATAATATCCATATTTCACATTATATTTATTTATTTTTTCACTCTTTATAGTTTTTGAATTAATATCTATATAATCAATCTTTTTTACACCTAGTTCTTTATACCCAAACTTCTCTAAAAATGAACTTGGAATTAATATATGTGAATCCACAACATATTCAAAAATTATATAATTCTTATTTATTTTAATTTTTGTCCAATATTTATTTTCTTCAGCAATTTCATAATTAGGGATTATATTTCCTAGTTGTAACATTATTTCTTGTTTTCTACGTTCTTTTATTCTGATTACTAATAACTCATTATTAATTATTATATTTTTAAAATCGTTTTTTTCTTCCTCATTTAAAAACTCACTTATTTTATTATGAACTTCTTTAATATCCTCTATCATTAATGCATTTCTCCTTATATTATTTTCTTAATAATTTATATTCTTCTTAAGTTATTATTTCTAAAATTATCATATAATTGTAATCACTTCTTATCTCTTATAGCCTTCCTAATTATTTCTAATAAACATTTTAAAAACCTCAAACTTTTAATAATATTTTAGTTTGAGGTTTTAACTGTCAACAATAAAAGACTATTTATTTCAAACATCTTTTATTCTTTATCTATTATCTTCTTGTATAATTCCATAAGCCTTCTTACACATTCAGATTCTTTCATCTTTTGGCCTCTAAATCCGTATGCTTCCATAACTGTTTTATCATTTTCTCTATGTGCTTCTCTAAGCTCAATTGGCATTGTGATCTCATCATATAATTCTGCTAAACTTGAATCCTTATACTTCTTCCTTACTTCTAATATTTGTTTAGCAGTTTTTTCTATTTTATCCTTTTGTTCTTTTGTAGGTTCTGGCCATGGGAAATTATTATATACTATATCTTTTGAATATCTGTACCTCAGCTCCAATCTACCTGCAACTGTTCTCATCCATGCCATATGTACATTTGATGTTAATACACCAAATTCATATAATGTTGCATTTGGTATTATCTGTGTTGCATTATTTGCTATAATCTTTCTATTAAGGAATCCCATAGGTATATATTTTCTTTTCTCAGATGAGGTACTTGGTACTAATAAGTAATCTGTATCTGGCTGTGCTATTTGACAAAATAAATATGGTATTTCTGCAAATTTTCTAGTACTTGATGCTTTACTATTTTCTCTGAACTCTTTACATGCTTTTATTCTTTTCTTTAAAAAATTAGAACTATTTATTTCATTTGGTTCTATTCCTACAAGCCATAGACAATACCTCTTTTTATTATTTATAAATTCTTCTGCTCCAACATATGGTCTGATCCATTTTTCTAGTTTTAGCTCTTCTTTTAATACATCATCCTTTTCTTGTTCTGTTAATATTAGATTTCCACCATCTCTTGGCATACTTCCAAACCTCATACTACTTACATCACAAATTGGAGTACTTCTACTTTCAATAAAATAATTATCCCCCGGAATTAGATATGGATTAATTTTGTCACAAATCTCATATTTACTAGTTGAAGTGTATAAAATACACTTATTGGTAAAGTCCTTCCCCCCCTAGTAAATCCAACGATTACGCAATGTACCCTAGCATTATTTTTTGCCTCGCTTTCCCAGTTGAAAGTTTTGTGTGCAAATATAATTTTAGCATTATATTTTTCAATTATATATTTCCAAAAGGTTATTACATGTTGTCCTTGGCAAATACTATTTGTAGAAACAAATGCACATTTTATCTGTGTATTTTCTATATAATCACATGCAAGCTTATACCATGCTGTAACATAATCAAACTCTCCTGAAACTTTAAGTCCTTCAAACACTTCCTTTATATCTTCATGTTGTTTTTTAGTCATAACCATTGCTCCAATAAAAGGTGGATTACCTATTATATATGAGCATTCTGTACTTGGAAGAACTTCTTCCCAACTTACAGAAAGTGCACTTCCTTCAAATATATTTTCATATGTTTCAAGTGGTAAAAAATCTGATAATTTTAAATTACTAGAAAGTCTATTTCTTGTTTTCTCCCACATTTGCGCTTCTGCAATCCAAAGTGCTGTCTTTGCAACTTTTACTGCAAAATCATTTATTTCTATTCCATAAAATTGCTGTATAGATACTTTTATTATATTTCCCATATCTTCAAACATCATATTTTCTTGTACTTCATCTAAGATTTCATTTTCTAATTTTCTTAAAGATATATATGTTTCTGTTAAAAAGTTTCCAGATCCACATGCCGGATCAAAAAACTTTAATTTTGCAATTTTATTTTGAAATTCTTCTAACTTTCCTCTTCTAGTTCTTATATTTTTAATTTCTTTTATTTCCTTAAATTCATTTTTTAAATCATTTAAAAATAATGGATCTATAACCTTATGAATATTTTCAATAGAAGTATAATGCATTCCACCACTTCTTCTAGTTTCTGGATTTAAAGTTGATTCAAAAACTGCACCAAATATAGTAGGAGATATATCTGACCAATTAAAATTATCTGATGCATCTGAAAGTAATGTTTTCCTTATCCTTTCAGTGAACTTCGGGATTTCTATATTTTCATTTGAGAATAATCCTCCATTTACATATGGAAAAACATTTAATTCATCTTCATATACATCCCTTTTATCATATGGAGTGTCTAATATCTTAAATAAGTCTTTTAATGCTTTTCTCATATCACTTAAATTTTCATATCTAGCTAAATAATCATGAAATGCTGACCTTTTCCCAAATAACCCTGAATCTTCTGCATAAAGACAAAATACTATCCTAACACATAACTCATTTAAATCTTTTTGTGCTTGTTCATCTTCTATATTTCTATATTCTTTAGAAAATGCATCATATAATTCTCCTACTAATTCTCCTGCTTGAAATGATATCTCCTCTTCCTTCTTTATATGCTCATTTTCTTTTTCAACTAAAAAATTCATTCTATAATATTCTTTATCTAAATCTTTTAATAATATTTCTTCTGGTTCTGAATTTAACCTTTCCATATCATATATTAGAAAAGATTTAAAATTACAAAGTACTATCCATCTTGATTTTTTAGAAAATGGAAGTTCATTATTATATCTCTTAGCTTGTTCATATGGTGTTAATAATGTTCCATCCGATTGCTTTATTGGACTTTTTAAATCTTTATTTATAGATTTTTGTTCTATTAATACATGTGTTTCTGAAATAATACCATCTATAAATCCTGTGGTTTTGTCAAGTTTTACTGTATCTTCAAATTTTATAAATTCTGTAATATTTTTTACTCCATACACCTTTGTTAATAATTCAATCCAAAATTTTTGTGATTCTCCTTTTTCATATCCCTTATTAATCCAATTTTTTATAAATTCTTTTACATTTTTTATTTTATGTTCTTCTAATATCATTCTTTTTCCTTATCTTTAAATCAAATTCAATTTATATACATATATCTTACCATAATTTTCTTCTTTTCTATATAGTAAACCTATTATTTGTCAATTATTATAATTCAATATATTTGCTATTAATTTTTTATTTTATATTAAAAACTTTATATCAAAAAAACACACTTTTTATGTGTGTTTTATAAATATTCTCTTATTTACTAGATTATCCTTTTTTATTCATTTTATTTTAAATTTAACTTTTTATTATTTTTTTGTTCCTCTTTGTACTATTCTTGCAAGAGGGTTATATGTATCTACAGTTATAAGTTTCTTTTCTTTTAATATACCATTTACATATACTTCCTTATATGTATTTACAGTATATCCTCTAGAACCACCTTGCACCACTTTTGTTTTTCCTTGTTTTAACTCTGGATTATCTTCATATTTTGTTTCTGGTTCTTTTGAAGATGTTTTACTTGTATATACTTTTGTTGTTACATTATCCACATTTATACCATATATTGAGATTTTCTCAATCCCATTTTGTGTTGTTGCAACTATTTTTATTGGATATCTTGTTGTATTTTTAAATTTAAAATCTATTGCCCCATAAAATACTGTTGCATCTCTTCCGTGGTTCTGCATATGATGTTATAAATGAGTGGTTTGATCTACTTGTTATTTCTAAATTTGAAAGTAATGCTGCATTATATAATGTTGAGGAAACTTGACATATTCCTCCTCCAATATCATCTACCACCTTACCACCACTATATATCGGTGCCGCTCTATATCCTGCATCTATTGTCCTTTTACCTACAACCTTATTATATGAAAATTCTTGTCCAGGTCTTAATATATATCCATTTATCTTACTTGTTGCAATTCTTAGATTTGTTGTCCTATCTACATTTCCAGTATTATAATTTGTTTGATATGTTCCGAAGTAAATCCGGGAATATATCTTTTCCAAGTTTATCATATGTAATCTCCGCTTTTACTTTTCTAAGTGGAATTATATATTCTTCTTTTTTTTCTTTTAACATATTTTTTGCTTCATCCATAGAAATTGCAAAATCAAGTCCATCTTTATCAAGTTTTAATTCTTTTGTTTGTTCATTATATGTTGCATTTTCTGGTTTTTCATAAATTTCATTATGTATTTTCTCAATATCAATATTGTTAGGTTGTTTTATATCTACAGGTATTGTTGTTTTTAGATCTTCATCAGATATCTTATCAATATCTTTCATAATTGAAACTATCTTTTCTCTTAAAGATAATTTATTTACTTCATTTCCTTTCATTCCTGGATATACAAAAAGTTTTGTTCCATCTACATTATATGAAGGTTCTTTCACCTTTTCTGGGATCTTTCCTGCAATCTCTTCAAGAAGTTTTTGCATTAATTCTTCGTTTATATTATATGATATTTCTAAATTTTTCTTATTAAAATATCTTGAAATTATTGTATAATTATTTTCTATTATATTACCATTTCTTCCTTCCATATATGCAAGGTCTACTAGTTTATTTATATCTGCATTAAATTCTACCATTTCAGGTTTTATTATTTGCTCATAATCTTTTAATACTGCTTTTATTTCTTTATTACTTTTTTCTTCATATATCTTAGCTATTTTTTCTTTAGCTTCTTCTTTTGTAAGTCCACCTATATTCATACTTCCTAAATATATATTTGGCGCTATTATATCTTTTCCCATATATATCATTGAAAATATTGTTGATACTAAACTTATCGCAATCATAAATAATAATATTGTTATTATAGCAACTTTTCTCTTATGACTCTTCCCTAATTTTTCTATAACTTTTTTTTGTACATTTTCTTCAAATTTTTCTTTTTCTTCTATTTCATCATCTTCTGTTTCTAAACTAGCTTTATCAATATCTTCTATTTCTTTTAATTTCTCATTTGTCTTTTGTTGTAACAAATCTAATTGTTCTTCTGTTTCAACATCATCAACTTTTACTTTTCCTACAGCATCTAAAACTATTCTTTTTTCATCTTTACTTTTTATTACAATATTATCTTTTTTCCCTAACTTATCAATATCATCCAAATCATCTATCTTATTTGTATCTATATTATCTTTTTTTTCTTTTTCAAAGTCATTATTATTAATGATATCATTTTCTTTACTTAATTGTTCTCTTTTATTTTTTTTCTTTCTTTTAGTAGTCTTTCCAGAAGTTTTAGTATCAATTTCTTTTTTTATTTCTTGGCTCTCATCTTTTTTAGCTCTTTTTTTTGTTTTTTTCTTTTTAGATGAAATATTTTTTTCACTATTTGTATCACTTTTTATATTATTTTTCCCATTTTTCTTTTTCTCTTCTTTTTTATCTTCTGCCATTATTATAATTTATCTCCTTGTATCATTATAATCATTATAGTCTTTTTTCTTTATATTCATCCTATTTTCTAAAACTTTTGGAAAAACTCCGAAGTGCTTTATTTATAGCATTAAATACTTGTTCTGAAAAAGCAAATATATTTTTTGATTTTTTTGTTACTAATAAGTCATTTGATTTTTGGTAAGAATATATCTTTTTCAAATTCTCTGGCTCAACTATTGCAGTAATTTTATCTTTAATATATGTATTTCTCATATTCCTATCTTTTTTATCAATATCATCAAATATTGAATATATTTCTATTTGATTGTTTTCTTTCCTAAATACTGCATTTACAATATAGCCAATTTCTGATTTTTGTAATTCATATTTTTCTTTATTTATTTCTAAAATATATTTTTTAAATCTATCTTCTTCAATTGTCCTATTTTCTTCTTCATTATTATATTTATATATAACCTTATATTCTTTCCCTATTATTATCTTATCAGTATTTAGGTATAGTCCTTTTATTATTTCCATACTATCCCCTATTTCTTTTTCCTATTTTATATTATTTTGTTATAACAGATATAGCTTGTATAACATTTTTTACTGGTATAATTTTAATCTTATATTTTTCTTTTTTTTCAAGCTTATTATATGTAACAAGTGGTAATATAACCTTTTTAAATCCCATTTTTTCTGCTTCTATAATTCTTTTCTCAGCCATAGCAACATTTCTTACTTCACCTGTAAGCCCTACTTCTCCTATTATTGCCATATCATTATCTATATGTATCTTCTTATAACTTGATATTATTGCTAAAATTATTCCGAAGATCTATTGCAGGTTCTGTTACTTTTATTCCTCCTGCTATATTCATATATACATCTTGACTACTCATTGGTATTCCTGCATATTTTTCTATAACTGCTAAAAGTAAGTTAAGCTTATTTATATCTACCCCTGAACTACTTCTTCTTGGCATTCCAAATACTGTTCTTGTTGTAAGTGCTTGCAATTCTAAGAGTATTGGTCTTGTTCCTTCTAATGAAGATACCACAACTGTTCCTATAGTATCTGATTCTCTGTCTTCTATTAAAACAGATGATGGATTTTTTACTTCTTTTAAACCTTCTTCTCTCATTTCAAAAATTCCAATCTCATCTGTTGAACCAAACCTGTTTTTTACAGTTCTTAATACCCTATATGCAAAATGTCTTTCACCTTCTAAATATAGTACTGTATCTACCATATGTTCTAAAACTCTTGGTCCTGCTATATTTCCGGTCTTTTGTAACATGTCCTACTATTACTGTTGTTATTCCATTTTTCTTACAAATATTCATAACTTTTGATGTTACTTCTCTTACCTGACTAACACTTCCTGCTGCAGAGGTTATTTCTGGAGAACTCATTGTTTGTATAGAATCTATTATACAAAATTCTGGTTTTTCTTGATATATTTTTTCTTCAATTTCTACCATATCTGTTTGTCCATAAAAATATAGGTTATCACATTTTATACCAAGTCTCTCAGCCCTTATAGATACTTGTTGTGCTGATTCTTCTCCGTGATATATATAATACTTTTTTATCTTTTCCAATATTATTACATATTTGCAGTATTATTGTTGATTTTCCGAATTCCTGGTTCTCCACCTATTAATGTAAGTGATCCTTTTACAAATCCTCCTCCGAAGTACCCTATCTGCTTCATTATATCCTGTAGACATTCTAGTATATACATCTTTAGGTGTGTCTATAAGTTTTACAACTTCTATTTTTTTACCATCCATATCTGTATATACTGTTTTATCATCTCTTGCTTTTATATTCTGTGCTTTTTCTTCATAATATGTATCCCAAGATCCACATGCTGGACATTTACCAATCCATTTTGGAGCTTCATTCCCACATTCTGAACATACCCAAATAGTTTTTAATTTTGCCATTTTACCTCTTTCTTCTATCTAAAAAATTAATATAAGTATATATTATACTATATTATTCCTAAACATTCTATCTAAAACATCAATATACATTCCGATGTGCCCATGTAAGCCCAATTATCCACTTAGGTTCTAATAATTCATTATCAATCTGTTCTGGTATAAATCCATGAATATTAGCTGTATTTGTAACAAACCTTAAATTTTCTAATGCTTCTTTTTCTTTATTCCTTACTAAATTATATTCTGCCATCCAAAGATTTGACAAAGTCCATGGATTTTTTCCGTCCTAAATAATTATCATTTTCATATCTTAAATATCCGTCCAGTATATGTTTTAAGATTCATTTCTATTCCCATATATGTATTTATCATTTTCTTTTCATTTACTGTAAATATATTAAAAGGTGTTACTAATGATAATGCTGAAATATCTATTCTTGGATTTTCTGTGTCATTTACATATGCTTGTTTTTCATTTGAATACATATTCATATGTATCCATTCTTTCACATCTACTAAAAATGGATTAATCTTTCTTATTTCCTTATTTATCTGTTCTACTTTAAGTCTATTTTCCTTATATGTTTCTTTTACTTCTTCATATATCATACCCATTGTTTTTAAACTTGCAAAAACTGCAGATATTCCAAATACACTTTCTCCAACATAATTTTCCCAAAGATCAAAAGTCTTTGTTCTCTTAGATGTTATTACATTTTCAATATATCTTACAATATATCTATATGCATTTTGTAACATTGGAAATATTCTTTTTAAAAACATAATATCTTTTGTGTACTTATAATAATCATATGCAATTAATATATTTATTGCTGTCTCATCTATCTGATATCCGCCAACTTGGTGCAAGTCTTGTATCACTATAAAATCTTTGTTCCCATCTACCATTTTTACTTTGCGTGTTTTTTGCAAATATTTCTAGATATTTTTTGACATTTTCAGACATTCCTAATATATTATATGCTCTCATAACATAATATAGGTCTCTTGGCCATACATATCCGATATCCTCCGAGAATGTTCTCTTTTTTCATCTGATTCTAGTGCTGCAATTACTGCACCTGTTTCATTATTTTTTAATATATTTAAAAGTATTATACTTTGCTTATATATCTCTGCTGTCTTTAAATCTACTCTGGATAAATCATGTTTTACATGTCTTTCTATTAACTTCTTCCAGTATTTTCCTAATTCATGTTCCCTATCTTTTACATTTATTTTCTTAACACGAATTATTTCCATTTCAAGCCCTGACATTTCTTTTTTGTCATTTTCATTAAAATATATGTATAATGGAAATTCTTTTGTTTCGTTTGGTTCTATCACTATTTTTTCAAATTTTATTGTTGATTTTGATGATAATCCCACATATTCTTGTTCTATATTTTCGAAATTTTTAAAATAATCTATAGGATATTCTAATTGTATATCTGAATTAACCCTTTTTTCCATAATTTCAGATTTTGAAAATATTGCAACACTATATCCGATGATTATAATGAATAATCGCATCTTGCATAAACATACTTGATGAATTTTCATATATACTACTTGTTATTCCACTATGCAACATTGGATATATAATAATTTTCTTATTTGATTCATTTTTTATTTCATAATTTCTTATATGCATATTTTCATTTAGTGGAATAAAATCTGTTTGTATAATACTTATATCCTTATTTAATATATACATATTAGTCTTTAATATATTTGTATCTTGTACATATTTTTGTTCATATTCTGTTCCATATTCTTCTCCACAAACATGTATATATTCCTCTTCTTCTGTCTCATCATATATTTTAAATGCTACATAAATATCACTAATCTGACTTTTAAAATCAGGTGTAGGAAAATATGTGCGAAGTATTCTCCCTCTTCTATCAAGTCCTACTGTTACTTTTCCATTTCCAATTATAGCATCATTAAAATATATATTTTTTGTCATACACCTCTCCTAAATTATATCATCTATATCATCTATTTCTTCTAATTTCTCATTTTTCTTTTTTCTCTTATTTTTTGAAATTGTTATTTCTTCAACATCTTTTTTTGTGTTTTCTTCTTTTACAATTTCTTTATCTTTCTTTTCTGTCTCTTTAAGCATTAAATTTATTGTTTTTTCTAATTTATTCAATTTTGCTAACACTTCTTCTAATATTGTCTTATCTGTATTTGTTGTAAGTTCTTCAGATTTTACATGTACATGTGTCATTCTATCTGCTATAGTATCTGAAAGCATTGAAATTTGTTCATTAAGATCTGATACCTTATTTGCAAATTCGATTTTTTCTTCTCTTGTTGCAACAACTTTTTCTTTTCCAAGTAAGTTTTCTTCTTTTTCTACAATTTCATCTACTCTAAATACATCCCCAAAACTTGGAATTTCTGTTTCTATTCCATATTCTTCTTCTATTTTACCTTTTAATACATTTTGTGCTTCTTCTTCTCCATGTACTAAAAATATTTTTTTAGGTTTTTCTTTAAATTCTCCAACAAAATTCATTAAAAGTCTTTGATCTGCATGTCCTGAATATCCATCTATATATACAACTTCTGCATTTACTGCAATTTCTTCGCCAAATATTTTAACTTTCTTTTCACCTTCTACAATTCTTCTACCGTAATGTATTTGCTGCTTGATATCCTACAAATAATATTGTATTTAACGGATTCCATAAATTGTGTTTTAAATGGTGTTTTATTCTACCAGCATCACACATTCCGAGATGCAGAAACTATAATATGTGGTTCTTTTAAAGTATTTAATGCTTTTGATTCATCAGGTGTTTTTGTAAATACTAATCCTTC
>ERZ773083.1310-NODE-1310-length-17201-cov-17.291905_pt1 | contig 17201 bp, 14 predicted proteins | sample MGYA00511465_ERZ773083 | MGnify/ENA primary metagenome ERZ773083 (study PRJEB29015, sample SAMEA2738001) | human oral metagenome | biome: human oral; feature: human-associated habitat; material: dental | place: China | collected 2060 ... | reverse complement strand
GACTCAATCGCTTTTTTCTACCCTTGAGGTCTCACATCTATTGTAAAGCTACATACATGATTCGCTGTACAAAAATAATCAAATTGAATTTCACATCTTTAAGTGATATAGTTGAGATGTAAATTCATTGTTTCACCTGAAAGGAATGAATATGGCTGGTTGGGATGACATATTAACTGAATTAGGACAAATACCGTCACCTTTTGATTCTATGAGACAAAAATATCTAGGAAAATTATCAGATTATACAGACAGGTGTACGATTGCTTATTATTCTTCATTTTTAGATAAGACAGATGTTCCAAACCTGGATGTTAACGATAGTGACATGGAAGGTTTTATGAATGCAGTAAAGGGACTCGAGTGTGACAAAGGTTTAGATTTGATATTGCACACACCCGGTGGCGACCCAACTGCTGCTGAGGCAATTGTAAAATATCTTAAAGAAAAGTTCAGCAGTGATATACGTGTAATTGTTCCACAGATTGCAATGTCTGCGGGTACAATGATTGCATGTTGTGCCAAAGAAATTATAATGGGCAAGCAGTCAAGTTTAGGCCCTGTTGACCCCCAGTTTAATGGCATTCCAGCACACAATATAAAACAAGAGTTTGATGAAGCGAAAGAAGATTTAAAAAATAATCCTGAGAATGCACAGTATTGGGCAATTAAGCTACAGCAATACCCAGCTGCTTTTATGAAGACAGCAATGGATGCCATTGATCTATCTGACGAATTAATCAGAAGATGGCTGGACGATGTAATGTTAAGTGAAAATAGTGATAAGCTAAACATGGCGGTATCTTTTTTGGGTAGTCATGAAAACTCAAAAGTTCACGGGAGGCATTACCAGTACAGGGAATGTATGGAAAATGGTCTAAATATAAAGTTAATGGAAGATGATGATGCCCTACAAGACTTGATTTTAAGCGTGCATCACAGTTTTATGATAACATTTCAACAGACTTCTGCCGTGAAAATTATTTCAAACAATCAGAATAAATCATTCATATTTTCTGTGGGAGGTAAACAATAATGAAAAGCATTAGCAGTAAACAGATAAATAGTTTATATAAAAAAGCTGGAGCTAAGAAAAACTGTGAAATCTCAAAATCTTTAAATACGGGAACGTTACAAAATAAATTAGCTTACTCTTTTAATTGCAAAGGGAATTCTCAAGTTTCTGTGATAAAATGAAATTTTATAAAGTGTCATCATAATTTTCATGTGCGAATTTTAGGTTCTTACGAAAACAAGCCACCGGTTCAGCCGGTGATTTGTTTTGGCTCTATAAGGGCCTTTTACCTGCGGTATCTTAAGATACGTTGAATAGATTCGCCAACCGCACGTATTTTCCTACAAGTCCTAAAGGACTATTTCATCTTTTCTCCTGTGAATGAATCAATATACGCCTTTAACATTTGATCATCTACTATATCGTCTTGGAGTTGTGTATGTATGTATTCAGCTATCTTTTTTTCATTTTTTCCTACTGTATCAACATAGTATCCTCGACACCAGAAATGTCTATTCCCATATCTGTATTTTAAATTTGCAAATTTATCGAATATCATAAGAGAACTTTTCCCTTTCAAATATCCGACTATTTGCGACACAGAATACTTTGGCGGTATTTCTACAAGCATATGTATATGGTCAGGGCATAGCTCAGCCTCAACAATGTTGATACCTTTTCTTTGGCATAGGATTCTTATCATCTTTCCTATTTCCACTCGGTACTTACCATATGTTTCTTTTCTTCTATACTTCGGTGCAAATACTATATGATATTTACATCTCCAGCTTGTGTGTGCTAGAGTATTTTTGTCATCCATGATGGCAACCTCCTTTGTTATTTGATGTGGTTGGCGAACCAACATCATGATAACATTGGAGGTATTTTTCTTGAAGCTAAAGCTATCCTAATCACACCGGCATAGCCGGTGGTTTATTGATTCACCTCGCTATCGCTCGGCGAATCCTCTGCCAAAGCAGAACCAATTACAAAGCGGACGGCAATGCCGTCCGCCTTTTTAAATATAAATTTCGCTTTGAAATCGATTCAAAAGTATACTACTCGTAAATCTTGTACTCCTTTGTCTCAAGAGCTCTGAGTGCACCATCAGCGAGAGACTTCATCTCTTCCTCTCCTGGGAATCTTAGAACTGGAGCAACCTTACCTACGTAGGAAGTGATTTCCTCACAGAATCTATCACTATAAGCCATTCCACCTGTGTAAACGATTGCATCTACATCGAAGTGAAGAACGGCAGACATAGCACCGATATCCTTAGATAGCTGGTAAGCGATAGCTCTGAATGCACCTAAGCACTCCTTATCTCCTTCGTCAAACGCCTTGTTCTCTACTGTACGGAAATCCTTAGTTCCTGTGTATGAGAATACACCAGCCTCATGACCGATGATTTTCTTTACTTCAGCCTTAGTCTTTCCAGAGAAGCATAGGTTAACGAGAGCATTTGCAGGAAGAGCACCACCTCTATCCATACCCATAGAACCATCGTCCTTTACGTTGTATACATCTACAACTCTGCCCTTTTTGTGAGCTGCAACAGATACTCCACCTCCGAGGTGAACTACAACTAGGTTGAGGTCCTCATAAGCCTTTCCGATTTCCTTTGCTGCCTTTCTAGCAACCGACTTCTGGTTAAGCGCATGGAAGAAGCTCTGTCTCTCCATACCCTTTAGTCCAGAGTATCTTGCAACATCATCAAGCTCGTCTACACAAACAGGGTCAACGAAGAAAGCAGGAATGCCAACTTTATCACCTAGTTCTTTTGCTAGATATGCTCCGAGGTTAGCAGCATGCTCACCGTAAGGTGGGTTCTTAATATCTCTGATAACTGCATCGTTAACGAGATAAGTACCAGATGGGATATGCTTGAATAGTCCACCACGACCGCAAATTGCGTCAAAATCTTCCAGTTTGTAGCCTTCAGCATCGAGGGTCTTCATTATTACGTCGCGACGGAATGGCATCTGATCTACGATGTTTGCATACTTGTCCATCTCAGCTGCATCGTGGTCAATACCTACGCGCATAAGCTCCTGATCATTCTCGTATACAGCAATCTTTGTGGATGTTGCTCCAGGGTTGATTACAAGAATCTTCATGTTACCAATTTCTCCTTTCGTTACCTCAATATTTTAATCATGTCCTTAGTATAAATACATTCGAACGTGATAACATGACTATTTATTTCTATTACCAGCTTTGCGCCTCTCGATCTCTTTGAGAAGCTTCTTGCGAAGTCTGATATCCTCTGGTGTTACCTCTACGAGTTCATCTCCATTGATGAATTCGAGTGCCTCCTCCAGGGTAAATGTTCGCGGTTGTGTTAGCTTAATCGTGTCATCGCTACCCGCCGCACGCATATTAGATACTCTCTTTGCCTTGCATGGATTTACTACCATGTCATCGCCTCTAGAGTTCATACCGACTATCATACCTTCATAAACGTGAGTTCCAGGTTCAACGAACATCTGCACACGCTCCTGAATATTAAATATTGCATATGGCGTACAGTTGCCTTCTTCCTGTGCTACAGCAACACCGTTAGTGCGCTCTGGAATTTCACCCTTCCAAGTTTCAAATCCCTCAAAGCGTCTAACCATGGTACCTTCACCATGAGTATCGTTGATAAACTCACTTCTATATCCCATGAGTCCACGAGTTGGAACGGAGTATTCAATTTTCGAATATCCGTTACCTTCGCTCATCATCTGCTTCATCATGCCCTTACGCATATTGAGCTTAGAGATAACCGATCCAGAATATTCATCTGGAACACTAACAACAACCTCTTCAACTGGTTCAAGCAGCTCCCCATTGTCACCGCGCTTCGTTACAACCTCAGGCTTAGATACAGCGAGTTCATATCCCTCACGGCGCATATTCTCTATAAGAATAGATAGATGTAATTCTCCTCTACCAGAAACCTTAAATGAATCAGTCGAGTCTGTAGGCTCTACTACCAGTCCAACGTTAACCTCAAGTTCTTTCTCCAGTCGCTCCTTGATATGTCTACTTGTCACGTACTTGCCGACTTTACCAGCGAACGGCGAAGAGTTAACCATGAAGTTCATCGATAAGGTTGGCTCCTCGATACTGATATTACCGAGAGATTCAGGGTGAGCCGGATCACAGATTGTCTCACCTATCGAGATGTCTGAAATGCCTGATACAACGACGATATCTCCGCACTCAGCTTCGTCAACCGACATTCTCTGAAGACCTCTGTATACAAATACCTGATTTATCTTGGCATTGTACGACTCTTCTTCATCTTTCATGACTACTACCTGCTGTGCTGCCTTGAGTGTACCTCTTGTAATTCTGCCTATTCCAAGTCTTCCAATATAGTCATCGTATGCAAGTGAAGAAATCTGTAGCTGAAGTGGCTCATCTCTTAGATCAGGATATGGGTCACAGTGTTCAACTATCTTATCAAGCAGAGGCTCAATATTGAACTCCCCAAAGCCCTTCGGACTCTTCTTGATCTTAGTTGTACCGTCGTCCACCATTATGTCAGCAACCTCGTTAGGGTCGCTTACGGCAATTCCTTGTCTTGCAATTCCATACATAATTGGGAAATCTAGCTGTTCATCATTAGCCTCAAGATCCATAAACAGTTCATAAACTTCATCTACAACCTCATCTATTCTGGAGTCCTTCTTGTCTATCTTGTTGATAAATAAGATAGGATTTAATCCCTGCTCAAGCGATTTATTGAGCACGAATCTAGTCTGAGGCATAGGTCCTTCACTAGAGTCTACTAGTAGAATTACTGTATCAACAGTCTTCATGATACGCTCAACCTCGGAGCTGAAATCGGCGTGTCCTGGTGTATCGACAATATTAATCTTGTAATCCTTGTACATGATAGAGCAGTTTTTGGAATATATAGTAATTCCACGCTCTCTCTCGATTGCATCACTATCCATTACACACTCTACAACCTCTTCATTGTCTCTGAACACATGAGATTGAGCAAGAAGTGCATCAACAAGTGTTGATTTACCTGCATCAACGTGTGCAATTACTGCGATATTAATTATCTTATTCTTTTCTCCCATCGTTATCCCTTCTAACTGGCTATATCTATATAATATTTATCTTCCCGAGCTGAGGAAAAATCTTCTTCTGCGGTTAATTACGTTGTAAACGCTTTCTATCGTTCTTTCAAATTGATAAAGCTCTCTAGTCAAAGTCTCGACATCACCATTTGAAACGCTAGCCATAGATGTGCGTCCTTCGGCGACAATTTCAAACCAATCTGGCGCTGTAACCTTGAACCCTCTGAACTTCTGTGCCCATATCTCATACTGCGAGAACTGCATAGCGTAAGGTAACATCTCGTAGAAATATTCAGGATTTGACTGCTGCATTATTGCAATATCCCTAGGCTGTGCCTCTTCTATGAAGTTGCGCATACCCATCATCCTGTTTGAAAGACGAGCATTTTCTCTAGCCCTCGCGGCCATTAGGCACGACATCATCGCTGCAAATACACCAGCAACTAGTATCAGAAGAGGAATCATTAGTGATTTATTGCACTTATACACGAGGTATCCCACGTACACAAGTTCAGATACATAAAGCACAGAATACATAGAAATTGAAAACTTGAAGTGCTTCCAATCCATATCGTACCTGAGATCAAATCTCCTTGTGATAATGTTCAAAATAAGCACGGAGAGCACGAATAACCCAGCTGGAATTCCATATTTAATCTCTTCTTCATACATATACATCGACACAAGAACAGGAATAGTAGCAATTGCAAGAGATATAGCTACAATACTTACATACCTAAACAGTTTAGATATCGTAGTGCTCGCCCTCATCTCGCGAGAGCTATAACCACTAGCAACACTGCTTTCAACATCGATAAGTATCCTTTTGAGCTTAACTCCTATGTCCTCCATCTCGACAGCTCTTCCCTCATAAACATCTTCAAAAAGCTCTCCATAAATTGCACGAATATATCTATCTTCGTCAATAGATGGTGTGTTAAGCTTAACTAGTTTATACTTCTTAGGAGCGTACTCAACTATCTTGAGGCATCCTGATATTCCCAGCCTAACTATAAGCGGAACGATATCTCGTATTGATAGCTTACCGTTAAATACATATGCTACGTCAGCAGTCGATATTCCATCAATTGGATTGGTAATAACCTTTTTCTTAAATTTAGGATCTCTTCCACCTGCTAACCACAGGATCAAAGATAGTGTTGCAGCAGCGATAAATAATACCCCTCCCAGTCCAACAGTCCACTCGTTATTTAGAGGATCTTTCCAGTATCCATTTGGAAGTTCGGCCTTAAAAGTGATGCCGAAATCTGATGGAATAAGCGAACCACTCATAGTAATAGTATTTCCATCTATGGAGTAAGACATCTTGTTTGATACATCCTGCGAACCAAACTGCCCCGCATAGTACTGAAGGTCATCCCAAGGAAAATCCTTGGGCAGCACTAACGTGAACTTGTAGTTCTGGATTGGTACCTCCCAATCAGGAGATAGCGCAGTCAAATAAAACAAGTCATAATTTTTATTCTTTTCGGCAAACTCCTTCACGATATAGGTAATCTTAAATGTATGACTTCCCTTTCTTAACTGTTTCTTGTGATTAATTACGATGTTATACTTCGAGCCGTTTTTTGACAAAGAAAAATCAGTACCCTTAACATCTACATCACTAATGATGTAGTTACCTGCGGGTACATCAAATTTAAGTTCCGAGAGGTTATTCGGAAGATTAACGGTTATCTGCTTAGAGACTTCATAAGTATGATTCTTTTTTACAACCGCTTTAAAATCATAGTTGTTAATCTCATAGCTATTGTCCTTAGTTGCACCATAAGAGTCAGCCAAAACTAGACCATGACTCACACTCATGATTGCAAAAATTAGTAATATTTTAAGTAAGTATTTATATATATTTGACAACACTTTACCGTTGCTCGTCATTATACGTCTCCTTCTAGGCAATACTCCTAAACATTATACCGCATAAAATGGTTAAGCACAATAATTCAAAGGAGCATAGAATAGTTGATACACTTTGAACCTTAGTATAAAATACATGATAGATACTATATTAACGAGGGCGTAATATGAAAAGACAAGATTATATATCATGGGATGAATATTTCATGGGAGTTTCCCTGCTTGCAGCTAAGCGAAGCAAGGATCCAAACACGCAGGTTGGAGCTTGCATTGTCGATAGTAACAATGTGATTCTATCCACTGGATACAACGGATTTCCTGTAGGTTGCTCGGATGATGATCTACCGTGGGACAGAACTGGTGAGGATACCAAGTACCCTTACGTTGTTCATGCCGAGTTAAACGCAATCCTTAATTCAGGAGGCAAATCTCTAAGAGGGGCAACAATCTACGTTGGACTTTTCCCATGTAACGAATGCGCTAAGGCAATTATTCAGTCCGGCATCAAGGAGGTCGTGTATTTAAACGACAAATATGCTAATGAAAAATCCACCTTAGCATCTAAGAGACTTCTCGGCATGGCTGGAGTTAAGCTTCGCAGGCTCACTCCTAGGGAGAAGAATCTCGTTCTAAGCTTCGAAAACGAGCTTGATAGATAGCACTTGGCTTTATTACGATTATTAAGGAATTATTTTGTTAATTGGAGGTAGTTTTATGAAACTTCTAGTTGTTGGTCCTCGCGGCAAAATGGGTCGCCTGATTACAGCAATCGCTGCAGACCGTGAAGACATCACTGTTGTCGGTGGTGTCGCTCCTTCTGATAGAGATTACATTGGAAAGGACATCGGAGAAGTTGCTATGGCAGGCAGAGTGTTAGGTGCTCCTGTCGTTTCGGATATCGAAGAGCTAATAGATGACTGTGATGTGATTATAGATTTTGCTACTGTTGAGCAGGCAATGATTACACTCGAAGCTGCGAAAAAGCACAAGAAAGCACTAATCTGCGGAACCACTGGATTCAGCCTAGAACAGCGGGAAGCATTTGAAGAAGCAGGTAATATAATCCCTGTAATGCTTGCGGCTAATACATCTAGACTTGTAAATGTTATGTATAAACTAATCGAAGATGCTACGAAATTAGCTGGTGATGTGGATGTTGAAATACTCGACATGCACGATGGTACTAAGCTTGACTCACCTAGTGGTACGGCTAAAGAAATCGGAGAGCTCGTAGCTAAAACTAGAGGCGAATCTCTCCACGATGTAGATAGATACGGCAGGCAAGGAAGGTGTCCTCGCAAGCATGGCGAGATTGCTTTTCACTCCATCAGAGGCGGAGATATCTCAAGCAGCCATACGACATATTTTGTAGGTCTCGGCGAGAGACTTGAGATTACTCATCACTCTCAGAGCTTTAAGTGCTTTGCTGCCGGTGCAGTTGACTGTGCAGTTTACCTCAGCAAGCAACCTGTTGGATCATATACGGTTCAGGATTGCTTTGGGCTGTAGACTATTTATGTCAATCAACCCATAGTGAATATATTGACTTCTGCTCCTTTATTTGTTGTTTATAGACCACATTTAAAGTGTCGCAGAAGTTTTTCATCTATAATGATATTTGTTTATTACCCTACCTCATAATACTAACTGTATAATTATTTATATTAAGATTTAAAGCTTGATTTGTAGTTTTTTATTATTCTTTATGATGAAACCAATAAGAGTGGAATCCAGAATTAACAACAAATCCTCCCTTAGGTACTTGTCGTATTGTATTAACTATATTGATGTAGTCCCCTACCCCAAAAATAAATGGAAATGCACAGTACGATAATACTTTGGTTCCTATATCTCCCATGTTTACAAAAAAAACAGCCCAGAAAATATATGGAATAACGGCAAAAATTAATGTTGGCGCAATGGACATTAGTATGAATCTTTTTTTCTCGAGTGGCTTTGTAGAGTGACATGCTAGCACCCCATTGCTTAAGGATATGTAAATCTTCACATCCGCATTTTTTCCATAACACACAGCATGGATATATTCATGTAATATCGCCTGTATAATCCAAAGAGCTACTATATCCAAAGTAAAGTAATCTGCACCTATGTATGGTACACCCTGAATATCGGAAATTACCTTACTTACGGTAACAAAAATAATCGTTACAACTATTGCTAAAAGTAACATCTTAAGAACAAACGCCTCAACATCCTTGCTCTCCTTGAACATAACTGCATTATCAGGTAGATTCGCTTCTTCCAGATTATGCAAATCCTTAATTAATTTATGCTTATTTAAAAACTTATACATAAAGGTGTCCTAATATATACGATATAATCAATGAGGTAATAATACCTAAAAAAAACAGTACAAACTTATTCATATTTTCTCCAGTAAGCGGTGGTACTTTACTAGTATCACCGCTAAATATAATTTATAACTAATCTATTGCTATTTTCCCCTATTTCCCCAAATGTATTTTTCCGGAGCACACCATCCACATATATAATCTAACATATCTGCAATCCACTGTTTATTTAGACTATCCGCTAAATTGTTGTGATACCTAAAAAGTATGTTATATGCTTGCTCTTGTGCAACTCTTAATTCTTTTATTTTAATCAAAATATCATATCCCTGCATATTGTATGCATGATAATTTTCCTCAGTTATATTCGTGGAAAGTTGCTTTATTTGATTAAATAATTCGTCTGCTGTACACATTAGAGGCTCCATAAATCGCTCTATCAACTTATCCGCCTGCTTTATGCCGTCGCATGCTGCTGATGTAATACCACCTGCATATCCACAGCCCTCACCTGCAGGATAGATGCCGGAAATCGTTGTGCTTTCGCCTGTCTCCCTATCTCTAATTACTCTTAGTGGTGCCGAGCTTCTAGTTTCAACAGCTTTAATCACTACATTTGGGCTATCATATCCGTGAATCTTCTTGGCGAAATTCGGAACCGCTTCTCTTATCGCTTCGTATGCGAAGTTCGGAAGAGATGCAATGACCTTATCTGCTTTTCCAGAGAGGAACTCACCCATGGTGCAGGTTGGAGGTTTGTAGTTTCCACCACCGTTTTCAAAAGCGAGCCTTTCGTACTTCTGCTGGAATCTGATGCCTGCTAGTACATCCTCGGATTCAAAGTCGCTCACTCTCACATCGCAGAGAATGCCACTGTTAGCAGTGCCGCTATCTCTCCGTCTGTTGCTCATGCCGTTAACGCAGACTTCTCCACTATGTGTCGAGCAAGTTACAACCTCACCTCCAGGGCACATGCAGAAAGAATATACGCCTCTTCCATTGCTCGCTTTGTACGAAACCTTGTATTCTGCAGGCGGAAGCCTATCCTCTGCTCCGTACTGTGCTCTATCGATTAGCTCCTGTGGATGCTCCATTCTAACGCCTATAGAAAGCGGTTTCTGCTCCATCGCAAGTTTCGAATCTTTGATTAACTCGTACGTATCTCTCGCACTGTGACCAGTGGCAAGAATCATCGCATTGGTCTCAATAACCTCTTCACTTCCGTCTAAAGAAGTGACAGTTACAGACCTTAGTTTGCCATTTGAAATCGATATATCGCTGAGCTTTGATCCAAACCTAACTTCGCCACCGAGGGCAATTATCTGCTCTCTAAGCCTTACTATCACTGCCCTCAGCACGTCTGTACCTATGTGAGGCTTATGCTTATATATAATTTCCTCTCCTGCGCCAGCATCAGCGAAGGTTTCCATTACGAACTTGATATTAGGATCTTTGATGCCGCTGGTTAGCTTTCCATCTGAAAATGTACCGGCTCCACCTTCTCCGAATAGAATGTTGGAATCTTCGTTTAGAACGCCCTCGCTTTTAAACGCCTCTACGTCCTTAACACGTTCAGACATACCCTTGCCACGCTCTATGACTATCGGTCTATATCCATTCCTAGCAAGCTCTAGGGCAGCAAATATGCCGCATGGTCCAAAGCCTATGACAAGCGGGCGACCTATAAGCTTCTCACTTCCAGACATCGGGTCCAATTTTTCAATTTGCTTATGCAAGTTACACTTATGCTTTTTTGCAATTCTAGGGGATACCTGTACTCCTGTCGTAAAATCTACGGTATATACCATGAATATATTTGACTTATCCCTTGCGTCTATCGACTCACGAGCAACCTGCCACGTCATGATATCCGAAGCTTTTAAAGATAGCTGCTTAGATATTTTGGCTGGTAAATCAGTCATTTCACGTCCCACAGAAAGCTTAACTTCGCTAATCCTGTATGAATATTTACCAGGCGTTTCTCCGCCGCGCCATACTCTATCTACAATTCTAGTTTCCATACTTTGTATCTCATCCTTATACTTTATCCCTTTCAACTCCCTACTCGTACCTAGGCTAAATACGGTCTGCCACTGCAGCACCTGCACGCTTTCCGGACAGAAAAGCATGATTTAGGTTATATCCACCGCAAAAGCCGTCGTAATCTAGAACTTCACCAATAATATATAGATTCTTTACTAGATTTGATTCAAACGACGATTGATCAACTTCAGATTCAACAACTCCACCTGAAGTGCACTGTGCTTCTTTCCACCCCTTCTGGCCTGTCGGCTGGAACTTAAGAGCGCTCGCACTTGCTACTAGCTTATCTCTTGCTTCTTCTGATGATAAGACGAGAGAGTCTTCATCTGCTTTAAAGCCTGCCTGCCTAATTATTTCAAGCGCTACGCCTTCCTTGAAAACGGTCTTAAACACATCCACAAGCTTCTCACTTACAAATGATTCATTACGTATACTACCATTTCTCTCGGCGGCACACTTTAACACATCTCCTAAATCAATTTCCCTACACAAATCGAGCACGATCTCAAAGCTTGAAAAAGTATCACCTGGTTCAAACCTCATCATCTTAGATAGATTGAATATACAGATACCAGAGAGCCCAAACTTAGTGAATTGAATTTCACCGTATTCTCTATGTATTTCTTTACTGTTCTTAAAGAGCTTCGCTTCCGCATGTACTCTTGTACCCGACAGCTTTGATAAATCTGCACCACCACACTCTATCGGTGCAAGTGAAGGCACGAGCCTAGTAACAGTGTGACCAAGTCCTCTGAGCCACCTGTATCCTTCTCCAGTTGAACCGTATACAGGTGCGGACTTGCCACCTACAGCTATTACAAGCGCTGACGAATATGCGGTGCACTTAAGTGCATTAGCCGATTTACCTTGGCTACTTGCGTCCCCCATGGAAACCGACGTTACGAATTCAGTCTTGTCAGAAGCATACGATACTTCCAGTGCAGTAACACCAGTATATACCTTTACACCGAGCTGCTTTAGCCTTAACTCAAGCAGTTCTGAAACATCAGCAGCAGACTCGGACACAGGGTAGAGAAAACCATTTTCATTACTCTTAGTCACTATACCTAGGGAGCTCAAAAAACTAATAACTTCACTATAACCTTCCGCATTAACATTAGTTATATTGCATCTTCCATTACCAGTCGCACGAAGCTTACGGCCCATGATTTCATTTTTTTCAATCAAAACCACATCAATCTTAGAATTGCTTCGCTTGGCACTTATAGCTGCTGCCATGCCTGCTGGACCACCGCCGATTATTAAAATGTCACCTCTTAGAGTTTTGGGGAGCTTCAGGCTAAGGTCTCCGCCTTTATTCCCTCTGTACTTATGCGACATAATACACCTTCTTGCCTATGTAAAATCATATAATTATATCATAATAGGCTAACACAAACATGCCCAGATGATTGTATTAGCCCATAATTCTTGTGGTTATTAACTTTATGTATTCGCTTTATACTATGCGAACTTCTCCGCTGCGGCCTTTAGCTGCTCAGCCTTATCTGTGTCTTCCCATCTAACACCGAGCGCATCTCTACCGAAATGTCCATAAGCTGCCAGTGCTCTATAGATTGGCTTAAGAAGGTCGAGCTGCTTGATGATAGCAGCTGGTCTCATATCGAAGTTCTCTCTCACTAGCTTGGCGATATCTTCATCCTTGAGTCTTGCAGTCCCATAAGTGTTTACATATACGGAAACCGGCTCTGCAACCCCGATTGCATAAGCTAGCTCAATCTCGCACTTGCGAGCAAGTCCAGCAGCGACGATATTTTTTGCAATATATCTAGCCATATATGCACCACTTCTATCAACCTTCGTTGGATCCTTACCAGAAAAAGCGCCGCCACCATGACTAGCATATCCGCCATAAGTATCAACGATGATCTTACGCCCGGTCAGACCGGAGTCTCCCTTTGGACCACCAATTACAAATCTGCCAGTAGGGTTAACGAACAGTTTAGTTTCATCGTCGATTAGCTCGGAAGGGATAATTGGCTTAATCACATGCTCAATCATATCGCGTCTAATCTGTTCGAGAGTTGCATCTGGATCGTGCTGAGTTGAGATCACTACAGTGTCCACTCTTACAACCCTGTCATCATCGTATTCAACTGTCACCTGCGTCTTACCATCAGGTCTTAAATAGCTTACTGTGCCATCTTTTCTAACTTCAGCAAGCCTTCTTGCCAGTTGGTGTGCGAGAGAAATAGGCATTGGCATGAGTTCTTCCGTCTCATCACAAGCGAATCCGAACATCATGCCTTGATCTCCTGCACCGGTCATGGCATCATCGTCAGCTTCTTTTCCTTCCTTAACTTCAAAGGATTCGTTTACACCCATAGCGATGTCAGGCGACTGTTCCTCGATGCTGACGAGAACTGCGCAAGTGTTACCGTCAAAGCAAACTTCACTACAATCATATCCTATACTTTTAACAACACCTCTAACAATTCCCTCTATATCTACAGTGCAAGTGGTCGAAATCTCACCAAATACGATTACAAACCCCGTCTTGGTTGCTGTCTCGCATGCTACATGAGCATGAGGGTCTTCGGCAAGTATGGCGTCAAGAATTGCATCCGATATTTGATCGCAAACTTTATCAGGATGACCTTCTGTAACCGATTCTGATGTAAATAGTTTCTTCATTAAAAACCTCCATTGAGCATTACTGCCCTTCTTCAAATAAAAAACTCTTCAGCATGAGCCACATGCATGAAGAGACAAATTTCATCTATGAATATGTCTCCTCATCTTTCAGGCTTTGCCTGTGGGACTTGGCACAACCGCAATATGCGATGCTGCCGCGAGTTCATCGGGCCCATTCCCTCACTCGCTCTTAATAAGGATTGTAAAAGTATTATATATGTAAATCCATTAGTGTCAAGTTTCATATGTTACATATTATGGTTTTTTGAGAAAAATGCCAGCGAGAGCGAGATTATAGCTCAGTTTTGGTATAATTATAGTGTTATGGACTGACAAGGAGAATTAATATGCCCAAGCTAAGAGTTGTAGAAGGTAAACTTTCGAGCAAATATAATCATTTTAAAGACTATCGTTTTGACTCATGTATAGCGACAGACACTCGTCTCATGGGTGTCGTAGCAATGAAAGTCTCGTGGACTGCAAAGGATGGAAGTAGAGATAAACTCTTCCAGCTTATTCATCTGGATTTCTCAGAATATGGCGTAGATGATTACCGTGAGATATTCTCTAATGCTAACAACCTTGAAGGTGGACGTGAAGTTAGGTCTGAATGGAAGCGTATATCGGGTGGCCTTGGAGGCAGCGAAGTTAAGATTCCATTCTTTACACTTGTACAGCTAATTGATGAGGTTGTAGCGACGAACGAAAAATATTATGAAGCTCACGAACCATTTATTCAGGCCTTTCGCAAAGAAACATTGACGAGGCTTAAACTCATGAAGGAGGCCCCTATTAAGCTACTTTATGAGGGCAATAGCTTTGAAGAGAAGAGTAAGGAAGGTCAGCAGTTAGTATGCAAATCCCCTCTCACCTCATTTGAACTTATCAACTACTTCCTCATGAGGATGCTAGATAAAGATTTTCATGGTGCTTCATATCTCGGAGATGTGACCACCAGTGAAATGCAGCAATGCAGGTTTAAGGAAATTGGTCTAGCGGAGCTGGTTAGAAATAAAATATCAAAAGAAACAACTGCAGCTACTTCTAGCGGTGAAGAGGCAGTGTACAAGTGTAGATTCACAGCGCTTTCTGATTCATATATCTACGGCGAAGCGTTGATCACGCTTACACCACGCAGCCTCATGCGAACACGCCGCGTCCTAAAATTCGAAGTGACAACTCTAATGCGCATCTCCAGCTACGAGGCAGCGCTACAGCTCCAGCAGGCCGAGTATATAACACTTTACGAATTGACAGTGCCTGCAGAAGCATTCGATCTGGATGATTCCGTATTCGGGGCAGACGCCACCATGTCGCCAGCCCCTAACGGAATCACGTATATACTATACAACAAGGATAATTATCATGTGGATTCATCAAACTACTATATGAATCACGACATGTATGGAGCATATCTATTGACCCCTAATAATGAGCTCGTGGTCATGAGCCATGACATCATCAAGATAACCAATATGGAGGCCGATATAAGTAGAAGCGTGAATGCTAGCAAGCTCGAACTGAAAGGCAGATACAAGCTAGAAACTCAGGTATTTAAGAGCTTCTCAGAGATGCCTGGTGCAAAATTCAGCGAGATGATTTATAGCCCTGAAAATAACGACTGATTTTATCTGTCAATGGTTGTTCTTTTTTGGCTATCAAAATTAGCACGAGTTATCCACATCGCTTGAATCCCAATAAAATGCACACATCAAGAATTATCCACATAAAAATCAAAAATCGTATACAATCTTTTCAACACACAGAAGTGGATAAGTTGACAAAGAGAAATGCGCATTTTTTAAGGCTTAGCGATTCTAATCTGATATGTCAATAGAAGTTATCAACAGTTTTCAAAAATGTTTTTATACATTTTTGTTCGATTTATAGAAGAACAATTTTGCAAGGAGGAAATATGACTACTGAAAAAGTTTTCCACAATGATCAATACTTGAAAACACTCGAGGCGACAATAACCGATATAGTTATTTCCAAAGGAAGAGCTGAAATTATAACAGATAGAACCATTTTTTTCGCTGAAGGTGGTGGACAGCCTGGCGACAGAGGTACCATTCATTTATCAGACGATAACAGTAAAATAGTAACAATTTTTGATACTCATGATTCGGGTGATGCAGTGGCCCACTACACCAAGGACGAAGTGCCATTTACAGTCGGCGACAAGGTCATCTTAGAACTCGATTGGACATTTCGTTTCACCAATATGCAGAGACACTATGGTGAACACATTCTTAGTGGTGCGATATATAAACTATATAAAGGAGCCAACAAAGGTTTCCACATGGGACAGAATTATATAACCATTGATATTGATCTCGGTGGTAAACTCATGACGGAAGAAATGCTCGAAGCATCTGAAGAACTAGCTAATGAAGCAGTATGGTCAAATCTTCCTATACAAGCCCACAAGTTCGCTTCAGTCGAAGCTGCGAACAAGATGCCTCTTAGAAAAGCTGTTAACGAAAAGGTAGATGGAGATGTCGTAGTTGTCACTGTGGGCGATCCTGAGAATCCATTTGACTGCTGTGCATGCTGCGGTACCTACCCTGCCTTTAGCGGTGAAGTCGGTGTAATAAAAATATTTAAGGCTGAGCCTAACAAGGGGATGACCAGAATTTATTTTGACTGTGGCCGAAATGCATTACACCACTATCGTGAAACACACAAGATTTTGACTGAAGTAGCTGAAAAATTTTCATCAAAACCAGAGAACCTAATGCACGCTATTGTTAAGAAGGATAAAGAAGAGGCCGAACTAAAAGGCGAGCGTGCAGTTCTCGCTGAATATGTTCGTAATACCGAAGCAAAAGCGGTTGCATGTAGTCTCGAAGCGGGAATAAATTTTGTATATAAAGAGTATGATAATATATCTCCTAATGATCTTCAGAAGCTTGGTTTTAAGGCACTCGAGATGATTGACGGAGAAAAGCCACTCCTAGCCCTTGCAAATTCCCCTTCTCATACGCTCATACTCGTTTCCGACGGGAACTATCCCTGCGGCACCCTCGTAAAAGAACACGCTAAGAACTTTGGCGGAAAAGGTGGTGGCCGCGATGATAATGCGAGAGCACAATTTGACAGCAGAGATGGTCTTGAATCATTCGTGGAAGTTATAAAACAGAATTTATAGCTTGATATATTCACATTATATTGTGTTATAATCAGCTTAAGGAGGCGGTGTTATGTCAAATAAAGTCA
>ERZ773083.1305-NODE-1305-length-17227-cov-10.475775_pt1 | contig 17227 bp, 14 predicted proteins | sample MGYA00511465_ERZ773083 | MGnify/ENA primary metagenome ERZ773083 (study PRJEB29015, sample SAMEA2738001) | human oral metagenome | biome: human oral; feature: human-associated habitat; material: dental | place: China | collected 2060 ... | reverse complement strand
TCTTTGAGTTTTAGCTGTTTTCGCTCTTCCTCAATTATCGATAACGCATTTTCTAGTCGGTGACTTTCTGATTGAAGAGCTTCTAATCGTTCCTCAATCATACTTACTCCTTAAACAGGCTTCTATCTGGTACAAAGTTGGGGTTACGCACTCCACGGCTGGTCGCTTGAGCTGTTGAACTACTTTTTTCAATTTCGTGAGCCAGATGCTGATCCACGCCCACAAACTCAGCAGCCGTTGTATGAATTAAATGGATAAAACGCTGTAAAACATTGGAAAGCAGCTCCCCATAGTTACTTTCGCTCATGATCTTATCCTTAGCTATATCATTACCAGAATAACGACTTTGTTCATCTGGATGCGCCTGACCCACATCTGATATGCTCCCAGCGCCTGTCATAATACCTGAAGCAACCGATTGAGCAACTCCTACTTCGCTTTTTATATTTCCCATAGCTCTCTTTTCCTCATTCTCCTTATCAACATTGAATTTATTTTATCATATTTAATACTCAAATGAAATAATTCCTTAAATCTTACTGATTTTCAATTTCTTCACCCATTTGCGAGAGTGCAAATACACTTCATCTACCTCTGGGTAATCGTCTCTGAGATAAGATCCTTTATCCAGCAGATTTTGGGAACTTATTTTCATACCAAACAATAACCATTGAGCATTGAGACGAATGTACTTCATCACTGGATGAACCTGCAATCCCAATGCTTGATAATCGCCGCCAATAATTAAATGAAAACCAACTTGACTGGCTTTTTCAAAGATAAATTGAATCTGTCCCTCATCCATCTTACTATATGCAATAAAAGATTCTAAATTAGGAATAAAGATAAGCCAATCAGTCGCCTTCCCTTCTTTCTGGCGTTCTTCAATGTAATGGCCTAATTGATCTGCCATTCCCGCAACATTTTCTGACTCGCCGATATATTCTGTTACCTGTTCTTGATAAGTCATATATCGCTGCTCCGAATCAATCAGCATAATTCTTAGATTTGGAATACTTACTGCCGTCTGAAGTAAATGAATCATCATCGTTTCAATGGCCTCATCTGTGTCACCTAGATACAATAGTTGCTTCAACTTAGAAAGAGGGATGCTGACATTGTCAACCTCTACTAAATCCAAACCAATTGGGAACTCTTTCGCTTCTATCGCTGCCTCTACACTGCCCTTCTGACGGAACGCTTCAAATTTAAGCTCTCTCGGAACAACTGGAATAGACTCAGGACGGCTACCAGTCCAACTTTGATGCATCTCTTCTGCTTCCGACTGCAACTGTTGAATTAAATCAAATGCATCTCTACCATAAGTAGGAAGAGCTGTTTGAAAGACTTCTGGTTCCTCTATTTTTTTCAGACCACGTCCCGGAATCCCTTCCATGATATAATCAGTTCGACCAATTAAAGTTTTAGCCTCACTATCTTCTGCCATCTTCAAGGCAAGCCGTTCTTTCAAAGTAGAGAGCATTCCAGCCTTGAAGACTCCAATTCTGCTTGCAGTAAAGACAAGATAAATCCCTAAACTGCTTCCTTCACGAGACAGCGTTTGGAACATTTCCTCCAAAACTGCACTAAAAGTTGTCTCCTTAATTCCATCATAGCTATCTACTACAATCAAAATAGAGGGCATCGGTTCATTGCTGGCTTTCTTATATAGAGAAATATTCGACACTCCATAGCTATTAAAAGCCACTTTGCGTTCGGACATCAATTTCTTCATCCGAAGAATGAATTTGGTAGTTTTCTCTTCATCATCAACCGTAAAGGAATCTGCCACATGCGGTAGAATGCGTAATGGTAAAAGCCCGTTTGTCCCAAAATCAAACAAGTAAAACTGTAGCAACTCTGGTGTATTCTGCCGAGCTAAATCCATGACAAGAGTTTGAAGCAGAGTTGATTTCCCCATACTTGGAGCAGAAAAAATAATCAAGTTCCCATCTGTTTCAAAGTCATGTGACAAGATTTTCTGCAATTGTTTTTTAGGTAGATCCACTATTCCGATGATGGCCTGTAAAGTATTGTGCCCAGCAGCCCACAAATCTTGATAAGAAGTTGGACGTAAATCCGGAAGATAAATCATCTTTTCTAACGGCGGAAGCCACGGCTGCGGCAAAGCAATAATTTGCTCTCTTTTTGCTTCCTGAATCAACTCTGCTACAATAGCGTCTAGTTCTGTAGGAACCTGTTGAATGTCATCGATGTGTTCTAAACCAGATAAATCTTCATTAAGTAATTCATATTGACCTAAGGCATTTATTTGATAAATCGTATGATCCTCAATGCCCTGACCTTCTTTTTCAGGCTGATAATCTGCACCTGACCAAGCAGACTGGAAGAGTTCATACACCTCATTGTTGCCTACTTGCAGATAAGCTCGCCCAACTTGAGTAATTTCTGCCGCATCTGGTGTATGAAGCATTTCATTGGAATCACTCTTATCTGCTACTTTCAATGCAATTTTAAAACGCGAGTTAGACCAAATCTGATCATCTACTACGCCTGTCGGTTTTTGTGTAGCAAGGATTAGATGAATTCCCAAGGAGCGCCCAATACGTGCGGTAGAAACCAATTCCTTCATAAAATCTGGTTGATTTGCTTTTAATTCTGCAAACTCGTCTGAAATCAAAAATAGATGAGGCATTGGTTCAGTAGCTTCTCCCAGACGATATTTCTTCTGATATTGATTGATATGATTTACATCATATTGTGCAAAGAGGCGCTGTCTCCGTTTTAATTCTGCATTAATAGAGACCAGCGCCCGCATAGATTGGACGCCATCTAAATTGGTAATCGTCCCAAGTAGATGCGGTAAATCTTTAAATAGATTGGCCATCCCTCCGCCTTTGTAATCAATGAGCAAGAAGCCTACGTCATAAGGGTGGAAATTGACTGCAAGAGACAGAATATAAGACTGGATAATTTCAGATTTCCCAGAACCAGTCGTTCCTGCAATCAAGCCATGCGGCCCATGGGCTTTTTCATGCAAATTGAGTGAAACAACATCCCCTTGACCTCTCAATCCTAACGGCACAGCCAAACTCTTATAAGGAGCATGCTCTTTCCAACGGGAAGCGATGTGTAAATCTTCAACTGTCTCTGCTTGATAGAGCTCCATAAAGGTAACTGAATCCGGAATCGAACTTTTCAGATTTTGTAAATGATTCAACGGCGCCAAACGGCGAGCAATACGTTCTTTATCATAATCAACAGGAAAATGGTCTAATTGAAAATCAATTTCTTTTAATTCGCCTTCTTCCAATACTAATTGGCCCATGTTGCGGTCTTTGATATTGATAACAGTCTTTACATTTTCAGATAGAGAGCTGAGGACGTCTTCTACGAAGATAAGGCTGCATCCAAGATTTGTCGGATCTTCTGTGAAAAATTCCATAATCACATGATCAAGAATCAGCTTTTCATCCGTCACCAAGACAATATAATGTGGGGTAAACAAAGTTGATTCTCGCTTACTCTGTTCCGCTTGTTGATGCTGTCTTAATTTCAAGATCTGGTTTAAACTATTTAAAACCTGATCACGTGTTCGTTGATTATAAATCAGACCTCGTACATTGAGATTCTGTAGACTGGCATGAGGAAACCATCGCATCCAGTCCCACTCTTCTTTTTCTTCCTCCGGTACAATAGTAATAAATTGCACATCATGATAACTATGGAAAAAAGCAATTTGATTGATCAGCAACTGTAGTTGTTCAATCACCAAAGAACGAGGACCAATATAACCAACTGGACCATGTGCTAGATTAGCAACAATCGGCATGTCTTGAATCTTTTTATGACGAGAGTATAGACGATACCCTTCTTGTTCTAACGAATCTGTCTTTTTACTTCTCTCTTTTTGATCATAACTAATATGATAGCTGGTCGGAACTGTTCCTAAACCCAGTCGATAATGTAGAAAATCAAAGTGAAGAGGTGTCTTTTCATAAATACGATGATTGTACTCTTGACTCAATTGATCTAATGCAGTGACGGAAGGATAATGGTACAGTTGTCCTTGTCTTTGCTCTTTTTGAAGCTTCATAAACTCCATTGATTTTTTTGCTAGATAGAGTCGATAATTTTCGATTCTATCTGCAACATTTTGCTTGTATTGCCGACGATTTTTAAAATAGCTAGTAATCGAAAAGATAATTGTCATCAAAGACATAGACAAAGTCGCCAAAATATAGAGACCACGCGGCTGAAATAACATAATAAGCACAGTCACTCCTATCATAACCATAGGTGGTAGGATCAGCCGTATCAACTCACCAGCCGGCTTTTGAATTTCAGCTTCTGGTGCATTCAAACTTACTTTATCTTCTGAACTACGGTAAATAATACGCGGCGATCGATGATAATCTGGATATTCATCATAAAAATCATAATTTGACTGATATTTTTCAATAATTTCTTCTTTAACACTGACCGCACCCAGCACTTGAAGTTCATCTTCAAATACTTTTAATTTAAGATTGGCAACACTTAACTCATCGCCCATTTGAAGCGGAAGACGAGAAGCTTTCGTTTGGATGTTATTTAAGTAAAGTATTCCCTTTAGCTGTTGGAGAATCCATTCTTTCCCTTCTTTCTCTAAACGAAATTGAATGGCAGGGGATGAAATCTGAATATCGTTTGTGGGTACCGATCCTACTAGAAATTCTTTCCGTTGAAGTGGCGCTAAAACACGAGAAACAGCATCTAAAAAGTAAAAAAACAGCTCTCCGATTTTTTGACCTTCCAAACATTCTCCTGCATCTTCTCCTATTTGATAATAGACCCTGCTATCTCTTAGCTTTAATGTCAAAGGAATAACCTGAGCAGGAATCACCAAGTGAGCCTGTTCCTTATTAGAAATCACATAGTTCTTATCTGGTTCAAGAACTAGTTCATATCGTAAATCTTCCGCATAAATTGCTAAAGAAACCATCATAATTTTCTTCCTATTCTTTATTTTGAACTGCTTGTAGTAGATGATTTACTAGCTTCTGTTGACGAACTTGAGGATTTTTGACTAGAATCTGGTGTCAATTTAGCCGTTCGTTCTTTCCAATATTTGTCGTACTCTGATTTCAAATTACTCAATTGTTCTTCACGTTTTTGACCAGAAAGATTTTTATCCTCACGGACCTCTTTTATTTTCTGGGTCAAAGCATAAATAATAACATCCGAATCATCCAATCGTTTAGCAATATCAAGTGCGTTATTCGTTCTATTTCGCCCAATTTCGATCCAGTAATCCAAGTAAAGTTCATCGGATTTCAGAGTAACATTATTTAAAATCGTTTTGCGCTGTTCATCAGAAAATTTCAATCCTTGAATATAAGAATAAGCCAATTCATACTTTTGCGTATATGGTAAATCTTTTAATGCTACATTTTCTAATTTTGAAATGACACCTGTATAGTCTACCTTGATAAAAGCTGTATCTGCTTTCAACAACTTTTCCTTAAATGGACCTTGGATAAATACCAAGTAGGTTAAAGGAACAAGTAAGAGAACCAGTCCCACCGTCAACCAAATTGATGCAAATTTATACAGCTTATACTGGGATTTTGATACAAGCGTAAGGTGTGCTTGTTCCTCCTCAAATTTTTCATGATAGTTTGCTGACAATTCTTTTTCTAAAGCTTCTATTGTTTCTAATTCTCGAATTTTCTTTAAAAAAGGAGAAACAGGCACAACTTCCAGCGAACCTTGATACAGATTACTGAAAGAATCCTTGGTAAATAATGTATAGATAAAACATTTAACCTGTCTCAAAAAATCTGCTTCATCAATCTGCTTTGGAACCATCACTTCTGGTAAACCACGATAAGCAATCAGTGGGCAACCATCTTTTGTTACGAAAATATTTTCAGGAGCCAAAAAAAATGTCACAGGAAGTTTCAATACTTCTCTTAATTTCAATAAATTGAGAGAAAAGCGTAATTTCTCAGAAAAAGTTCTAGATTTTAATTCTGTATAAGAGAGCCATTGATCTTTCACAAAATACGTAAATATAACACTATCCGAATCATAACTGAACTCTGATTCTAAAAACATAGGGTGATGCAAGTTTAAAATTCTCAGTTCATCTATGTTTTGTGTGGCAATATCTGAACGCTTCACTGTCAAATGCCACCATTCCTGACTCTTTTCAAATTCAAAAGCCTGCCCTGAAAACTCCACTATTTCTTTTTCCACTTACTACACCTCCACTATTTCTAGGATATCACCAGTTGTTACTGGGTAATTTGATAAAACCTTTCCCTCATCTAAAATCAAACCCTTATTTTTTATACGAAGTTCATATTTTTTGCGTGCGTCTGTTTTCCCTAAAATCTGATCTAATTCCCGGATTAGCTTTCGAATTTCAAGGTTACATGGAATTCTCATGTCCATTTTAGTATCTCCAGACAATAAGGTAATATTTATATGCTGCTCCATTTACAATTCTCCTCTGTTTATCCTGTATGTTTCAAAACCAGCTAACACTACCAAAAGCACAGCTAACATGCCATATAAAAGTGTTGGTACCATGTCCGAAAAAACAGTATCATCTTCTGACACAGTTGCAGCTGCACTGGTTTGATTAAAATGTTGAGAAGTAAACAGTTCCTTCGTATGATACCAATCTGCTTTTACACTTTTTTTTATAAATAACTGTTTGGCCTGATTTTGCGCGTGCAGATTCTGTTCTTCTTTTAATTTTTCAAGCTGTACTGTTGTTCGAGACAGGAACAAAGAAGCACTTAGCTCGGATGAGTTATCTGTACTCCTTTCTTCCCCTCTCTCTAATCTTTGACTATCGAACGAAAGAGTATTATCTCTAAAATCACTTGCATAAGAGGAGGTTGCAGTCAGACACAAGAGTACTGTAACACACAATACAACAGTAAATTGTTTTTTCATTTATACCGTTTCCTCAACGATTGGTGATGATTTTCTTACAACAAGATTCACAATCATCAACATAAATACGATTAGTAATAAAACAATAAATAAGATAAAACCAGCAGGCCTTCCTGTAAAGTAGCCTGAAATGCTATTTTCAATAAATGACAAGAAATTTAGACGTTTTATGATAGCTGGCAATCCTTTTAAAACAACAGTTGTTCCAATTGCATTTGATAAATAAACAAAACTAATTAACATAAAAAGACTAAGCCCCATGCCAACTACTTTATCCAGCTTCATAACTAAATATTGCCCTTGAACCAAAGCAAGACTAAAGAAAATCATTAGTAAGATCCAAGCAGGCATATATTCTTTTTCAACAGCCAGTTGTCCACTGGAGATAATCCCTAACGAAAGACCAATTACCAAGCTAAGACCAGTTAAACTGCCAACATTGAAGAGATCTTTTGTAAACATGTCATCGATTTTAAATTTATCTTTTGTTTTTTGCGCTATCTTCTGTGTTGCAAAGATATAAGCTGTAAATAAAGTAATCACTTCGAGTAGCAAAATCCAAGTAAATGGCTGATATACTTTCTCAGTTGCTTTCATAGACGATGCTCTTTCGACCACTGGTTTGGAGAGGAAGTCAAGAAATGCTTCATTTGGAACTCCGTTTGTGTGAGCATTCTTTAAAACTTTAGCAAAAGCTGTTGTGAAGGCACCACTATCCGTTAATTCCTTTTCAAAGCTTGACATAACATGTTCCGCATCATTTGATAGTTTTTCACCATTTGCTTGCGCTTGTTTCACTTCGTCACTAAATGAACTAAAAATCTGATTAACAGTTTTTGCTTCCTCAGAATTATGACTTGCTGTAGATTGAACATCAGCAGTTGATGCCATTAGACTCTGTAATTGTGTGTTTAGTTTAGCAATATTAGAATCTGTTTGCGATAAAGTTTTTGAGTATTGAGATTGTTTGGTTATCACAGCAGATAACTGAGATTTCAATTCTTCTACATAAGTCAACTGTTGTGAAATCTGGTCTGTCACACGTTGATTTGTTTCCTTAATAGCAGCAAGTTGAACAGATAATGGTTCTTTCAGTGCTTCAAGCTCTTTCACCCGAGCATCCAAGGCAGATGTTGTCATATTAGATGAAAGATTGTTCAAATTTTGTGTAATAGACCTGCTTAGTAAATCAATTAAAACATTTGAAAGATTTTGATTAAATATTCCATCGACCGAAGCTATCAAGTTTGTTCGTACTCCATTCGCGTCTTTTGGATAATAACTGTTAATCAATTCTCCTGCATAGTTATAAGCATCTATAATTTCTTGTACTTTGGTAGAATAAGCGGCTACAGCCTTTCGATACGCTTCTTCGTTAGTTTTAACAGTTGCAGCAGTTTGTCCATCAACTGTCAAAGTTATGGCTTGATTGGTAATTGTTTCTGTCGATGAAACAGGATTAGTATGTTTATAGTTCACAATAAAAGTGTTCTTTGATTTTTTAATCGGTGCCACTACTGATGCCCCCATATAGGTAGTACCATTGATTACAATAGACTCAACTTGTACAGTATCAGGTGTACTCACCGCTACATTCACTTTTTTTTCAGTTAAATCAGTGTTCATCTCCACCGTTTCAGCTACTGATTTCTGTTTATTTAACTCTGCCAATGCGGCATCCAATTCCGTCTCAAGATTAGATGGCTTGAATTGTTGACCAAATTCAGAAGCTGCAAAATCTCCAACATCATAAGTTAGTCGGTTAGATGCAGTTGGTTCAATAGCATTTAATTTAGAAAGGATATGAGCAGGAGATAGATTTGGAAGTTTGTTTACTACTTGTTGAACCTTTTCTTTTCCTTTGCTTACATAAGTGTGATAAGCTGATTGGTAATTTCCTGCAGTTTTTTCATCTTTTGCAAATAAATCTTTAACTGTAATGTCTTTATCTTTACCAAAATAAGCTGTTAATTGTGAATGTACAAATGTCTTGACAGATTCTTTTTGCTCTTCTAACTTATTTCTCTCAGAAATCAAAGAAGCTTTAACAGTATCAATTTGTTTGATTAGATCTTTGTTTAACTTACTATAAGAATCTTTATCATCCTCATCTCCTGTTCCAATTTGCTTACTTAATAACTCTTGAGTCGACTTCAATGATTGAAATAAAGTTTGAGTTGCATCGCTTAACACATTATTATTCATAGTCATTAAAGAAGCAATAAAATCTTCATAATTCACTTGCCCCTCTGAACGCTGAGCAACAAGTTGTTCAAAATCAGTCTTATATTCATTTTGTTGACCCGCGAAACGAGTATATTGATCGATTGTCCCATTCAATGATTTTATCAAGTTATCATTTGAAGAAACTGTACTGGTAGTTTGAGCTACAAGATTTGGAAAATAAGATTTAAAATTGACAGCAGGTTGATAAAGGCTTGCTCGATAGTTCCCAATATTTGTTGTCTGTGTATCAGCCAATGCTTGAACATTTTGCTGCGCTGTATAAAGATTGGCCAAAATACTAGCCACGTACAAGTCAACCAGCTGTTTGTTCAAATCAGCCACAATATTTTTCCCAACTTTATTGGCTTCATTTTCTATTTGAAAATTTCCATTTGAATTTACTTTATACGTAACATTCACTTTATCTACATTTGTATTATTTATATCTAAAACCTTGGCAGAAAAATCACTTGGAATAGTAACCATTAATTGATACTTTCCTGTATTCAATCCACTCTCCGCTGTCCCTCGGCTAACAATAGACCAATTTTGTGAATCATCTCGTTCAATATTTTTAATATAACTCGCACCTAAATTATATTCTTTGTCATGATTGGTTACAGGCTTATCTTCATTAACAACTGCAACATTTAATTTACTAATCTTAGTCGCTTCTTGCTTAGCTGAGGTATTATTCTCTTGAATTTTTATATTCAAAAAAACAACCATTACAAATACAACTATAAGCAAGGCAATTGTTGCAATTAGATTTGGCTTTTTAAACATTTCTTTTTCACTCCCTTTTCTATTAAAAATAAAAGAGAGAAGGCTGAGAACACCTTCCCTCTTTTATTCGAATGTCAAGCGTTACCCATTAATTTGAGAAGCAATATCTTGGTCAGTTTGCTCAATAATGTCAGCAACCTTGTTTAACTGAGCATGAATGTCGCTCAATAATTGTGAGAATTCTCTAATTTTTGGTGATAACTCATTGAATTGAGCTTCAAAACTATCAAAAGCAGTACCATCCCAGTTTGCATCAATAACTGCTTGCTCATTTGTCAAGCTTGATAAAATTTGATCAATCTCTTCTGACCCCGAGCTGTACTTAAGAGCTGAAGCTCTTAACTCTTCTGGGGTTAATTTAATTTGTGCCATAAAATTAGACTCCTTTATTATTCATTTACTAGATAATGATAGCATATTACAAACGATTTTTCAATCATTTTCTTAATCATATACCTATATTTTCTAAAAATTTACATAACATTCTCCTCATTTACTCTATTTTTCTTTACACTTTCTTCTCTAAAACCTTAAAGAAAGCTGATATCAGTTAGCTTTAAGTTAGCATCTCTATACTAATGTGTATCTTTTCTATCATTTGTCTAAGAAAGGAGTACGCACATGGATTTTTTAGTCATTCCCGCTTACAAACCTGACCTCACTCTCATTCATCTTTTACAAAGGGTGAAGGCAAAGAGTTCCTTGCACATCGTTGTTGTTAATGACGGTAGCCCAGCTAGCTATAATTCGATTTTTCAAGAAGCTCAGAAATGTGCCACCATTTTATGCTATCCAAGCAATCAAGGAAAAGGACAGGCATTGAAAAACGCTTTTACTTATATTGATACCTTAGGACAATATGGGACAGTAGTTACAGCTGATGCAGATGGTCAACACAACGTATGGGATATTTTTCGTGTGAGCAAAAAAGCTCAAGAAAACCCCAACCACTTAATTCTGGGAGTTCGTTCTTTTTCTGGGAAGGTCCCTTTGCGATCAGCTTTTGGAAATAAAGTAACACGATTCCTATTTCAGCGACAGACTGGTGTTTCTGTGACAGATACTCAGACCGGACTTCGTAGCTTTACAACCAATATGATTCCATTTATGTTGGAGATTGAAGGACAGCGTTATGAATACGAAATGAATATGCTGTTATCTGCTTCTACAAAATATCCTATCATCGAAGTTCCAATTGAAACCATTTATATCAATGAAAATCAAGCTTCTCACTTTAGACCAATACGCGACGGGCTCATGATTTACAAAGATATGTTTAAATTTGCTCTTTCTTCAATTAGTAGTTTTTTGATTGACTATATCGTCTATGCGCTAGCCCTTTTGGTGCTTGCTGCGACGCCAACTAGTCTTAAAGTTTTACTAGCAAATGGAGTCGCTCGTGTCACTAGTTCAATTTTCAATTATTCAGCAAATAAAAAGCTGGTCTTTAGAAATAGAGACAGTATTTCCAAAACAGGGACTGGTTATTTCGGGCTAGCCTTGGGCTTGTTTATCCTCGATACCCTTCTAATCAGACTGTTTTATGCAATCTTTGGGCTTCATTTGCTGATTGTTAAAATCATTGTTGGAGCTCTACTCTTTTGCCTATCCTGGCTCGTTCAAAAAAAAATTATTTTCAAAGAAAGGACGCATACTTTATCATGAAGTTTTTCAAAAAATCCTATGCTTATGCTAGTCTCTTTGGTATGTTGTTGACAGGGGCGTTTACCTACTCAATGTTGAAAACTTTTGTTCTATCAGAAGCTATTACAACGGTCAAATCTTCTTCTACCTCAACCAGCACAACAAGTGCTAAAACAGCAACAAATGCGACAAAGACAAATACAAGCTATAAGGACGATAATGTTTCCATTAACCTAACTACAAAAACCGTCAGCAACACAAAAGTGTACATTGCAGATATTACGGTCAGCTCCCCCAAATATCTTAAAACTGCTCTAGCACAAAATACATATGGAAATAACGTAACCGCTAAGACTTCGGTTACAGCAGCCAATAACAATGCCATTCTGGCTATCAACGGTGATTTCTACGGAGCAAATACAACTGGTTACGTCATCCGCAATGGTGTTGTCTATCGAAATACCATTCGTGAAGATGCTAGTAATGGTGATCTAGCAATTTATAAAGATGGGAGCTTCGGAATTGTTTACGAAAATGATGTTTCTGCTGAAGACTTGGTTAAAAATGGTGTTGTAAACCTTCTTGCCTTTGGTCCTACTTTAGTTAACAACGGTAAGATTACTGTTTCAAGTAATTCGGAAGTGGGGCAATCCATGGCTTCTAATCCACGTACAGCTATTGGGATAATTGATAAAAACCATTATGTCATCGTTGTATCAGACGGCCGAACATCTGAAAGTCAAGGCCTGTCTCTTTACCAACTAGCTCAGGTGATGAAATCCTATGGTGTTAAAACTGCTTACAATCTGGATGGAGGTGGTTCGTCTACTCTTTACTTTAATGGAAAAGTCGTCAATAAACCAACGACTAACGGAACAATTTCAGAAAGGGCGGTGAGTGACATTGTCTACATTGGTTACTAACACAAACAACAAACGTTTTAAAAAGACAGCGGTGGTCTATACCCTAATTACAGTATTTTTCTTTATCTTTAGTCGCATTTACGAACACTTCAGTTTTGGAGAGACTTCAGTCTATATGCACTGGCTCTTCGGAGTACCGCTGATAGGCGGGGTTGTGCTCCTTATTTTTCAAAAACTTATTCCTAATCTTTCGCGACTCAGTCTCAATCTTTGGAATTCTGCAGTCGCAACCATTGCCGCTGGCGTTCTTTTTCGCGGTATTGTCAATCTATCTGGTCGCTCTACCACACTAGATTTACCTTACTGGTATGTTGGACTTGTATTAGCCGGGCTAGCCCTACTCTCAATGATTTTTACCAGAAGCGTATGGGAGATAGACATACAAGATACCAAAAAGGATTAACACATACAGAACTTAAAGTATCATGGTTCCCTCTCTTTACAAAACAAGAGTCTGAGAAATCTTATTTTCCCAGACTTTGTTCATTCACAGTCATAAACATCTCCTGCCAGTGGGGCAATAACTTCTGCTAGTTTAAAGTGTCCCTGCTCATAATGGGAATGACAGATAGCACAGTTACTAAAGCGCACCTTGAGCTCACCGAAAGCCGGAGTATCCTTCCTGCCAGCATGCAGATGTTATAAGAGAACCTCAATGGTATGCGCCTTGGTAATCCTCTTTGACTCCCAAATCACAAATAAGAGCATGCTCGCCCTTGCCTCCCCAAGTACCTGCCTTGAGCACAGGAAAAGCTGCCTTAGAGTCTAGATGACCTTGGTAGTTTTTGAGAATAAAGCTGACTTTGTTCAGGTCATCACGATAGAGCTCCCCACCATAAACCAAGTCCTGAAGGGCTTCTTCTGCCTCCATTGAAATCCTCACAAATATTGGTACCATTCTATGAAAGATCTTTCTCACTAGAAATAACAAGAAAAGCTTTATTAACAATTGATAATCAAAAAGTGATTAGAATGGTTTCTAATCACTTTCCGCCCAGCATAACTATTTTCTTGTATTATCAAGTTCGTACTTTTTCTTGTAAAAAGCACAAAACTACTTTTCTCCTTTCATCCATTGGAGTAACTCTTCATCTGAATCACCACTATACATTTCAAAATGATTATCTGAGTCTATCCTTAATAAGGTCGGAACGCCCTCGATTTGATACTTCTTTCCAACTTCTTTGAGTTTGGCATCAGTAGAAGCCTTTTCTGAGTCTAAATAATAAATCTTAAGCTTCAAATCTTGCGCAGTCTTTTTTAAAATCGGGACAAACTCTTGACAATGTGGACAAGTTTTTTTCCCAACATATAGAAATAGTGGTGTTTTTATTTTATTTTCTAGAATATCTTTTGCAGTAATTTTAACAAAATCTTGGGTATTTTTTTCATATTCTAAAATCTGAGTCTGCTCACCACTTTGCTGAACGTTCTCAATTGATCGATTCGATTTTGAAGAATGCCTTCCTGATGTCATCAGTTTTACACCATAAATCAAACAGCCAATTGTTACGACGAGCAACAATACAACAGTCACTATTTTTTTATAACCTATATGTCTAGTTTTCACTTGTTCCTCCGAATGCACAATTAGGATCTGCTAAAATTCTATTTGGGGCTGCTAAAACTGGATCATCTGTCACCATCAGCAAAAATGTACTTTGATCCAATGGCCAGAGTGCTATTCCGAAATTCGGATATCTTTCTCCAGCCAATCCTTGAATCATTCGATGTAAGCGACCTTTTCGCACATCATTTATGGTTACTTTTCGGGCAACAAAATTCATTGCTTGCTTTGTGAAAGGATTTTCTACAGTAAAAGGAAGTTTTTTCCAGTCAAATGTGTATTGTTTAATATTTTCAGGATCTGAAAATTTTCTTTTATATTCTTTCTTCATGCAAGTCATATGAATGTGCAAGCGATCCTGTGTCCGAGATTGGGTTGCATTGACTGAAAATAAGTAATCCCTGTCTTCTAAATTCACTCTTTGACCTAGCCGTTTTGCGAGCTTTTTATTCATCAAGAAGCGATTTTCCCACGCTAAATTGAAATAACTGGGCGTTCTGCGACTGAACAAAATACTATCTTCTACACCGTGAATATTATCATTAGGTAAGAATAGTAATTTAGCAAGTCCATCTCTAGAGTTTAAAATGGTATAGTTGGTATCTTTACGCACAGATACTTTTGAGCAAAATCTCGGCCAAGACTGATGATTTTTTTCAGCATACACACATTTATTAACTAGTTTTACCAGCTTATATTTAACTTTTTGAGGTGGAATGAGCGAATTTTCTGATGCTAGTACACTTACACTAGAAAACAGAACTACAAGTCCTATAAAAGTTTTAAATAAGCGTTTCTTCATATAATAATTTCCTATCTCTAAAAATATTTTAACGAACTATCCCTTTGGCAATTAAATCAGGGTGTTGGTGTTCTTTTTTTACTTTAATTTGTGCTTCATCATATGAATCATTTGGTAATTTGATAGCAGAAACTGGAACAAAGAAACCTGTTTTATCATAATAGTCTTTCTGCATTCTTTGTGCTGCTCCAAGGGATTCTTTTGTTTTGTTAGCATCTTCAGTTTCAATAAAGAAGAAACTCATAAACGGAACTTTCTTAACATCCAATCCCTGATCCTCTGCTGGCCAGCCACTTGTGATAATTTCAGAATGTCTAAATGTTCCTGTAACATTTTGGAAATATCTAGTTGCTCGCATGGAAATGAATGAATTATGAGCAGCATACCGTTTGTTTCTCAAATCAAAACCACATTGTTCTTGATAGAACAATTTGCTGTGACTTTTATTATAGTGTCTTTTCCATTTGTAGAAAGTTTTTACATCAATAAGATGACATCTTTCGGAAAAATCTGTATTTACCTTCTCAATACCTTTAGGATCTTTTAAAACAACTTTATTTGTTTTTCCACAGCCATATTCATCTCGATAATCAGTATAGCCATCAATTGGAAATTGACACAAGGCACGCAGAGAAATTTGCTTGTTAGGTTTTTGAGGCATTCTACTTGTTGGATAAGCAATGAAGCCTGCAGTATAAGTGAATGGGAAGCGTTTAAAACCTAAGTCTTTCCTTAAATATGTGAAAGAAAGAACGTTCCCTCTTTGTTTTGCTTTCGGAGATACTGACCAAGGTACATAGTACGTTCCGCCTGGTGTATATAGCCCTCTCATCAACAGGCCAGAGCATTCGTACGCTGCTTGATTATAAGCACATTCTCTTCGCGTATCCTGATATTGCCTGTTCAACTGTGATTCTAATTCTGCAATCGTACGGTAACTTCTCCCAGCATAAGGATCTTTAGATTTTTCCTCTGAGCCAGGTTCTTTTAGCCACTGTCCCTTCTCTTCATCATTATATGGAGAAGCCTTATAAGGCGTCAGATCTTTTGCGAGCTCTAGACCATCTTCATTGATTTCTGCGGAGACAGTAAAACTGCTAAAGCTTAGCAAGCTCATACCCATCATACCAAATATCAGCAGGTATTTCAGACATTTTAAATTTTCACGTTTCATTATTAAGCCCTCTCTAATTGATAACAACAACTTAAACTTTTCATTATAGAATAGACGCAGGTTGTATATATTTTATTAGACATTATTATATCTTACTTAATTTACACCTCCCTTTTTGCTTTACTTTGGTAATCAAATTTTCTGTCTAACTCATCTATTCCTCCCTTCAAAAAAAAATAATTTGTCAAATGATAATTTACTTTAATCTAAAAATAGGGGAATAACACTCTTATCAAAGCAAATAATATCCCTAAGCTCAAATAAGTTTCTATTATAAAATGATTAGCTTTTGTCATTTATCTATTTTATTATACCTCTAAATGTTATAATTGTAAACGTTTTTCCTATGGTTTTATCCGAAATTATAATATTATTATATAAAAAACAAAAACCACTAAACAGCAAATGAATCTGACATCAAAATCAACTTTTGAGGTTCGAGGAGGATTATTTCAAGTGTTGTCTAGCTGCTTTGGCTGCTTCTACTAAGCGCACCAAGCTAGCCTTGGTTTCTGGAATACCACGAGTTTTAAGACCACAGTCAGGATTGATCCAAACTTTCTTGCTTGGTACTTTATCCAAAATGGCTTCAATCGTATGGTCAATTTCCCCTTCATTTGGCACGCGCGGTGAGTGGATATCGTAAACTCCAGGCCCCACTTCTGTCTGGAAGTTCTTAGCCTTGAGCTCGTCCAGAATTTCCAAGTTAGAGCGGCTTGCTTCAAAGGAAATCACGTCGGCATCCATGTTGTCGATAGCTGGGATGATATCGGTAAATTCTGAGTAACACATGTGAGTGTGAATTTGAGTATCTGGCGCAACTGTAGAGTGTACCAAGCGGAAGGCTGGAATTGCCCAGTCCAGATAGTCTTCATACCAGTCACTGCGACGGAGTGGCAATTTTTCACGAAGAGCAGCCTCGTCGATTTGGATGATCTTAACCCCAGCAGCTTCAAGGTCAAGCACTTCATCCTTGATTGCAAGGGCGATTTGAAAAGTAGAATCCTTAATAAAGATGTCTTCACGTGGGAAGGACCAGTTCAAGATTGTAACAGGTCCAGTCAACATCCCTTTAACAGGTTTGTCTGTACGGCTTTGGGCGTAGCTAGACCATTTAACAGTGATTGGGTTGAGACGGGTTACATCACCCCAGATGATTGGTGGTTTCACCCCACGCATACCGTATGATTGTACCC
>ERZ773083.1304-NODE-1304-length-17231-cov-20.688519_pt1 | contig 17231 bp, 18 predicted proteins | sample MGYA00511465_ERZ773083 | MGnify/ENA primary metagenome ERZ773083 (study PRJEB29015, sample SAMEA2738001) | human oral metagenome | biome: human oral; feature: human-associated habitat; material: dental | place: China | collected 2060 ... | reverse complement strand
GCAACAATATCCACCTCGATGTGACAGACAAGGTCAAGGAAAAGTTGGTTGACTTAGGTTATGATCCAAAAATGGGGGCACGCCCACTCCGCCGTACCATTCAAGACCATATCGAGGATGCCATAACAGACTTCTACCTTGAAAATCCAAGTGAAAAAGACCTCAAGGCAGTTATGACAAGCAATGGCAATATTCAAATCAAATCTGCCAAAAAAACTGAGAAAACAGAAGAGATTACTTCTGAAATAGAAGAATAAATCTCATAAAAAGAACAGGAAACAAGATTTCCTGTTCTTTTTTTAATTCTCTTCTTGAACTTGATAGCGAAGAATTGTTTTCAATTTGCTTGGCTCCGTTCGATGAAGGTTATTGAGATAAATTTCTCGGTGGACTTCCGAAGTTCTTTTGAGTTTATGAAGTTGACAAAAATGCTCCATCTCTGCAAAAGTCTCATTTTCAGTATCAAAAGGTCCTACATGAAGCATAGCAAGACTTTGGCCTTCTTCTATCATTTCAAAACGAATAGCCTCATAGAGAGGATTTGGCTTCTTGATTTTGACCTCGTTCAGAGCTACCTCAAATAGTTCTCGCGTAATAAAATCGGGTTGCCCAATCATAATGCTATAAGAAAGCTCACTTTTTACCAGTTCTCCCTCCTTCTCCTTTTTCCATACACCTTCTAAAGGAAAGACAGTAAAATCAATGTAAACCTCATCCAGAGGAGCTTTTTTATACTTCATCTTTATCGCATAGGCCAAGGCATATAAGGCCCCTACGCGTTCTGAAAAATCTTCTTGATTTGGATCACCTTTACCATCAATCACGATATAGGATTGACCTGGCACCTGCAAGATGCTGGGCCTAGCTTTCACTTGATAAAGATTTTTTGCTTCTTTTCTCCATTCGTATTTCATTTGGTTCTTCTCCTTTCTATCACTAGTATAGCACCAAAACCCTGACATCTTTTGTCAAGGTTTGTAAAGTTTTTGGATTTTTTCTAATCTAAAAAGCAATTCCTTCTTCAGATGATTGGGGGCGAGTATTTCCACCCCATCTAGATAAGACAGGAGGTAAGTATACAGACTTTCATGCTCTGGTAGGACTGTCTTGACATAATAACACCCATCTTTCCCCAAGCTAATCTCATCTTCTGAAAAATCTTCATAAACCCGGAAAGCAAGCTTGGGACTAAACTTCAAGGAAACTTCGATTTGATGTGCCACTTGATCTGAACCATCAACCCAATCCCCCACATTTTTCTGCTTCACAGTTTCAGTTGTTAGGTGATAATTCCTAATTCTAGACAATTTGAAAAAACGCCACTCTTCCTTCAAACAACAGTAGGCATGAAGGTACCAATCTCTCTTTTTAAATACTAGTCTAAAGGGCTCGACTGTACGAATCGTTTTCTGACCACACCCACCTAGATAAGTAATCACCAGTTGCCTTTTCTCTAGAATAGCATGTTTGATGTTATCAAATAATTCTTTTTGACCTTCTCGCTTCCTCCAGTCAGTCAAGTCTACTTCTATCCAAGGGCTGGTAGAAACTTGAAAAATAGATTCCAACTTTTCAAGTAACATATCTTGCCTGTCATTTGTCAGGGCTTGAATTCCTTGCAAAGCTGATAGAAGTTCTAATTTTTCATCCTCCGACACGAGAGTACGATCCAGAACAAAGTCCTTCATTAAAAAGATTCCGCCCGTCTTTCCAGGTACTGAATATAGAGGGATTCCCGCCATACTCAACCGCTCAATATCGCGATAAATCGTTCGTACAGATACTTCAAATAATCGAGCTAATTCAGGAGCCGTTGTACTGCCTTTTTCTAAAAGTAGATATAGGATACGAAATAGTCTTGATTCTGCCATATAATCACCTCTCTTTTATTATACCAGTTATAGTGCTAGGGTTGGAAAGTTTAACGAGACAAGGATTGATCAAGACAAAGTAGCTTTTTCTGCATCAGTTCGTTGGTTTATTCTTGACAGCTTGCCCCTCGTCCATTATGATAATAATAAAGATACTAGAGAATGAGGAAAATGCAATGGCAAACCCAACTTTTGGTGAAAAAAAAGAGAATGTGACCTACCAGCCCCGCTATGGTGTGTACGCAGTTATTCCGGATGCAGAAAAAAAACAAATTGTCCTAGTTCAAGCTCCCAATGGTGCTTGGTTCTTGCCAGGTGGAGAGATTGAAGCAGGCGAAGACCATCAAGAAGCACTGAAGAGAGAACTAATCGAAGAACTTGGCTTTACAGCTGAAATCGGAAGCTATTTCGGACAAGCTGATGAGTATTTCTACTCTCGCCACCGTGATACCTACTACTACAACCCAGCTTATCTCTATGAAGCTACTTCTTTCCAAGAAGTACAAAAACCATTGGAAGATTTTAATCATATTGCTTGGTTTCCTATTGATGAAGCAATTGAAAAACTCAAACGTGGTAGCCATAAATGGGGAATTGAAGCTTGGAAAATCCAGCATGGAATTGATTAAAATACACGATTTTATCCAAAAAGTGCTATAATAGAGTTAGAAAATCGGAGGAACTATTATGAAGCTTATCAACACGACTAATTCACACTCGCAACTTGTTAAAAGCCAATTAGAAAGTACTGACGCGACCCTTGTTGAGGTCTATTCTGCTGGAAACACAGATGTGATTTTCACACAAGCTCCGCTTCACTATGAAATCCTCATTTCCAACAAACACCGCGCTATTCGTGAACCAGAAATCGAAACCATCCAAGACTTCTTCATGAAGCGCAAAATTGATAAAGATAAGATCGATGAAGCCAATATCAAGACCCTCTATTCAGACAAATTGATTGAAATTTCTATTCCTACAAAATAAGAAAGCCAGCCTAGAGCTGGTTTTCTTTTGCAAAAAAGATTGGTAGTTTCTACCAATCTTTTATTTTTATTTCACAGCTTCTTTCAAAGCATCTACCTTGTCCAAACGTTCCCACGGAAGGTCAATATCTGTACGTCCCATATGTCCATAAGCCGCTGTTTGACGGTAAATTGGACGTTTAAGATCCAGCATTCGGATAATTCCTGCAGGGCGAAGATCAAAGATTTGACGAGCCGCTTTTTCAAGTTTGCTTTCAGCTACTGTTCCTGTACCAAAGGTATCGATACGGACAGAAACTGGCTGCGCAACACCGATAGCGTAGGCCAATTGCACTTCTGCCTTCTTAGCCAGACCTGCTGCCACGATATTCTTGGCAATATAACGAGCCGCATATGAAGCAGAACGGTCCACCTTAGTTGCATCCTTACCAGAGAAGGCACCACCACCATGACGAGAGTAGCCACCATACGTATCCACGATGATCTTACGACCAGTCAAGCCTGAGTCCCCTTGAGGTCCACCGATTACAAAGCGACCAGTTGGATTGATGAAGAATTTTGTCTGTTCATCCAAGTAAGAAGCCGGAATAACTTCTTTGATAACCTTGTTAATCACGTCTTGATGGATTTGTTCATTGCTGACTTCTGGATCGTGCTGAGTTGAAATAACGACTGTATCCACTCGTACTGGACGATCATTTTCATCATACTCAACTGTAACTTGTGATTTGGCATCTGGGCGAAGATAGCTGATTTCACCAGACTTACGAAGTTCTGCCAAACGACGAACCAACTTGTGGCTGAGTGAGATTGGCAATGGCATGAGCTCTTCTGTTTCGTCCACTGCAAATCCAAACATAAGACCTTGATCTCCAGCTCCAATCAAATCAAGCGGATCTTGATCTGCATTTCCACGAACCTCCAAGGCTTCGTTAACCCCTTGGGCGATATCTGGTGATTGCTCAACAAGCGATGGATGAACTCCAACTGTTTCCGCAGAAAAACCATATTCTGCATTCGTATAACCAATCTCTGCAATGGTATCACGAACCACACGGTTAATATCCACATAGGCATTTGTAGAAATTTCACCAAAAACGTGGACAGAACCAGTGTATACAGCTGTCTCAGCAGCAACGTGCGCTTCTGGATCCTCTGCTAAAATAGCATCCAAAATCGCATCTGAAATTTGGTCTGCAATCTTATCTGGATGCCCCTCAGATACAGATTCAGACGTGAATAATTTACGTTCTGACATAAAAATGTCCCCCCTTAAAAAATATTGTTATAGAGTTACAAAGTACTGGTAGGTATTTCTATAGTCTAAGAGTTACTAGCTTCAGAAATAAAAACAATACTTTTTTATTTCTGAAGCTAATAAGGCGCATAGGGTGACCGCATTATAGCGGTAACCGTAGAATGACGAGCGACTTTGAAGCCATCATTCTTTGTGAGTTACAAAGTACTGATAGAAATTTCTACCATCTTATCGGGACTATATAACCTTATCATTATACCACTTTTTACTTTTTTTTGCATTCTTTAGAAAAATCTTAAAGAAAAGTGACAAAAAAGGAACCATTCTGAAAGTTCTATAATGAAGTTAGCCACCCAGCCTTCCTAAAAATGTAATGATTTAACTAACTTATAGCTAGCTCCTGATTTCATTTGATAATAGGCTTGAAGATATTAGGCTCGCTAGCCAAGGCTAAGTCTAGCCTTGGTTTAGCTGACCGAACATCTTCAAGGGAAACTGTTGTCAAATGAAATCTAGTTATAGGCATAAGAAAACACTTCTGTGTTATACTTGTTATTCACCACAAACACAAGAGTTGTTGATGCTGGAAACCATGATATAACTGGCAATTCCTGACATGTGAAGAAAGGTTGAAATCCAGCCTGTTATATTTGGTAGAAGCATGGTGAGAGATAGAACGATTAAAAGGATATAAAATAATTTTAATCCTAAATTGAAATTTTTCCATATACTAAACATATTCATCACCCCACCCGTTACAAAAGCATAGCCAATAGCAGAGATACCCGATGCCTGAATTTCTTGATTCTGTGTTAATATATGGAACACAATTGAAGATATTACCATAGAAGTAATAAAAACTAAAAATACATATTTTGATCCCCTTTTATACTCTAATAGCCCACCAAAAGGAAGTAACATTAAAGTATTTAAAACTAAATGAAACCATATAAACCATACTGGTGCTTCTTTACTTCCATGCATAAATGTACCACTAAAGTATTGCCAACAATAAATTGGCTTTGAATGAAATGCAAATAAGTCATACATTACACTTCCCCAAAAGGTAGTAAGAATTCCTAGCAATAAACAAATTACAACTAAAATACTGACCACAGGGCAAATTTTTATGATTCTTTTCATGTTATAGATTCACTTCTAAATAATACTAATTTTTGCTAATCAATATGTGCCACTATTATATCATTTCCATCTATAAATGTTAATCAATTTTAACAAGATTAAACAAGATTAAAATTGAAGATAATATAAGTTTATGGCAGTTTTTTCTTGACAATTATTCCTTTTACGTGTAAAATAGAATAGATCTTGAACTTGAAGGGAGTGAAAAAAATGTCTAAAACAGTAGTACGTAAGAATGAATCTCTTGACGATGCACTTCGTCGTTTCAAACGTGCGGTTACTAAAGCTGGTACTCTTCAAGAAACACGCAAACGTGAATTCTATGAAAAACCTTCTGTAAAACGTAAACGTAAATCAGAAGCAGCTCGTAAACGTAAAAAATTCTAATTAGAAATGAAAGGCTAGAGAAATCTAGTCTTTTTCTTTTAAATAAATACTCCAAAGCTTGCAAAAATCTCAAATATCCTCTTACAATTTGATATAATAGTAAAAAGAACTTGATTGAAGGAGGAAATGATGTCGGTTTTAGTAAAAGAAGTGATTGAAAAGCTTAGACTAGACATTGTCTATGGCGAACCAGAATTGCTTGAAAAGGAAATCAATACAGCGGACATTACGCGACCTGGTCTTGAAATGACGGGCTATTTTGATTATTATACGCCAGAGCGGATCCAGCTCTTGGGAATGAAGGAGTGGTCCTATCTCGTTTCGATGTCTTCTCACAACCGTTACCAAGTCTTGAAAAAAATGTTTCTACCTGAGACACCTGCGGTCATTGTTGCTCGTGGTTTGGTGGTTCCGGAGGAGATGCTAAAGGCAGCCAGAGAATGTAAGATTGCTATTTTAACCAGCCGTACAGCTACTAGTCGTTTGTCTGGAGAATTATCTAGTTATCTGGATTCTCGTTTGGCAGAACGGACCAGTGTGCACGGTGTCTTGATGGATATCTATGGGATGGGTGTCTTGATTCAGGGAGATAGCGGTATCGGTAAGAGTGAGACAGGTTTGGAGCTTGTCAAACGTGGTCACCGCTTGGTAGCTGATGACCGTGTCGATATCTTTGCCAAGGATGAGATTACTCTTTGGGGTGAACCAGCTGAAATCTTGAAACACTTGATTGAAATTCGTGGGGTTGGGATTATCGATGTTATGAGCCTCTATGGTGCGAGTGCGGTCAAGGATTCTTCACAAGTCCAGCTGGCTGTTTACTTGGAAAATTACGATACGCATAAGACTTTTGATCGTCTTGGAAACAATGCAGAAGAAATAGAAATTTCTGGCGTAGGCATTCCTCGTATCCGCATTCCAGTTAAAACTGGTCGTAATATCTCTGTCGTGATTGAGGCAGCTGCCATGAATTATCGTGCCAAGGAAATGGGCTTTGATGCGACGCGTTTGTTCGAAGAACGCTTGACAAATCTTATTGCTCAAAACGAGGTGCCTAATGCTTGATCCAATTGCTATTCATCTAGGCCCTCTAGCTATCCGATGGTATGCCTTGTGTATTGTGACAGGCTTGATTCTTGCGGTTTATTTGACCATGAAAGAAGCACCTAGAAAGAAAATTATACCAGACGATATTTTAGATTTTATCTTGATAGCCTTTCCTTTGGCTATTTTAGGAGCTCGTCTCTACTATGTCATTTTCCGTTTTGATTACTATAGTCAGAATTTAGGAGAGATTTTTGCCATTTGGAATGGTGGTTTGGCCATTTACGGAGGTTTGATTACTGGGGCTCTTGTACTCTATATTTTTGCTGATCGTAAACTCATTAATACTTGGGATTTTCTAGACATTGCGGCGCCTAGCGTTATGATTGCCCAAAGTTTGGGTCGCTGGGGTAATTTCTTTAACCAAGAAGCTTATGGTGCAGCAGTGGATAATCTGGATTATCTACCTGGCTTTATCCGTGACCAGATGTATATTGAGGGGAGCTACCGTCAGCCGACCTTCCTTTATGAGTCTTTATGGAATCTGCTTGGCTTTGCCTTGATTTTAGTATTCAGACGAAAATGGAAGAGTCTCAGACGAGGTCATATCACTGCTTTCTACTTGATTTGGTATGGTTTCGGTCGAATGGTCATCGAAGGCATGCGGACAGATAGCCTCATGTTCTTTGGACTTCGAGTGTCTCAATGGCTTTCGGTTGTTCTTATCGGTCTCGGTATTTTTATCATTCTATATCAAAATCGAAAGAAAGCCCCTTACTATATTTCTGAGGAGGAAAACTAAATGTTAGAAGTTGCATATATTCTTGTAGCCCTTGCTTTGATTGTCTTTTTAGTCTATCTAATCATTACTGTACAAAAACTTGGTCGTGTTATTGATGAAACAGAGAAGACGATTAAAACCTTGACTTCAGATGTGGATGTGACCTTGCATCATACCAATGAATTGCTGGCTAAGGTCAATGTCTTGGCAGATGATATCAATGTTAAGGTGGCAACGATTGATCCACTCTTTAGCGCTGTTGCAGATTTATCTCTATCTGTTTCAGACCTCAATGACCATGCGCGTGTCTTGAGTAAGAAAGCTTCATCAGCTGGTTCAAAAACACTCAAGACTGGTGCAAGTTTGTCAGCCCTACGTGTCGCAAGTAAATTTTTCAAAAAATAAAAAAGGAGAATTCTTATGGGTAAACTATCCTCAATCCTTTTAGGAACCGTTTCAGGTGCAGCTCTTGCCTTGTTTTTAACAAGTGACAAGGGCAAACAAGTTTGCAGTCAGGCTCAAGACTTTCTAGATGATTTGAGAGAAGATCCTGAGTATGCCAAGGAGCAGGTCTGTGAAAAACTGACAGAAGTTAAGGAGCAGGCCACAGATTTTGTTCTTAAAACCAAAGAACAGGTTGAGTCAGGTGAAATCACTGTTGACAGTGTCCTTGCTCAAGCTAAATCATGTGCTCGTCAAGCGACAGAAGCATCAAAAGATCGATTCAATAATCTCAAGGAGCAATGGCAAGAAAAAGCCGAAACTCTTGATGAATCAGAAGAGATTGTTATTGATATAATAGAAGAATAAACCATCACCATCTCTGGACGGACTATATGTCTGGGGATGGTGATTTTTTTCTCGTAGCCTGTCTTTGTGGTATAATAATTACTATGCAGAAAAAACCAACGTCAGCTTATGTGCACATCCCGTTTTGTACCCAGATTTGTTATTATTGTGACTTTTCAAAAGTTTTTATCAAGAATCAGCCGGTAGATAGTTATTTGGAACATCTGTTAGAAGAGTTTCAATCTTATGATATTCAAAAGTTGCGAACCCTCTATATTGGTGGTGGAACACCGACAGCTCTGTCAGCTCCGCAACTAGAAGTGCTCTTGAATGGCTTGACTAAAAACTTGGACTTGTCTGTCTTAGAAGAGTTGACCATTGAAGCCAATCCAGGCGACTTGGATGCGGATAAGATAGCCGTTTTGAAAAACTCGCCTGTCAATCGTGTTTCGCTAGGCGTGCAGACCTTTGACGACAAGATGTTGAAAAAGATTGGGCGCAGTCATTTGGAGAAGGACATTTATGAAAATATCGACCGTCTTAAACTGGCTGGTTTTGACAACATCTCCATCGATTTGATTTATGCGTTGCCTGGTCAGACCATGGAGCAAGTTAAGGACAATGTGGCTAAGGCCATTGGGCTGGATATTCCTCATATGAGTTTGTATAGTTTGATTTTAGAAAATCATACGGTCTTTATGAACCGTATGCGACGAGGGAAATTGCCTCTGCCTAAGGAGGAACTTGAGGCTGAGATGTTTGAGTATATCATCGCAGAGTTGGAGCGAGCTGGTTTTGAGCATTATGAGATTTCCAATTTTTCCAAACCCGGTTTTGAAAGTCGCCACAATCTCATGTACTGGGACAATGCTGAATACTATGGTATCGGTGCTGGGGCATCTGGTTATGTAGATGGAGTGCGCTATAAAAACCATGGTCCGATTCGTCATTATCTCAGTGCAGTTGAGGAAGGCAATGCTCGCATCACAGAAGAGCACCTGAGTCAAAAAGAGCAAATGGAAGAAGAAATGTTCCTAGGACTCCGCAAGAAATCAGGGGTCTCTATAGCGCGATTTGAGGAAAAATTTGGACGGTCTTTTGCAGGACTTTATGGAGAAATTGTCAGAGACTTGGTTCAACAAGGTCTCATGCAAATAGAGGGTGACCGAGTTCGCATGACAAAAAGAGGTCTCTTTTTAGGAGACACTGTAGCAGAACGATTTATTTTGGAGTAGAATGATGGGCATAACTTATCAAATGAAAATGAAAATTCCCTTTGATATGGCTGATATGAACGGTCATATCAAGCTTCCAGATGTGATTTTGCTGTCCTTGCAAGTTTCAGGGATGCAGTCGATTGAACTGGGTGTTAGTGATAAGGCCATTTTAGAAGAGCATAATCTGGTCTGGATTATCACAGACTATGATATTGAGGTGGCTCGTTTGCCTCGTTTTGCGGAAGAAATCACCATCGAAACGGAAGCACTGAGCTACAATCGACTCTTTTGCTACCGTCGTTTCACTATCTATGATGAAGCAGGTCAGGAGCTCATCCACATGATGGCGACCTTTGTTCTCATGGATCGAGATAGTCGAAAAGTCCATGCTGTAGAACCTGAGATTGTGGCTCCTTACCAGTCTGATTTTGATAAAAAACTTATCCGCGGACCAAAGTATGAGTCCTTGGAAGAACCATTCAGCAAAGATTACCATGTCCGTTTTTACGACTTGGATATGAATGGCCATGTCAATAATAGTAAATACCTGGATTGGATTTTTGAGGTTATGGGAGCTGATTTTTTGACCCAATATATTCCCAAGAAAATCAACCTCAAGTATGTCAAGGAAGTTCGACCAGGTGGGGTGATTACATCGGCTGTTGAACGGACTGGACTGGAAAGCAAGCATGAGATTACAAGCGACGGGGCTACCAATGCCCAAGCAATCATCACTTGGCAAGAAATAAAAAAGGATTAGGGAGAAAGTATGAAATACAAAGGCTATTTAATTGATTTAGACGGAACCATTTATAAGGGCAAAGACCGAATCCCAGCAGGGGAGGCTTTTGTTCACGAGCTACAAAAAAGAGAGATTCCTTATCTTTTTGTGACCAACAATACAACCCGAACTCCAGAGAGTGTTCAAGAGATGTTGGCTCAGAATTTTAATATCGATACGCCCCTATCGACTGTCTACACAGCGACTTTGGCAACCATCGACTATATGAACGACTTGGGGCTTGAAAAGACCGTCTATGTCATCGGAGAAGCCGGGCTCAAGGAAGCCATCAAGGCAGCTGGTTATGTGGAAGACAAGGATAATCCTGCCTATGTGGTAGTAGGTCTGGACTGGCAAGTTGACTATGAAAAATTTGCGACAGCAACTCTAGCTATCCAAAAGGGAGCTCACTTTATCGGAACCAATCCTGACCTCAACATCCCTACAGAACGTGGGCTTTTGCCGGGGGCTGGTTCACTGATTACCCTTCTTGAAGTGGCAACACGAGTAAAGCCTGTTTATATCGGAAAACCAAATGCCATCATTATGGACAAGGCAGTTGAGCACTTAGGCTTGGAACGTGAAGAGTTAATCATGGTTGGGGACAACTATTTAACAGATATTCGAGCAGGGATTGACAATGGCATTCCAACGCTCTTGGTGACGACAGGTTTTACTAAGGCAGAAGAAGTAGCAGACCTGCCAATCGCACCGACTCATGTGGTTTCTAGCCTTGCGGAGTGGGATTTTGATGAAAACTAAACTGACCTTTTGGGCCTCTATGCTCTTTCTCCTCTCCCTCTCAATCCTTCTGACTATTTATCTGGCTTGGATTGTTTATCCATTGGAAATTCAGTGTCTGAACTTGACGGATCGAGTCTATCTAAAACCAGAAACCATTCAGTACAACTTTCATATCTTGATGAATTACCTGACCAATCCTTTTAGTCAAGTCTTGCAGATGCCTGATTTTCGTTCGTCAGCAGCTGGTCTGCACCACTTTGCGGTGGTCAAAAATCTCTTTCACTTGGTGCAGCTAGTAGCTCTAGTGACACTACCAAGCTTCTATGTCTTTGTCAAAGGAATTATGAAAAAGGGCTTTTTGTCTCTCTTTTGTAAAAGTCTCCTAGCTCTAGTAGTCTTGCCTTTGCTGATTGGGCTTGGGGGAGTTTTGATTGGTTTTGATCAATTCTTTACTCTTTTCCATCAAATTCTCTTTGTGGGAGATGATACCTGGCTTTTTGACCCAGCCAAGGATCCAGTTATTCTGATTTTGCCAGAGACCTTCTTCCTTCATGCCTTTCTTCTCTTTTTTGCCCTCTATGAAAGCTTCTTTGGCTATCTTTATCTGAAAAGTCGTGGGAAGTGAGATTTTAGATGTAGATTCATCATAAAAAACAGCCGATATAGTCACAGTTGGTTCCTAACTGCAGCTATATCGGCTGTTTTTCTAACTTCTTCCCTGTTTATCGGATCTGCCTCTACCTGCCAGTAGCAACTCAGCCCAGAGTTTATGGCCAATCAATTCCAGTTTTATTGAGCATTTTGACTTGTTGATAGAAGATGTCTCTAAATTGAGAAATAGTTTGGTCCAGGAAAAGACCATTCAGACTGTCCAGATAGGCTAAAATCTGACTTGCCAGTTTTATTCCCTCCTTCTTATCTTGTCTGAGCAAATTATAACATTCTTGCATTTTAATGATAAAAAATGCTTCTTGCAATACTACTTTTAGGGGATGTAATTCCTTAATTCTATATACATCAATTTTGTCCACTAAATTTTGGGCAAGTTGGTAATGCCCATTTCGAGAATAGGTTCGGATGATGTCTGAGAGTGTCAATATAAGCTCTCGTTTTTGTTTGAAATCAACAAATGTTTCTTCTAGCAAAGCAAGAGCTGTTTTTGCAATTTGTTGAAGTGTTTCTGTAGGAAAGTCAAAATATTCAACTAAAAGTGCAAATAAGGTGTAATCCTTTGGAAGCCAGTAGTTTAGATGAAATAAGGCAGTCTTAGCCCGATTGAGGATAGTCCAATCTTCTTTCAACAAATTCTCCTTATTTCTAAACATGCCTAAAGATTGGATATAGGCATGATCAGTGAAATAGGTATCAGATTCTAATATTTGAATCAATTCTAGAATCTTAGTTTGTGTTGTGAACCCAGTTTTTATAGCTTCGGGAAGTGAAGGATCCTGATACTGATAACGCGTAAGCAACATTATAACATCATGGTTATCATAGATTTTAAGATTTTCTAGGATTTTGTGGTAGGTATCCACCTTGATGGTCGTGATGCCTTTTTCAAATTTACTGAGGTTGTTGGGACTAATGGCTGTGCCAGCGGCTTCTTTTAGAGTAAAGCCTCTCTCCTCCCGGATTTGTTTGATAATTTCACCAAAGTTTACTTCCATTTTACTAATCTCCTTGTGATTTTACTTTATTATACACTATTTTAACTAGATAAGAGAAAAAACTACAAAAAAATACGATTTTGAGAAGATTTGTAAGGGATTTCGATAAAAAACTATTTTTTTCGTCGCTTTTCTTCACTAGTAGGAAAAATCTGCTATACTCTAGTGGAATAAAATATAAAGGAGTTTGTCTATGAAATTCAAACCAGTTTTGTTTGCTAGTTTAGCAGTAGCAGCGCTAGGAGCTGCGACAGTTTTTGATATAGAAGGAAGCTTGCCTTTCTCACCTCAAGTTGTTCATGCAAGTTCGAGTGATATCGTAGGGATTAAAAACCATGATGTAAAAATCACAATAAAACAGCATCCTACATTAGAGAAGTTGGATATCACGGCTACTATTGACTCTTTACAAAGAAGATCATCCTTTGATAACACTCAAAATTTTTTTGGTTTTTTTAAAAATGTTCATACAGGTCAGCTTAATCAATATATTCTACCGAATATGTCGTTTAGTTCTTATGAATTGTCATCTACGAGAGAGTTTTATTGGAACAATAATAAATTGATATCTTTAGCAGATGGAGATTATTGGATTGTATATTCTGGTTCATTACAGGATACAAATGATGGAGCTCCTCGATATGAACACCGTTACTATGGCCAGTCTGAGATTGTGACGATTAAAGATCATAAAATTGTCAGCATTGGAGGACGAGGACAAGCTGCAACCCAACCACAAAGCTCTCAAGCTCAAACACCTGCTACACCTAGCAACTCAGCTTCTGGAAAAAATGGCTGGTCTGGTAACTCTTACTACCAAAATGGCAATAAGGTCTATAGCAAGTGGATCTATGATTACCAATATAAGTCTTACTTCTATATCGATGCTGCGGGTAACTATGTCCAAAATGCTTGGGTGGGTAATTACTACCTCAAATCTGGCGGTTACATGGCACAAAATGAGTGGGTTTATGATAACAACTACGGAGCTTATTACTATTTGACAGGTGAAGGTAGCTATGCACGTAGTTCTTGGGTTGGTAACTATTACCTCAAAGCCAATGGTAAAATGGCCAAGAGCGAATGGATTTATGACAGAAATTATAGAGCCTACTATTACTTAACAGGTGAAGGTAGTTATGCACGTAATACTTGGATTGGAGACTATTACCTTAAATTTAACGGTAAGATGGCCGTTAGTGAACGGACTCCAGATGGCTATCGAGTAGATGGTTCAGGTAAATGGATTCGCTAGTAGGAGCAGATGGTAAGTTATGATGAAAATGAAAACAGTATTAGTCTCGGTCTTGTCTATTTTAGTCGTAGGCTCTACAGCTCTCGTTAACGTTCAGGAAGTAATGGCTGACACTCCTAACATTGCTAAATCTGACTATGATCCTGCTAATGTTAAGCATTTAAAAGTACAGATGAGTTTGAGTCAAGATACAAGCTCTGGAAAATTAAAGATTACAGCTAGTATTGATGCCTTCCCAGAAGGAATGAATGAGGTTTCTATTCCATTTTTCTTGTTCAATGTGAAAACTCAAGTGACTGAAAAGTTCCCTGGATTAGCTGATGCCATTTTTACACCTAGTCAACCAAGTGTGACAAGGGAATATGATATGAATCAGGCGAATTTGAATGCCTTTGCGGATGGAGAATATCGAATTGTTTTGAGAGCTCATAAACAGCCTCCGTATTATAATTATCGTTATTATGGCCACACTGACATTGTTACTATCCAAGACCATAAAATGGTTGGAACAGGAAGTCATATCAATCATGCCAAAAATGGATGGTATGGTAATTCATACTATAAGAATGGCATTAAAGCAAGAAACGAATATATTCTTAGTTCTAATAGAAGAGGAGTATATTATGTAGATGCAGATGGTAACTTGGTTGAAAACAGATGGCGCGGGAACTTCTACTTTAAACCTGGTGGTTTAATGGCCCAGCAAGAGTGGATTTACGATAAGAATTATGGGGCTTGGTACTATATATTAGCTCAATCAGGATATGTAAAAAATGGTTGGATAGGAAATTACTACCTCAAAGCTGATGGTAAAATGGCCCAGAGCGAGTGGATTTATGATACATACTATCAGTCTTATTACTACTTAACGAGTGAAGGTAGTTATGCCCGCAATACATGGGTAGGCGATTACTATCTTAAAGCGAACGGCAAGATGGCTGTTAACGAATGGACACCAGATGGTTACCGTGTAGATGGTTCAGGTAAATGGATTCGCTAGTAAGTTACTGGCTGAAATAAATCCAAGAGAGTATAATCTGTATGAGAAAAGGAATCCTTTTAGGAAAGTATCTTAAAAGGATTTCTCTATGTTTGAAATAAAAAATATATGTGACAATTTTTATTATAATCATGCTACTATCATCATTCTTGTATTGTTTTAATTTACTTGCTACAATGAATAAAACAGTGTCTACACTTACCAACTATGCTATTTTGACTTTCAACATGGTCGTCCTGGTTTAGGTTATATTGTCTACATTTTTGGATGGATCTTATTTAGCTATTATTTGGTGGATAAAAAATGGATACAATCAGAAAGGAATCATTGAGAAGATTTGAAAAAGATGAAAAAGTATTTACGATATAGTATTGTTTTCCTAGTTGCCTTGCTTTTTTTAGGGGCTTGTGGAAAGAAGGAAGAATCCTCTTCGGAGGTAATGGATCAGATTGATATTGCGAATTCTCTTGAAAAAGACAATTTTGATGAGTGGTATCGTTCTTTTGGAACAATTGAACATTTGTCAGGTGAGATGCCCCTATTTGGAACCATTGATCTTGGTTATAATGGTCAGGCCATTATTGTGAGAGATGGGAAAGAGATGTTGCATGGCCGAGATCGTGGTGGAATGATGAAAGGTCAAAATACGATTAAAAAGTATGAGGGGGATACAAAAGTCACGACTATTGATTACGAACTCGACAAGACCTATGTTGTTGGAAAGACGTATTCTAAAACAACAGTTCTACCAGAAGTTGAGGTTTCGCTATCTATATCTCAGGAAGAGATTGACCGCATCGAAACAGACTTTAAAGATCAGTCCTATACTTTTTATGGCTACAAGGACCCTAACGGCTATCTGATTTTGACAGATGGTAAAGAAGACAAACCAACAGTTTATCTTTATAAGCTGGAGCAACCCATGGAATTAAAAGTCACTGCTGAAAAGGCTGCGGTACGTAAGGAACCTCTCTATGATTCAGAAGTGATTACTGAACTCAGCAAGGATCAAAGAATAACTGCATCTAATTCGGTTGCTGGAGAGAGAAAAGATCGAGGCCATATTTGGTACCAAATTGATGTTGAGGGGCAAACTGGTTTTATACTGCAAGCTGATATTATTGACCCTAAAACAAATCATTACCCTATCAACAGGATAGCTACGAGACGTCCATTTAAGGTGCAAGAAATCATGTTTGAAAATCTGTATCTAATAGCAGATACATGGGTTAATGCTGCGGGTGAAGAAATCACTATCAAACCAGATGGCAGTATGAGTAACGGAGATCACTTGCAAATAGGATCGGAGAAAGTGCATGTAGCTCCACTGATTGTTGGAAGAACAGAAGAAGGTGTCCTTGTTTATCCAGCTAATACACCAAGCTATTCTCATGTTGGTCGGTCAGATAGCAGTAAGGATCGGATAGCCTTCTCAAATAGTTCAAATATTCCATCAGATAAGTTTTTCTACAGAAAATCAGATGGCGTAACGACTTTTGATAATATAAGCTCTCAGAATGGTACTGATAAGGAAACAAGTCAGAGTTCAAGTCGTGAACCTGTAGTGGGAAATCCATATGTTCAACATCCTCAAAAGGATGAGATGTCTCTGGTAGCAGGTAGTTGGTCGACAACTGGTTCCAAACCTAAAAACTTGATTATTCACGATTCTGGCTTAGTCAATAAATATGAACGAATCTTTTTGTCCAAGAATCAGGAAGGAGCCGTTGGAAAGCGATTTGAGATTGGGATACGAGCAACGACGCCTGTACTCTTTATACCAGCAGGAACTCCTCACGGTGCGTCAGATTCATCCAAAGATCGCCTGTTTTATGAAGAATTTGGTAAATCAGATAGGGCTGAAGATTATTACTACCGAGATTAGAAGATATGTTTAAAAGGAAAAGAATGTCGCAAGATTGTGGCGTTCTTTTTTGTGATCCCCATACTTCACTATATAGCTCCCCAAGAGTGAATTAACCAAATCCAATTGTGTCAATCGTTCGCAAACAGTCTATTTTTCTTGAAAAAATAGGCTTTTTTTCTAAAAATCTCTAGTCAAGCGCTTTATTTTTTTGTATAATAGAATTAGCAAAGTATAGATAAGAAGAGAAAAGCATGATTACACTATTTCTATCACCGAGCTGTACTTCATGTCGTAAGGCTAAGGCCTGGTTAGAAAAACATAAGGTGCCCTTTGAGGAGCACAATATTATGACCAGTCCCTTAACAAGAAAGGAATTGCAACACATCCTTTCCTTGACCGAAAATGGTACTGATGACATCATTTCAACTCGTTCAAAAATTT
>ERZ773083.1302-NODE-1302-length-17265-cov-21.146891_pt1 | contig 17265 bp, 9 predicted proteins | sample MGYA00511465_ERZ773083 | MGnify/ENA primary metagenome ERZ773083 (study PRJEB29015, sample SAMEA2738001) | human oral metagenome | biome: human oral; feature: human-associated habitat; material: dental | place: China | collected 2060 ... | reverse complement strand
CTGTATCGTATTTAACGTTTAGAGAAGCATCTGTTTCGTCTTTTTCGTCTTCAGCAAGTGTGTTACCTTCAGTATCTTCGTACTTAACAACAACATTACCTTTAACTTCTTTATAAACGTATGTTACTTCTTTAGTTTGACCTGATTCTACCGTACCTGTTTCATCACCTTTAGTTGATGCTGGTACTAGTTCGTATACTTTTCCTTCTGCAGTTGTGATACGAGTTGGTTTCATTCCGTTATCTGCAGTGTTGTACGCTGTACCTGGTTTACCGTTATCAATGTCTTTAGCACCTGATTCTACAGTTTTTCCAGCTCCATCTTCGTCTACTACTGTACCTGTAAGTGGAGTTCCATCTTCAGTTTTGTAGTTAACGATGACTGATCCAGCTTTTTCATAGATGTACGTTACTTTTGTAACACCTTCTACTACTGTACCTTCTTCAGCTGGAGCGTCTTTTTCTACATCATTTACAGCTGTTTTAGTAGCATCTGCTTTAAGGTAGTAAACATTTCCTTGTGCATCTGTCAGTTTTTCTGGTTTTTCATCTGCATTTTCTTTAGTGTTGTAAGGTACGTTTTTAGAAGCTTTAGTACTGCTTACGATTACATCTTGTCCATTAGCATCAACATAGTATTTCTCAGTCACTACTTCAGCTACTGTCTCAGGAGTATCAGTGTAAGGAGCTTTTAATTCTGTTCCGTCTTCTGTTTGATAGTTAACGACTACAGAACCTTTTTTCTCTACTTCACGAGTTTTTTCTTCTGCATATTTGTAAGTGATTGTTGTAGTACCACTTGCTAAACGGTATGCACGAAGTGGAGTGATTTCGTCGCGGTAAGAATACTCTTCAATCTCTGGAGTAAAAGTGCCAAGATTAAGATTAATATCATCACCAAATTTACTTGTACTATTTTCATAAACGTCATTAAAATTAGCTGTTACATCCGTTGTAGGTCTACCTTTATCATCAACTTGGTCTCCAGTATCAGCCTTTATCGCCTTTTTCTCCCCACCTTTTGCAGCTATTCCGACAGAGATATATCGTTTGAAATTAAGGGTGTTATCTTCCAACCCTTTTTCTTGAAGATAAGCAAGATAGTTTTTTACAAAAGTTCTGTTTGCTTCTCCTGTTGCAGTATCTGGAGCTGCTTTAAATTTTTGAACCATTGCATATGTTCTATCTATACTAGCACCACTACCTTCTTCATCATCTGCAACATTATCCTTAGGTGATAATGGTACCACCCCTGTAATTTCAGGACTTTGATCGCTCACAGTTACATACGTATTTTTCTCAAGAACGAAAACATAGTCTCCTTCTTTGATGCCACCATCCGCAGTTACATTAGCTGAAGTGAAGTTTTTCGCAGCTGCTTCTCCAGACTTGAAAGCATCTCTCATTTTATCATCAGAAGTGATGTCACCTGAATTGGCCTGTACATATTTACCATATGTTCCTTTTCCTGTTTGTTCAACGATCCAAGCTTTTCCACCAGGTTTTACAGTATCATAAGTGATTTTACCTTCTGCATTGCTTAATCCTTCTGGAGTCAATTTCGCAGTTACATCCCCTAGAGTTGTGTCAGAGTATACTCCTCCACCATCTCCAGTAGTTTCAACTTTAGGTTCTCCAATTAGGTGGTAAGTTTTCCCGTCTTTTTCGATAGTTTCTTTCTTACCAGTTTCTTTAGCGTTGTCTAGGTCACTAGCTTCTGCATCGCCACCTGTAGTTCCTTTGAAAACTTCTCCTGATTTACCGTATACATCGTATGGTGTTTCGATAGTCTTATCAGCACCAGAATCTTGGTTTTTGTTTTCTTCTAATACAGTATTTCCTTCAGCAGTTACATACTTGTAATCTACTTTTCCAGTTTTAGTGATTGTATTTGTTCCATTTTCAGTTGGATCAGTTGAAGCAGTTGTTCCTTCGACCTCATTTGTGATATTCGCTGTATCTACAGTAATCGAACCCTTATCATTAGAAATCGTTGTTGTGTTGTCACCATTATCTTTTACCTCTGCTGCTGCAGTCTGGCTTTGTCCTGACATTGCAAGAGCTGCACCGACAAGCAGAGCGACTGTACCGATTTTGACTGAGTCTGAACGACCGTCTTTAAACTTACGAATGGAAAATTTTTCTTTTCTATTTAAAAATATACATTTATGCTACCAGCCAATTGAGACCCTTTCAAACTGACAACCCAATCGTCGCAATTCTTTTTGACAGTCCTCATAATAAGGGAGGGAAATGCCTGTGATGGTTACATGTGGCAGATCTTTTAAGTGAAGGCTGACTGATGAAGTAAAATGATAGACATGAACGAACTCGTATTCTTGAAAGAGTTGGGCAAGGACATCTTCAAAAATCAGCTCCGTCTCCAAGTAAGTCACGTTTGGGATAGTGAAGGTTTCCTTGGGATGGGGAAGATAGAGGTCAATTGCTAAGGCCTTGGCATAAGTGCTGATAAAGCGGATAGAGATTTGGTCGTCCTCTTCAGAGAACTTTTGCCCCAGCAAGACCTTGACAGTCTTACCATTTGAAACAGGTGCTTGAGGTAGGTCAAAAAAATGCTCTAGATAGACCAGCTTTTCTCTAGCTACGACATGGTAGTCACTACGATAGAGGGTATAGTGCTTTTCCGTCCGCTCAATCAAGTCATCTCTGGTCAAGCCCAAAGAGCCCACCTGACTGGGTTGGAGAGGCCAAGCATACATTCCCAAGGGATAAATATCTGCATAACCATCATCGAAACTCATGAGGTGTTGGTAGGTAGAACTCGCAACCACGTCCAGAATCAAGCTATTGTCAAAACTAGCATAAAAGATGGTGTCATAGTCTCCGGCTACCTCCTGACAGATCTGAGCCAAGTCCTCTGCCGTCTGAGGATAGTGAACATGGTCAAAGCCCTTAGCATAATGCTCCTGTCGAGCATTTTTGACAGGGCTAACATAAAGACTGACAAAGTCCTGATCAGGATAAAGCCCCTTGATATGCTGGGCGATCTTGGCTTGTAAGGGCGTTGTAGCAATGATGAGGTGTTTCATCTCTTTGATTCTCCTAGGTGGTGATGTTGCAACAAGGTCTCAACGACTTCAAAATCTAGGGCATCGTCGATATCATAAGAATAGAGTTTGGGCATTTCATAGGCTACTGTCTTATCTGTGTAAAAGGTCTCATCTCGTAGGTAACGGTCCTTGCGAGAAATCCAAATACTACCGTTGGGATAGTAATAGACAGGCTCTTTCTGCCGAGCATAGTGCTTGGAAACCTGAGGTGGACGGATAAAAGTTGACTCCTCCAACTGCATGAAAAGACTGCGACTCTTGTCTGCCTTAACACAGGATATCAAATGGTCGGCTCCAGACTGACAGTAGAGCTGGTAGGACTCGATAAGGTGCTCCACTTTTCTTAAGGGTGAGGTCACCTGTAGATTCATAAAAACCTGCTCTCCCTCAAAGGGCTGTAAAAAGTCTCGTAAGGTCTCCAGACTAGAGGTTGCTGACAAGGCCAATTCTTTTGGTCTGTGGACACAACGAATCTCTGGATAGGCTTGACGACAGAGTTCTAGATAGGCTAGCGAGTCTGAGGAAACCCAGATGTCACTAAATAGCTTAGAGGCTAGAGCGACTTCGATAGTATAGAGAACCAAGGGTTTACCTGCAAGCGGTTTGATATTTTTATCCACTAAACCGCGTGAGCCCGAACGGATTAAAATGACGGCTATAGGTTTAGATTTTGCTTTCATATAGTCTTCCTAGAATTGAGATAAAAAGGGCAGATAGGGTAGTGATGATGCTATTTAACCAGGGATTAGGGTTGGCAAAGAGGCCACTGTAATGATAGAGGACTAGGACTCCTATACTGAAGACCAGATAAATTTTTGCTAGTTTTAAACTCGGTCTTTTGAGGAGCAAGACCATGAGGTACAACCCACCAATCACACCTAAAGTCAGACCCATAAAGCCGTTAATCCATTCATAGATGGAATAGATTTCTGCATTCATGAGTAAGAGGCAGAGAAGCCAGGATAGACCTGCTAAGACAAAGGATAGGATACTTGGCGACCAGCGAATCTTTGACCAAGCAAAATCCATCTTCAAGCAGGTCACGATTGCATTCATACTGGATGAGACCGTGGATTGGCCCGCTGCCAAGAGAGACAGCATGATGAAACTTCCGAACCAAGGTGCCAGACCTTCCCGAGCATAGGCAATGAGCACAGGATTGGTCGATGTGGTGGTGAAATTTTCCTGACGAATCAAGCAACCAATCAAATACAATAGACTAGCAATCCCAAAGGACAAGAGTCCCTGAATCCATAAGATTTTTCCAATTTTCCGACGCCCCATTTTGCTGTTAAAACGTTGAACGATATCCTGCGAGGAAACGTAGGAAAACAAACTACTGAAACCCGCTCCTACAACTAAGATCAAGACCGTCTGTCCATCCAGCGTCTCTGTAAAGTGAGATAGCTGTGGACTGCTATTCATGACAAGACCTGATTGAGCAATTCTTGGTAGAAAGAGGGCCAGTATAGCTAGCAAGACCAAGCCCTGAAAGAAGTCCGTCCACAGCACAACCAAGAGGCCGCCCCTTGCCAGATAATAGACCGTCAAAAGAAGGAGTAAGCCTGACAAGACCAACTGATTGATAGGGATAAAGGGCTCTAAGGCCTGAGATAACAAGTAGGTCACCACTGCTATTCGCCCCAATTGGTATAGGATAAAAAGTCCTGAAGCCAGTGAACGAATGCCAGCCGATTGAAACTTATCCTCTAAAAGATGGTAGGCTGTCTCGTAGTTTCCCTTTTGATAGAGGGGCAAAAAGTAACGGTGGGCGAGGGGAATGGCTAGAAAGATGCCACACTGGGCAAACCAGAGATAGGACCTGCCTGTATAGGCATTCCCCACCAGAGTCAGAAAGGAAATGGGGCTGAGCAAGGTCGCAAAGACTGAGAAAGCCAGAACAGTCACTGGAACAGCTTTCTTAACCTGATAGTAATCCTCTTCGTCCCCTTTTTTCCGATAGGCGATCCAGGAAATCAAGCAGAAATAAAGCGATAGGGTGACTAAAATTCCCAACATCTTAGAATTTCCTATCTAGTAGTTCGCGGTATCTTTGAGCCACCGTTCCTAGTGAATAGTGAGCCGCTAGGGCGATATTTTCTGCATTGGAATGGCGATAGTCTGCCTGCTCCATCTCTTCTATCATTTGAATCAATTGTGCCTTATTTCTGAAAAGGCGGATAGCATCTGACTGTTCGGCATAGAAACGATGGGCAATCTCCACATCTGATAACAAGGCAAGCAAACCTTGATTGAGGGCTTCAACGCAGGCGTTGGCAAATAATTCTGTAAAACTAGCAGACAGGTAGCACTGGTGGAGATGGTAAGGAACTTCGTCGACAATGCCTTTGAACTGAATGGTTGGTGGCAGATCGTAGCGATTGCGCAGCTCCTCCAGACGTTCCTCTGTTCCACCATAAAAGGTGATGCGGGCCTTGGAACCACGTTTGTAGAGTTCGATAAAGGCTTCAATGACAAGTTCAACGTTCTTTCCTTCTCCCATATGATCCACTAGGCAATAGTCCAAAACAGGTCCAATTTTTCTTAGCTGACCTAATTTTTCTGTAAACATTGGTGGTAAAAACTTGGTGTCATACCCTTGTTTCGCCAAAGTATCAGTCAACACTTCACTGGCGACTAGATATTTGTTTGCCTTGCGCAGATTGGCGAGGTGTAAGTCTCGCATGACATTTTCATGGACGACTTCATAATAATTTTTATCCGTATTTTCCATATAACGCCAGAGACTGGGTTTGGGTACGATTTGTTGATCACGGATAAAGAGGTCGGTTTGCTGGGCCCATCTGGCTAAGAACTTAACCAGCAAGTCCTCTTCAGAACGGATTTCTCCTCCTATGCGGTAGATGTATTCTGGGTAAAATAGTAACAGGAGAGGGTTCTTTGAAGGGCTCGATAGACTTGGGTACTCTCAAAACCATAGCGATGGATTTCCTTGACTGGATGAAAGGAAAAACCACCCTCACAAAAAGGCGAGGGTGGTTCATCCGTTACAATGCTTGGGGATTTCCTAGCAAGTTCCCCCTCAAAAGGACTTTATGCTATTCTATCACAAAGACTGACCATCTGCAAGGTAGACTGGCTTAGATAGGATAGCTTGGGGGAGTTTTCTTATTACTTATAAATCGATTCTCTGAAATCATCTGTGCTACGTAGGTAGGCATTGTAGATTTTTTGTTTTAACAAGTGGACCCAACTTGCAGGTGCATGGCTTGTCGTACGGTCAATATTAGCCACATCTTTAGCCACTGCTTGATCGATGAGTTCTTGCATTTGGGCAGCTGAACGGATTGTAATCTCCTTGCTGCTGTTTGGTACACCAAGTTCATACTGAATAGTGATTGGTTTCAACTGTTCTTGCTTGCGAATACGTTGATCAAACATATCCTTCTTGAAATCAGCCCATGAAACGTATTTATTAGCAAAGACATTTTTCAAAACGAGGCTATCAGTGATGAGACCAACATCTTTCCTAAGCCACTCTGAATAGGTAATGTCCCCATTTCGTTTAGCTTCTTCTGCGTATTGGTTGGATACATATGGTAAGAAGCCATCTTGGTAACCTTTTTCTGCCAATAATTCGTAGGCTGTCTTTCTAAACATGATGTCACCAGGCGCACCCTTTGGATTGCTGAGGGCAGCATAAATCGGTGAGAACATGCTGATAATATGATAGCCATTACGAGTATAGTCACTCTTATCACGATAAGCCCGACGGTTGATAATATCATTGTCAATCAAGGCATCCAGACTAGTTAGTTTACTTACTTCAGCATCTGTCAATGGGCGAACAGAGTTTCCTGCATGAGTTTGTTTATGGTACTTGTCCTCAATGTAGAAATTCTCTATTTTTCTAAACCATTTTTTCTTGACATCATTAGACTTGGTTAAAATAGCATTGGCTTCCATAGCATCCAAGGTGTACAAGACATCGTACATACCGTGAACATATTCTTGCAAGGCTGTAGCTGATGTGAAGCGGCTTGACGGGTCATAAGTATGCAAGCGAGTTAGTGAATCCTTATCCCCTTTATAGAGAGTATTCAAGACAATAGCATCCTTATCTAGGTTGTCAGTAGATTGCAACAATCCTAAGGCATACAACTCTGCTCCCAATCCCTCACGACGACCTTTTCCTTCAAAGTAAATATGTCCGTCAGAATTGTGAACCATTTCATGGGTATAGACAGATGTCCCGTATTTATCTAACAAGCGATCGCTGACATAGTGAACCTCTGAACCGTTGGCATAGGCTCCAGCTCCTTTACTTTCCCCATACCACTTACCAGTTGGTCCAAAGAAGTTGTAAATAGAAGCAATGGCCTTATCAGACAGGGTAGCCCAGTAATACTTGCTATTGCTATCTTTCATACCAAAGCCATCTGACACCATGACTGAACGGAAGAGTTTTTCTTTGTATTCTGGTGAAAGGAGGTGGTACCAGATATCGTAGTGGTCTCGTTGCCATTCAGCCGACTGGTCGACCTTAGCACGGACATACTGACGCAATTCCTCTCCTGACAAGACTGTATTATTGACACGGTCACGATAGCGTTCGTAGCCACCAAAGGCCAAGGTAGAAAGGTTTGAAATCACATAAACATCCTCTTCTGGCAATGTCAATAGCGGTAGGAGGATATTTTTTAATTTCCAACTTGGTGCCGTAATACGGTCATAGACTCCCAGCGTATACTTACTATCTGGTGTAGCTGACTCTTGTTTGGCACGCACTTCTGGAATTGCTGACTTACTCTCTACGATATAGGCCTTGGTATTTGTCTTCAACCATTCATTATTGGTTTTAGTTGGTAGGAAGAGTTTTCTGTAAGACTCTAGTAAATCAGTCACTGTCTTACGTCCTTTTGCAGGGGCCAGGGTTGTTTCATAGGCACTTGTATTATTTGATGCCTTGAGATTTTCCATACCGCTCTGACCTAGGGCAATGATGGTATCCAAGGTTGAAGCTGTGCTATTGCCATCAAAGTCAAACTTATAGGTATTGAGGTCCTTGGTATTGATGTGATCATAGTTGATATTGTACCAGCGATTGAGGTAGGTCAAACCAAGCAAGAAAGCTTCCTTGTTGTTTTTGATTTTTTCGCTGATGTAGGTTGCTACACTATCTCCCATCGTATTGATAGACTTGTCCATGGCTAGCACTTTACGGAGATGTTCGCCGATATTGGCCTTAACTTTTTCGAATTCTTTGTCCAAATATAGCGGATCAAGTGAAGCATCTGCCTCAATGCCCAGAACTCTTCTCATGGCTGCTGAGTCATATTCGACCCCTTGCAAATCTGCTAAAACCTGATCGGTCACTTTCGTATAGTCAGATAAAAAGGCCTCTGGTGTAAAGATAAAGTTTTTACCTGCTATACTGTACTCTGCAATTTGTGTATTTTTGAAATCTTCTTTGTATGTGACATCCAGATAGCTGATTGTATTATCAGCAAAATGCAACATCAGTTTATTGATCGTTGCTTTATTGGCCTGAATATCTGTGATGATATCATTGTCCCTCATTGGTACAACGTCCAGCAGTTCTGTAATATAGAGCTTATCAGTAGGATCTACTTGATTTCCATAGTGAACCACTAACTCTTTGTTGTAGAAAGGCATCAATTTCTCAATATTGTGATAAGCAACTTTTCGACTAGCTTGGCCTTGGCTTAACTGAGTATAGTCCACACTTCGTTGATTGTCCTTGAGTGTTTGACCTGTATCGTCTAGTGTCACTGTCATACCATAAGACTGAACCTTTTCTCTAGCCTGGTCTTGGGTGATTGGGGTCGCATAGAGATCGGCCTTCTTGTTCTCAACGGTAGTGCTGGCGTCTTTGATGTCCGCTCCCTTATATTGGTCTCCTGTGATGGCATAACCATCTCCAGTATTAACCATGCTGACAACATGATGGATACGGCCATTTTGCCATGTAGAGCCAGCTATACCTCCGACACGTGGATAGGTTGTCGTATTGAGGATCGTTCCACTTGCTAATGCATGGGAAACCAAAGCACCACTTTGAACTTTCCCTACAATACCTCCCGCAAATTGGTCATTGTTGCGGGCATTACTAGAAATATTTGCATCAACGGCTACCTTATCAATCTTAGCCTTAGTACCAGATAGGAGCCCTGCTATACCTCCCACATAGTAAGGAGAAGTATCCGTATGCTTGGCCTGAATGCTACCTGTAAAGGAACTATTGCTTATCTCTGTATCTTGAGCCTTCGCTACCAAACCTGCCACTGACTTACTACCTGATAATTGACCTTCTACAGCTACATTACTAATCTGACTATTAGTAGCTACTTTTGCTAGGCTAGCTGTGTCTTCTTGACTCTTAATCGCTACCGCTTTAAGGTCAATATCTTTCACAGTAGCCTTGGTCAAGTTATCAAACAAGGCTGTCTTAAGATCATAAATCGCAAATGGCTGCCCATCACTCGCACCGATAAGATTACCAGTGAAAGTGCCTGTCACATAGCTGGTTTGTCCCTTAGCTAGGGCCACTTCATCAGCTGTCATATCAGCTCCAAGTCTAAAGGTTCCAGCGAGATTACCCTGCATGGCAGCAATCAGTTTCTTGAAGGAAGTATAGACACCGTCCTTGGCAATCTTTTGCTTATCAATTGTGAAGCTATAGTTATCCTTGTATGCTGAACCTTTCTCTTGAACCAGTTCATTGAAGGCAACGGTGACCTTGTATTTCCCATCCTCTGTTTCCTTAATAGAGCTAACTGGTAGCAGCATTTCCTTCATCTTGTCTGATTTGACTTTGACAAAATAAGGTGACAAATCGCTTGGTACTTCTGATAAGTTCAGATAACGACGGTAGTGACCATCTTCCTTACCATAGAGCCCCACTTCATCCACATCTTTGATTTCAATTTTCTTATAGTCTAACTGAAAATCTTTCGTTGATACTTCTGTACTTTCTTGATCAGATTGGCCTAGATTATAGGTCAGGTAAGTCTTCAGATTGTATGAGGTATAGTAGTCCAAGCCATCAATCGTTTGTTGGGCTGATGGATCTTTCAAGTTCACCTCTTTGACCAGTGTTCCATTTTGGTAAATTTGGGCCTTGGCCTTAACAAAAGCAGACGTTGGGTCATCTAAGTGATAGTTGACTGCTACTGCTTTTTTGCTCTCCTCTTTCACCAGATTAGTGATTTCAACTGTTGGTTTGGTTTTAACAAGACTACCAACCTTGACAATCTCTTTGGTTGGCTCTACTTCTGTACGTGAGATTTCCTTGCTAGCTTCTAGCTTACCATTTACGAGATAATCTTCATACTCGATTGTCCGTAAACCGTCTTTTCCTTCCTGAGCAATTTCTCGGCGATTTTTTAAGATGGTCGCATCTTCGATTTCTTCAGTTTCATGAGGAATGGTTTCTGTTACTGTACGATGATTACTTGTCAAAGGCAATTCAGGAAGAGCCTCTACTACAGCAGCCTCGCCTTCGTGACCAATTTCTTGAGTCCCCTTACTGCTAACAACTTCTGTAGACTCTGGCACTGTTGGATCAACTGGAGATCCCTCCTGAGGACCTGTGTAGGCTGGTAGTTCTGGTTGGACTAGAGCCTCACCCTCATGACCTGGCTCTTGAGTTCCTTGAGTACTGATTGGATCCGTGTACGCTGGTGGCACTGGTTGGACTAGAGCTTCACCCTCATGACCTGGCTCTTGAGTCCCTTGAGTGCTAATTAGGTCTGTATAGGCTGGTGGCGCTGGTTGAACCAGAGCCTCGCCCTCATGACCTGGCTCTTGCGTCCCTTGAGTGCTAATTGGATCCGTGTACGCTGGCGGTTCTGGTTGAACTAGAGCCTCGCCCTCATGACCTAACTCTTGGGTGCCTTGAGTGCTGATTGGATCCGTGTACGCTGGTGGCACTGGTTGGACTAGAGCCTCGCCCTCATGACCTGGCTCTTGAGTCCCTTGAGTGCTAATTGGGTCTGTATAGGCTGGTGGCGCTGGTTGAACCAGAGCCTCGCCCTCATGGCCCGACTCTTGAGTTCCCTTTGCTTGAATGAGAGTTTCATTGTTTTCCTGCGGTTGGGGCTCCATAGGAGAAGGTGTTCCCCCTTGTTGTCCCTCTGTTCTTGGTCTGGTCTGAGCTGGCTGAACTGGATTTACCTGTTCTCGATTCCCACCAGTTTGGCTTGAATTTGTTGCAGGAGCTGTAGCCGGTTCTGGTTTTTGGTCTGCCTCCCCGCCTTTGACAACATTAGTATCCTTGCTTTCCTGACTCTGAGGAACTTTCGTTTGCTGACTAGTATCCTCATTTTTAGAAGATGGAGCCGTAGCTGCTGAGATATCTACATTTTCTAAGTTAGACTTGCTGTCATTTGACTGCTTGACAAATTCAGTTCCCATCGTCGAATCTGCTGAATGAGTTGCAAGCACTTCTTGAGTTTGACTGTTTTCTGATTTAACTTCTTGATTTCCAGTAGATTCTGCTGGCTGGCTAGTTGTCGGTACAGAAAGAGTTGGTTTGTTTTCTACATATCCTAGATAAGTGTAACCAGGAATATCAACCGGAGCTGGCAAGGCATCTCCTGTCTGGACCGATAGTTGGGTATTATAAGCAGCTAGTGTCTCGCTCGTCAAAGCAAGAGCGGTTGGAGACAGCAACTGACTGCCTAGAGCGCTTACTAACAAGAATCGACTAATCTTGCTCTTGCCATCACGTCCCTTAAGAACTACTACAACCAATAAACTAAGACCTGCCACCAAGGCAACAGTTCCTAATGGAGAGCTAGTCCCCGTATTGGGCAATACTTGATTTGCTCGATAAACCAGATAGTAGGTAGCGTCTGTTTCTTCCGCTACTTGTGGTAGGGATGTAACCAAGAGACCCTTCTCTTCATCAGTCAAATCCGACTCTAAAACGTAAGTATAGTTAACGGTATGAGATTCTTGGGCAGATACAATCTGTAGGCCAGTTCCCATCAAAAAGAAACACGCAACAGCTACAGATACAAGGCCAACTGCCAATTTTCTTAATGAGAAATTCTGTCTTTCTTCTCCAGTAGTTTTGAAATTCATATTCCCCTCTTTTTACATTTTTAAATTAGTATATTAATTTATGGTAAAATATACAACTCCTCCCATTATACATCAATTTCAAAAAAGATTCTAGGGATAGATATACAATTGAATGGATAGGGAAAATCAAGTAACTAAGTAATTAACTGATTTGAAAGAAGCTAAGCCCTCCAACCACACTCATCTCAAAATTTTTAAGAAATAAACTGTCAACAAAAATAAAAATGAAGAGAAGCACTATTTCTTCTCTCCATCTTTAAAATTATAGTAACAAATATATGTTATCTAAAGTTGTGAAAGCAACTCCTTTAGTTTCTAGTTGCCTAGTTTACCCATTCACCATTTCCATTTACTTTATAACCGTCTGGTGTTGTTGTGCTGACTGCCAAAGCTCCAGAGCCATATGCATAGTACCAGTATTGGCCAACTTTAAACCAACCTGTCTTCATAATACCAGATTCATCAAGGTAGTACCAGACTCCATTTTCTTTGAGCCAGCCTGTCTTCATAGCTCCTGAGCTATCAAAGTAGAACCATCTATTTCCGTCTGTACCCCAGCCTGTAAACATAGCACCTGAGCTACTCAAGTAATACCAGCTACCATCTACTTTTACGAATCCAGTTTGCATGACACCTAGGTCATCCAAGTAGTACCATTTACCACCCGTTTTCACCCAGCCTGTCTTCAGATCACCAGACTCATAGAAATACCATTTTCCATCTGTTTTCACCCAACCAGATTGGTCTGAACTAGAAGTTCTAAATTCTTTCAGCGCTTTTTCAACTACGACTGCTTTATTTTTAACTGTTGACAAGTTAGATGAAGTCACTTCTGCATATTGAATAGCAGGACCGTAACTGCCTACCAACTCTTCTGAAGTAGCAGCATCACCAAAAGCCTGAGCAATCGTTACGGCATTATATGGGTTATTTGGGTTCTTAAAGGCAGCCATCCCCATATGTGTAAATTTAGGGCTAATCAAAGTCTGATAATGACCAGATCCACCATTTGTTGAACCACCTGATTTTTTCTTCACGTAGTCTGCTTTTTCAGCACGCCATTGTTCAAGAGCTTTTAGGAAACCATCATGGTTCCAACCCAAGTTTTCTCCAAGTACACTGTTTCCAGATGGGAAAGCACTCCAAATTTCTTTACCAGAAAGACGAGTATGATCCATAGTTACAGAAGCTTCTGCAGCTCTAGCAAAAGCTGCCTTTTCTAGGTCAGTCGACCATTTGATAGGGACATACTTATCTACCAAGCCTTCGTCAGCTGCCTCTTTACGCATAGCATTGACGGCATCTAAGATAGCTTGTTGGTTTGGAGTCAAAAATTCTCCCTTTAATCCAACCAAAACATTGCCACTAGCAGGGTTAAGCACTTCTGAACTCAAGACATTTTCATTTTTACCATCAGCAGATTGTGTTGCCACCAATCTGTCATTGGCAAAAACATCATTTGTCAAAACTGCTCCAGCTAAAGTCAAAGCCAAGGCGCTAGCAAATACAATTTTCTTCATTTTTTTCTCCTTTTATCCTTTAGATAGGACAGGTATTTTCAATATTAAATTATATCATATTTTCCCATTCTTTGCCCGTTTCTACTAATGTTATAAGGCAAATACTATTCACCCCAAAAGTAGAAATTCCTATCCTCTTATTTCACAACAAGCTCATAACGTGTCTTACTGGTGAAGGTTTGCCCTGCTTTGAGAATGACTTGGTCTTTGAGGTCACTGTGAATGGCATCTGGTAGAGCTTGCGCTTCAAGGGCAATCCCATTGTGCTGCACCATTGGTTGACCTCCTATGATGACACTTTCATCCACAAAGTTTGCTGTGTAGACCACAAAACACGGAGCCTCTGTCTTGAAAAGCAAGAAGCGACCTGAATTTTGGTCATAAAGGAAACCAGCATTGTCATGACTTGCAGGAAGGGCAAAAGGGTGGTCTAAACCAGACACCAGCTGAATTTGTTCATCTTCTTCTGCAAAGATATCCTTGAGCAAAGCACCATTGTAGATGTGTTTGACCACATCACGAGTAGCGTCTGGAGTTTTGGATGGAACACCGTCAGGAGCGATTGGATAAATGCCCTCAGTATTTAGTTGAAAGACATAGTGGTCAATCGTCTGCGTGAAGTCACCAGACAAGTTGAAATAGCTGTGGTTAGTCGGATTGACCAGCGTATCCTGATCGGTCGTTACCTTGTAGCTGATTTCATAGGCACCAGTTTCTTCCAAGTGGTAACTGATCCAAATCTTGAGATTTCCAGGAAATCCTCCTGTCCCATCTGTACGCTCTGTGTAGAGGGTCAAGCCATGATTGCTTACTTCTTCAACTTCAAACAAGCTGGAATCCCAACCTGTTGAACCACTGTGGTTACAGTTGCTAGCATTGTTGACTTCAAGGTCATAGGTCTTGCCATTAAGCTCAAATGTCGCACCAGCAATACGACCTGCAACAGGGCCTACGCTAGCTCCATGCTTGGGACTATTTCCCACATAGCTTTCAAAATCATCAAATCCCAAGATAATATTTGCAAAATTTCCAGCCTTATCAGGTGTGACGTAGCGCAAGATGGTCGCACCATAAGTCATGACCTCAAGTTGGTAGCCACCGTTCGTCTCAAATCGATAGGCCAAAGCATCTTGTCCCTCAACATTTCCAAACACACGCTCTGTGTATGCTTTCATTCTGTTCTCCTTTTACTATTTCTCTCAAGCAAACAAACCATAGAAAGCGCCTTGACAATCTATGGTTTGCCTGATGATATACAAATCCTCTTGTCAAGAATTCATAAACACTGTCTTATACTCAATGAAAATCAAAGAGCAAACTAGGAAGCTAGCCACAGGCTGTACTTGAGTACGGCAAGGCGAAGCTGACGTGGTTTGAATTTGATTTTCGAAGAGTATCACTTTTGATATTCGTGGATGATAACACCCTGTACCACACGGTTTACTGTACCTGTAGGAGACGGTGTATCAGGTTTATTTTCTACCTTGAGTGAAGTCAATAGGGCAAAGAGTTGGGCATAAACGATGTAAGGGAAGACACGGTAAATATCATTCAAGACACCACCACAACCAAGGGCCACTTCTTTGACATTTTCAAGACCAAAGGCTTGATCACTCAAAAGCACAACACGACGAGCAATACGGTCACCAGCAACTTCACGAACCAAGTCCAAGTCGTACTTGCGAGTGTAATCTGTCGTTGCACCAAAGACCAAAACAACTGTATCTTCATTGATAAGAGATTTTGGACCGTGACGGAAGCCAACTGGGCTTTCATACATGGTCGCAACCTGACCAGCTGTTAATTCCAAAATCTTGAGCTGAGCTTCATGAGCAAGTCCGAAGAAAGGACCAGCACCAAGGTAGATGACACGGTTAAAGTCTAAATCAACAAGCTCTTTGACATCTTCTGCACTATCCAGAACTTTACGGGCAAGACTAGAAACAACTTCAAAACGTTCAGCTTTCACGGCAAATTCTGTAGGATCAAAAACCAAGAGAGCTGTTAGCATCATAGAGGTAAAGCTAGAAGTCATGGCAAATCCAGCATCATTGGAAGCAGCTGGTTGCAAGAGCAAGAGATTGCGGTCATCTCCATGAGCTTGAAGAGCCAATTTCCCATCTGCAGCACAAGTAATCGTCACTTGGTAAAGCTCATCCACCAAGGCTTTAGCCAAATCAACAGTCGCCACACTTTCAGGCGAGTTCCCACTACGAGCAAAAGATACTAGGACAGTTGCCACATCTTTTTTCAAATAAGTTTCTGGATTGGCAACGATATCTGTGGTCGCAATGGCATTGAAATTCCATTTGCGTTCGTCATAGACTTCCTTAAAGTAAGGTACCAAGGTATCTCCCACATAAGCAGAAGTCCCAGCACCTGTCAAGATAATCTTGATATAGTCATGTTTATCAGCAATTCCTTGTAGAAAGGCTGCAATTTCTTCGCGCTTTGCTTGATAAGACTCAAAAGCTTCTTTCCATACATCAGGCTGTTGGTAGATTTCACGTGTAGTGATTTCTGCACCCAATTCAATCAAGTCTTCTTTTGTATAATGTAGCATTGAATTCCTCTTTTTCTATTAAATATGGGAATGGGAGTAAGCCCCATTCCCATGTATATTCTATGAAATATGTTCTAACAATTTTCACGTCGTCACATCTTATTCATCTTCGTCATCATCGAAACTCGCTAACAGGTCATTGACTTTCACAATGCTTTCTGCAGCACGGTTCTTATAGTCCGCCTCTGCGCCTGTCAGGCTCGCATTGATAAATTCAATCACCATTGGAAGATTCATCCCTGCGTAAAGTTCGATATCACGACCTTCCATAATTAAACGGCTTACCACGTTACATGGTGTTCCACCGAGAAGATCCGCAAAGACTAGGAAATCATCCAATCCTTCGATAGCAGCTTCAAATTTTGCAGTAAATTCTTCTGGGCCATCTTCTGGAAGAAGAGCCACTGTGTAAATGTTGTCTTGTGGACCCATGATCATTTCAGTGCTACCTTTAAGTTCTTCACAGAAGCGACCATGACTCACCAAAATTAATGATTTAGCCATAGATTATGCGCCCATTCCAAGTAAGAATTTACCGATGAATGAAAGACCTAATGCAAGAGCGATAATGATACCGATAGCTTTAGTAGAGGTCATACCTTTCTTACCAAGCAACCAGAAGATAAAGGCAGTAAAGATTGCTGGAAGCAAACGTGGGAAGATTTGGTTCAAGATGTCTTGGAAATCAATCATCTTTTCACCGATTGGCAATTTATAAGAAACTTCAAAGTTGATCATTGTTGCTACAAGAGCACCCATCATGAAGACACCAAGTACAGATGCAGCGTCAATCAAAGCTGTCAAGGTACTTTGCATGTTGTTGATAAGGTTAACCCCTTCTTTGTAGGCAAATTCCAACTGTTTCCAACGGAAGATGTCGTAAGCAACTGCAACTGCGATCCAAAGGAAGATACCCCAAGGTTGGCCAGCGATAGCCATAGTTGCTGCGACTGACCCCATGATAGCAGGTACAAGTGAACCAAAGATTGTATCTCCAAGAGGAGCAAATGGTCCCATCAAACCTGTCTTGATACCGTTAACGG
>ERZ773083.1300-NODE-1300-length-17268-cov-3.233428_pt1 | contig 17268 bp, 16 predicted proteins | sample MGYA00511465_ERZ773083 | MGnify/ENA primary metagenome ERZ773083 (study PRJEB29015, sample SAMEA2738001) | human oral metagenome | biome: human oral; feature: human-associated habitat; material: dental | place: China | collected 2060 ... | reverse complement strand
TCCGCGCTACTAATATAGGTGAAATTTCACGCTGAAATTTTATCACCAAAACTCGCTTTAAGCGTGCGTTTTGGCGCTCTACGATACCGATTTTGTCTTCAAATATGAAGCTATATCTAGCCTAAAATTTAGCTTTTTTTCGTAGCCTTAGCATACGCCGCGACGTATTCAAAGCCCGAATATAGTGTCAACACAACCGCGATCCAGAGTAGGGCGTTTGCATAGGGCCACTGCATCGTTAGCCAGCCGATAGCGATCATCTGAAAGACCGTCTTTACCTTGCCCGCCATCGACGCGGCGACCTCTACGCCGTCGCCCGCCATCGCCACGCGAAGACCAGTGATAAAAAACTCGCGGATTAGGATTAAGTAGATCGCCCAAGCACTGGCGCGCCCGATAAACATAAGCCCCAAAAAGCCCGCAAGAGTTAGCATCTTATCGGCGAGTGGATCGATGATGGCGCCTAGTTTGGTCTTCTGGTTCCAGGAGCGCGCGATGTATCCGTCGAAAAAGTCCGTGACGGAGGCGATGACGAAGACTAGTGCGGCGAAATAATCGACCCAGCTTACATGCACCGAGCCCACCATGCCGCCGTTCGCATGACCGGCTAGTAAGATCAGCCAGAAAAACAGCGGCGCCAGCGCAACGCGAAAGCTCGCTAAAATATTGGGTAAATTTAGCATTATTTAAAGGTCGTTCCGCCGTCGACGATGAAGGTGTGCCCTGTCACCCAGCTAGCCTTACTCGAGCATAGAAATAAACATGCTCCCGCCAGATCCTCCGGCTGTCCCATGCGTCCTAGCGGGCTAAGTTCGGCGGTTTTATCGCGCACCTCTTCGTAGTTCGTAAAGGCTCGTAGCGCGTCCGTCTCGATCGGTCCGCCGCTAACGACGTTTACGCGGATGTTTTTTTCGCCGAGCTCGGTCGCGGCGTAGCGTGCCATCGCTTCAACCGCGGCTTTCGCCGTGCCGTGACCCGCGTAGTTTTCGATATAGACTAAATTTCCCGTAGAGCTAAGCGAGATGATAGAACCGCCGCCTACCGCTTCCATGCGTTTTGCGGCTTCTTGTGCGCCCACGACGAAGGCATTTACGGTCGCCGTAAAGATATTATTGATGCCGCGCGGCTTTAGCCTCATAAATTTAGTGTATCCGCCCGCGACCGCGCGACCCGAGATGATGGCGTTTGAGATGAAAAAATCCACTCGCGCAAAATCCTCGTCGATCTTGACAAAGAGCTCCTTGTAGGTCTCTGGCTCTAAGATATTGAGCGCATAAGCGCGCGCCTTGATGCCGTAAGCCTTCTCAAGCTCGGCTGCTTGCGAAGTCGCTAGCTCCTCGTTGGAATTATACGTAAAAGCGATATTTGCCCCCGCAGCTGCGAATTCCAAAACTATCGCCCTGCCTATGCCTCTCGTGCCGCCGCTTATAACTAGCGTTTTTCCTTTAAATTCGTTCGTCAATTAAAATCCTTTGATAGTGTATTGTTTCATTACGTTTTCTATTTTTTTGAGGTTTTCCGCGCTCGGCTCGCAAAGCGGCAAGCGGTACTCCAAGCTCGGCGTTAGGCCCGCGATATACATCGCCGCTTTGATCGGGATCGGATTGCTCTCGCAGAATAAAATTTTATTGATAGCGTAGAGATCGTCGTTGATCTGCTTGGCCTTTAAAAACTCATTTTGCAGCGCAAATTTCGTTAGCCTCGCCGTGTAATCGGGCAGTAAATTTGCAGTGACCGAGATCACGCCCTTGCCGCCGTTGCTTAGTATCGGATAGTTGATCGCATCCTCGCCGCTAAGCACGCTAAGGCGCGGCTCGTGCGCGAGCAGATCGACGCATTTATCGATGCTGCCGCTGGCTTCTTTGACGCCGTAGATATTCTCGCAGTCGTTAAAAAGCTTGATGATCGTATCTGCGGCGATGTCGCAGCCGGTGCGCCCTGGCACGTTGTATAGCAGTACCGGCAGATCTACCGAGCTCGCGATCGCCTTGTAGTGCAGATAGAGTCCCTTTTGGGTGGGTTTGTTGTAGTAGGGCGCTACGGATAAAATTCCGTCCGCGCCGTGAGCTTGCGCAAACTGCGCGAGCCCGATCGCTTCGTGAGTTGCGTTACTGCCCGCGCCCGCTAGCACCTTAACGTCCGTGCCCTTGCACGCATCTACGGCAATCTCGATACAGACTCGGTGCTCGTCGTGCGTCAGCGTCGCGCTCTCGCCCGTGGTGCCTACGGGCACGACCGCGCTTATGCCGTTTGCGATCTGTCTTTTGATGAGCTTAGCGTAGGTCTGCTCGTCTAGTTTGCCCTCTTTAAAAGGCGTGATCAGCGCCGTCATAGAGCCGATTATGACATTTTTATTCATCGTTTTCCTTTCGTAAGATAATGCTCGTGGAATTTTTAAGGCCTAGATAGGTTTTCATCGCTTTTTTAACCGCGTTTTTATCTAGACTTTTGATCTCGCGCTCCAGCCTAAATAGCGCGTCCAGATCGCCGCGGACGATGTAGCTGCCGTACATCTGCGCTACCTTGCTAGCGCTGTCGAGGGAGTAGATAAGATTGCTGCTTAGGGTGTTTTTGATCTTTAGCATATCGTCGTCGCTTATTTTAGCTTTTTTGGCTTTTTCGATCAGCGCCAAAATTTCATCTCTTAGCGCCTCGCCGCTTACGCCCTGGTTGCAAACGGCAAAGACTATAAATAAATTCTCGTCCTTGGCGCTCATATCGTAGATGTTGATCTGATTGGCGAGCTTTTTCTCATCGACCAGTACGCGCTGCAAAAGCGAACTCTTGCCGCCGCTAAGATATATATCCATCGCTTTGATCGCCGCGGCGTCAGGATGGTTAAACGGCGGAATTTTAAAGGCGACCGCAACGATCTGCGCCTCGCTGCTTTTGTAAATAACGCTAAGCTTCTCGCCATCTTGCGCAGGCTCGGTGCAGTGAAGACGAGGGATCTCGCTTTTGTTTTTTACGGGCGCGAAGTATTTTTTTGCCGCATCAAACGCCGCCTTTTCGCCGATGTCGCCGGTGATCAGCAGCACGGCGTTTCGCGGCTGATAAAATTTAGCGTGAAATTCCTTGATATCTTTGATACTCCAGTTTTCGATGTCCTTGCGAAAGCCGATCGGCGTCCAGTGGTACGGGTGGTACAAAAACGCAGCGTTGTAGAGCCTGAAAAATAGGTATCCGAACGGATCGTTATCGGTGCGCCACAGCCGCTCCTCGAGCACGACCTTGCGCTCGGGCTGAAATTCTTTGTCTTTGAGGCTTAAGTTTTGCATTATGTCGGCGTAAAGATCCAAGCAGACCTCTAAATTTGAGCTCGCGCACTTGATGAAGTAGTGCGTGTAATCAAAGCCCGTGCTTGCGTTGTTCACGCCGCCAAAGCCCTTTACGATCGCGTCGAACTCGCCCGCCTTGCGATTTTTCGTGGATTTAAAATTCAGATGCTCCAGCATGTGCGCGATGCCGCTTTTGCCCATCGTCTCGTCGCGCGAGCCGACGTTGTAAAACACGTCCACGCTGATGACGCCGCTGCCTTTATTCATAGGGATGTGATAAATTTGAAGCCCATTTTGCAGCGTGATTTTCTTAAATTTCGGAAACATTAATCTTTTTTCGCCTTTCGTTTTTTGCTTGAGTTTTGCTCCGCGTCTTGAGTGCCGCTTGCTTTTTTAACCTCTTTAAGCTCTTTGGTTTCTTTATCCTCGGCATTTTTAGTTTTTGCGCCGCTTTGCTTTATGTTTTTGCTCTTTAAACTTTTGCTTTCCGCGCTATTTTTTGGCGTGGCTTTAGTTTTAGAATTTTTGCTTTCTATGTCGTTTTTTGACGCGACTTTGGTCGCGGTTTTATTTTTAGATGCGGTTTTTGTTTTGGCGGTTTTGCTTGCTGTGCCGCCTTGTTTTGCGTTTTTGACCTCTAAATTCTCGCTTTTTGCATCGCTTTTCGAGAGATTTTTTGTTTCGGTGCCCTTTTGCTGCGAGGCGTTGTTATCCTGCACGACGTCCTTCTGCGAGGCGTCATCATACTGCGCAGTATCTTTTTGTGCGGCGTCTTTTTGCGCGGCGTCTTTTGAAATTTTACCGCGCCTGGAGCTTACGCCGCTTTTTGAAATTTGACTTTGTTTTTGATCCGCACCGCTTTTGGAAGCTCTTTTTGAAATTTTGTCCTGCTTCTGATCAGCGCTGCCTTGCTTTGTGCTTTTAGCCTCTAAATTCTCGCTTTTTGCGCTGCTTCGTTTTGTATTTTTAACCTCGGAAATTTTGTTCTCCGCGCTACTTTGCTCGGCTGAGCTTTGATCCGTCGCGGTATCTGCGCTTACTAAGGCGTTTAAATTTACCAAAGCGTCGGAATTTTCGTCCGCTTCGGAGCTTGAGTTTGTTTGGGCAGTTGGAATTTCATCTGTTTGAACGGCGGGAATTTCACCCATTTGAGTGCTTAAAATTTTGCTTTCGCCGTCGTTTGAAATTCCATCCGTTTCCTTACTTTCGGGCGCGTTTGAAATTTCGCTCGTTTCCTCGCCTTTGGTCGCACTTGAAATTTCATCCGTTTTGGTATCCGCCTCTTTGTCTTCGCAAGCGCACAAATCCGCGCCGTTGCCGAGGTTTTTGGCCTGATCATTTCTGATGCCGTATCCTTCGCCCGCGTGAGCTTTTAAATTCGCCCCGACCGCCTCGCTTATGTTATTGAAGCCGTCTGCGCGCAAAAGCTCCGCTAGCCCCTCGTTGATCGATTTTGCGACGAACGGGCCTTTGAAGATAAAGGCGGTAAAAATTTGAACCAGGCTCGCGCCCGATTTGATGCGCTCGTAGGCCTCCTGCGCGCTGTCTATGCCGCCGCAGCTGATTAGGACCGTGCGGCCGAAGAGCTCGCGAGCGACCTGTGCGAAAAGCTTTCGCGATTTTTCGGTGATCAGTCTGCCGCTTAGGCCTCCGAAGTCTCTAGTGTTGGGACTTAGCGAATAATCAACGCTGGTGTTGTTTATGATGATGCCGCTTGCGCCGCTTTGTACTGCGCACTCGCATAGCGCGATCGCCTGATCCGCGCTCATATCGGGCGCCAACTTTAAGACGAGCGGCCTGTTCGTGATCTTTTTCATCGCTCCGATCAGCTCGCTTATGAAGCTGTTTTCTTGCAAAGCGCGCAGATTAGGGGTGTTCGGCGAGCTTACGTTGATGATGAAAAAATCGCACAGCCCGTTAAATTTACGACCCAAGGCTTCATAATCGCTCAGCGCATCCTCGTTTGGGGTCGCTTTGTTTTTGCCGATATTTGCGGCGATAGGGATTTTAAAAGGATAAATTTTTCGCACGCGACGCTCGATAACATCGGCGCCTTCGTTGTTAAAGCCCATCGCGTTTTGGATACTCTGCTCGCTAACGAGGCGAAAAAGTCGCGGCTTTTCGTTGCCGCTTTGAGGGCGCGGCGTAAAGGTGCCAAAATCGATGTGCCCGAAGCCAAGAGCAGCCAGCGGCGCGATCATCGTGGCGTTTTTGTCGAAGCCGCCCGCGATACCTACGGGGTTATCGAAGCTGAGATTCCATATATTTTGAGTTAAAATTTCATCTTTATAAACGCCGAATTTTGCCAAAGCCTCAAGCCCGCCCGGAGTCGCATAGAGCGCGCGAAGTCCGAATTCTGCGATCTTATGAGCGGTTTCTGGATCGAATCGAAAAAAGATCTTTTTTAAGGTATCATAATTCATAATTTTTCCTCAAATTTTGCGTAATGGTAGCTAAAATTTAATTAAATATAGATAAGGATTTCGCGCTGAATTGCAATTCGCGGCGGTTAAATTTAATTTTAGAATTACGCGCTTAAATGCTGCGTAAAATTTCTACGGCTCGCCGCAACGATCTGAATTTATGCAAAAGTTCAAATATGCGCAGCGCAAATTTTATAAATTTAGCCCGCCCGGGTACGTGCCGAAACGCGCGGTATCCGTGACGCAGCTCGCGGTGCAGGGGTCGTACGCGATTTTATCCTGCGCCGATCTGCGCTCAATCCCGCTGACGCTAAATTTTAAAATTTAAAGCATCCTACTCGCGCCGTTTGAGCTTTAGCGCGCGTCTTTGCCGCCCAAGGCAGCAATCATCGTACCTAGAGGAATGATCGTAACGCCCAAGATAATCGCTAGCGGGTTTAGCAAGGACAGCTTGGCAAGCAGGTAGATCGCCGCCACGAGCGCCGCGTAGGACAGAATTTTAAACGGAGAGAAAAACGTCCCCACAAAATTGCTCCGCACCTCGCTCCGCTCAAGCTCGCCCTCAAAATCGTTCGCGCCTTCTAAACCATCCTTTGATCCGTCGCGCGCGGCGACAAACCCACCCCCCAAATCGCTCGTACCGTCACCCGGCTCGCTGCTATCTGCATCGCCGCCACGATTACCGCTATCTGTGCCGTCACCTAGGTCGTTGCTCGCTGCGCTTTTAAAGTCATCGCAACGTTCGCCTATGTCGCCTTGCGAACTATCGCTAGCTTCGTCCCTTATATCGCTCTGCAAGTTGCCGCAAGTCGCGCAATCTTTCATATTAAATTTATCGGCGGCGTGTCCCAAAGCGGTCGCGTTGTAAGCGGAGGTTTTGTCGTCGCTCTTCGTAGAATTTACGTCGCACTCGCCAGCAGCGGCTCTGCTGTACTCGGCGTCTAAATTTGAGCTGCGAGTAAAATTTATATCGGCAGCGGAGTTTGCGGCACACTCGGCGGCGGTTTCGTCGTGCAGGGCGTAGTTGTCATTGTTTTCGACGCAGCTATCGCCGCTTGTGAAATTTACGGCGTCTTCGGAATTTTGAGTGTTTAAAATTTCGGCGCCTAAATTTAGATCGCTAAAGCTTTCTCTCTTTAAAATCTCGCCGTCGCAAATTTTGCTATATAAAATTTTATCGCCGCCGCCTATGCTGCCTCGGTTTTCGCCGCCAAAGCTTGCGGAATTCGTATCGTTTGCGGAAGTTTCGCCGCTTATAAAACCGGCGGAATTCTTAGGGCTTTGCCGTAAAATTTCATCGTATTTGCCGGCTCTGAGTTCATCTTCTATTTTGTTGCGGTAAGCGCGAAACGAAAAATATACCGCGCCGAATGCGCCCAAAAATCCCGCTTCCAGGCTAAGAAGCCACGCAAGCGCCCGCACGCCGAAAGAGCTCGTGCCGAAAAATCCTGCGCCGCAAAGCGCTAGCCCAAGCAGGGCAAACGCCGCGTTTAGCGCGCAGTATATGAGCAAAAACCGCCTATTCAATCCCGCTCATCCCATTCATCGTCGTCGTCAAAATTTTTCGGATCCGCCTTGTATTTCGGATCGTCCTCGAGCTCTTTTAGGCTCGAATTTAGCGCCTTGCACGCGCGGTAAACGTTCAAAAACGCCGCTGCGATGCCGATAGCGATGCCAAGCCAGAGCAGAAGCAGCGAGCCCGTGAGGCGCCGTAGTCCAAGCCCGATCGCTACGCCAATGCCGATCGCTACGACGATTGAGATGCCTAGGCTGATGTCGCAGGCGCCCTTTACGATTTTGTTTAAATTTTTCGTTACTCTCATCTAAAATCCGTAAAATTTTAAAATGCAGCCCTTAAAGCGCCGCCATCGCTTCATCCGCGGCGTTTAGCGCAAAGTCGATCTGCGTTTCGTTCATCGTGGCGCAGATAAAGCCCGTCTCAAACTGACTAGGCGCCAAAAATACGCCGCGCTTAATCATCTCGCCGTGAAATTTCGCAAAGCGCGCGGTGTCTGCTTGCAGGGCGCCATCATAGTCGCGCACCTCTTCGTCTGCAAAAAAGTAGCCGAACATCGAGCCTACGCAGGCGGTTTGCAGCGCGATGCCGCGGTGCTGTGCTATGGCGCAAAGCCCGTCCGTAAGTCTGCGGGCAAGCTCGCCGAGCCTTTCGTAAAGGCCGCTGCTAGCGTAAATTTTACTTAGGCTGGCGATGCCCGCAGCCATTGCGACGGGGTTTCCGCTTAGCGTGCCCGCTTGATACACCGCTCCTAGCGGGCTTATCATATCCATGATTTCGCGCTTGCCCGCAAACGCCGCCACGCTCATACCGCCGCCGATGACCTTGCCGAAGGTTACCAGATCGCCGCGGACGCCGTAGATGCCGTAGCTGCCTAGCTCGCTAGCACGAAAGCCGCTCATTACCTCGTCGATTATCAGCACGATCTTTTTCTCATCGCACAGCGCGCGAAGCTCGGTTAAAAATTCTAGATCAGCTGGCACCAAGCCCATATTCCCCGCGATAGGCTCGATGATGATCGTGCCGATGTCGTTTTGCGCTAGGACGTCCTTTACGCTTTGTATGTCGTTGTATCTGGCTAGGTAGGTATTTTTTGCGATATCTTGTGGCACGCCCGCACTGCTTGCGTTACCGAAAGTGCTCGCGCCGCTGCCCGCTTTGACGAGCAGGCTGTCGCTGTGACCGTGGTAGCAGCCCTCAAATTTTAAAATTTTATCTCGTCCGCTAAAGGCGCGCGCAAGACGGATCGCGCTCATCGTGGCTTCCGTGCCGCTGCTGGTAAAGCGGATCTTATCTAGGAAATCGAAATTTTTTAGCACGAGCGAGGCAAGCTGCGTCTCAAGCGGGCTGGATGCGCCGAAGCTTAGCCCCTTTTTAGCGGTCTGCACGACGGCGCGCTCAATGTCCGCATCTGCGTGGCCGAAGATTAGCGGACCCCAGCTCTGCACGAAGTCGAGATATTTTTTGCCCTCGACGTCGTAGATGTACGAGCCCTCGCCGCGATCCACCATAAAAGGCTCGCCGCCTACGTTGCCGAATGCTCGCACCGGCGAATCGACGCCGCCCGGGATAAGTTTTTGCGCTGCTAGAAATTCGTCGTGATTATTCATTTTTTCTCCTTCTTTTTGGGTTGATTTATCGACTTTATATATTTATAGATGATGATGATCTCGTTTTGTGTCAGGAAGTAGCTAGGCATCACGTCGCGCGAGCTGCTGATCCCGTCGGCGAGCTCCTGAAGCGAGAGATTGTTGATCGGCGGCGCATTTAGGGCGCGCTCGTAGTAGGCGCCCGCGGTGCGGTTAAATTCTTTATATGTCGCGATCAGCGAGCCTTCGCCCTTTTCGCCGTGGCACTTGTCGCAGCCGATGCCGCGGGGGTTTTTATACAGCATCGCGCCGTACTCCTCGTCGGTGATAAAGCTCTCGGCTTGCGCGCCGCGAGGTAGAAAAAATATGGTCGCGGTTAAAAATAGCGCTAAAAATATAAAATTTCGCATCTTCTCGTTTCGAATTTTTGGCGCAATAATATAAAAAATGTGCTTAAATTTCATAACGTAGCTATCTTTTCGATCCCCTCGAAATAAAAGACGTTTAGCTCATCCTGCCTGCGGTAGAGGAATTTTAGCCCGTGCGCCTTGGCGATGTTATCGACGATGTAGAGCCCCAGGCCGAAGCTTTGCTTGGCGTTCGTGCCCTTGACGAAGGCCTCTTTGTAGTAGCTAAAATCCTTCTGTAGCGGTTCGCCTAGCGTTACGAAGTCCATCGTTTCGGCGTTTAGGCGGATTAAAATTTTACCGTCTGAGGCGTATTTGACGGCGTTGTCGATTAAATTTTTTACCGCGACGCAAAAGAGCTTCAGATCGACGTTTAAGCTTAGCTCTAGCGGATTTTGCAGCATCACGCAGCCGGGCTCGATCATCGCGATGCCGAGCGCTTCTTTTAAAATTTCATCCATTGAAAAAATTCCGCGTTCGATTAGTGCCGTACCCGCGGTCGCGCGCTCGACCGCCGCAAATTCGTTGATTAGGCTTTCCAGCCGCTCAAAGACCGAGATGAGACGCTCTTGATTTTTACCGCGCTCGATCATCTCGACGGCAATGCGACCCTTTGTGATGGGGGTTTTGAGCTCGTGCATTATGTTTCGCAAAAACAGATGGCGCGATTCATTAAGCTTGTTTATCTGCGTGACCGCTTCGTAAAATGCATGCGAAACCTCGGAAATTTCGTCGTTTCCTACGCTTACGTCCTTGATTTGAAGATCGCCTTTAGCAAATTTATCGATCTGGCGCTTGAGCTTGCGAAGGGGGCGAATTTTGCGGATTATAAAGATATACGCAAGCAGAATGATCACCAAAATGACGCCGTAGATCGCTTTGAAAATATCGTAGCGATAGGGCTGATAATCCTTATCGTTTAAAAGCCGCGTCTCGCCCGCGTGAGTGATTTTTAGATAGTGTTTACGTTTAAAAAGCAAGATGTCTGCAGAGCCGATGTCTGCGGAGATGCTATCTAAAATTTCGGCTCCTGCAATGATCTCATCGCGCTTGGCTTCATCGCGGATCGTCGAAAACTCGAAATTTGCGACCTGGCGGTCGTATTCGGCTTCGCTAATGAGCTTGCTCATCTCATAGAGGTTCGCGCGCGCGACGATGGAGTACTTGGAGTTTAGCTCGCGGGTGTAATTTTGCTGATCGTAGCCGATGAGCCAGAGCAGGGCGAGCGAAACGCCCACGGCAGCAAGCGCGAAGATGAACGTGATGGTGTAAAAAATCGACGATCTTACTTTCATTAAATTTATATGATCCTTAAATTTTTAAAATTTTAAAGCTTTAAAGCCGCGGGCTTGCTTTTGGCGTGCGGAGCTGCTTGCGGCTTGCTCAGCTTTAAATTTACGGCGCGTCTTAAAGGCACGGCGCGTAAATTTTAAAATTTCACCGCAAAGCGGAGCGCTTTTAATTTAACATCCGCGCTGCTTTAAATTTTAAAATTTTTCCCGCTGCCCTGGGCTCTGTTTTTTATAACTCGTCTTGCGCGTAGAGCCGAATTGCTTGTCGAATTCGACGATAAAATTTCGCGCGCATCTAACCACGCGTCAAATTTATAACTACAAAATTTTATCGTAAAATTTTAACGCTTCAGTTGCGGCGTCTTAAATTTAAACGGAAAAATCGCGCAGGCCGACTTGCGATTTCAGTTTCGCCGCACTGGCATCTATTAAATTTAGAGCCGCGAGCGGCTAAATTCTATCGTGCCGCCCGCCAGGCGCAAGTGCGCTCATTGTATCAGCTTATAACCCACGCCACGAATAGCGTGGATGTAGCTGGGTGCCTTGGATGTTTCGCCGAGTTTTAGGCGGATACGGCCGATGATGACGTCGATGCTTTTGCTCGATGATTCCTCGCTTATGGAGCTGCAGTTGTAGATGAGCTCCTCGCGGGTGATCGCGCCGCCTTCCTTTTTGATGAGATACGAAAGCACGTCGTATTCGGCGATGGTGAGCGACAAGGGCTGTCCTTTGAAGCTGATGACGTGGCGGAAATCATCCACTTCGAGGTCTTTTTTTGGCTTTGCGGCGCGCTGGAGCGAGTTTATGTCGTAGCGCTCGATGTGGCGCTTGATGCGCGCTAAAAGCTCTTGCGGATTATAGGGCTTTGGCAGATAATCGTCCGCGCCGAAATCAAAAGCGTTGATCTTATCGGTCAGATCGTGGCGGGCGCTTGAGATTATGATCGGTATATCGGTGTTTTTGCGGATCTCTTTGCAGACCTCAAGCCCGTCCATCCCAGGAAGCGTGAGGTCTAAAATCACGAGGTTGAAATTTTCTAAATTTAGCTTGGAAAGCCCCAAAAACGGATCGTCCGCGACGGTGATATCAATATCGTATTGTTGCAGATATTCGCTTAAAATTTCGGCGAGTTCTAAATCGTCCTCTATCATTAAAATTTTAGTCATAAAAAACCTTTGAAATTTTGCGCGGATTATAACAAAATATAGTTTATATATTTTAAAGCGGCAAATTTGGGCGAAATTTTATAAAAATGAAGCTCGGAGAGGAGAAATTTTAAAATTTTTAAAAACCGGGCGAAATTTCAAAAATCAGCCCCAAAAATATGGCGAAATTTTGAAATTTAAAGAAGCGAAATCTGAAAAATTGACGAATTTGGGCTAAATTCGGCTAAATTTTGCCGATTTTTGCGTTTTTTCTTAAAAAACTATTGTATTTTTTGCGAAACTATTGTAGAATACCGCCCAAACCACTTTATTTTAAAGGATTAGCATGAAAAAAGCTGATTTTATCCAAGTAGTTGCCGAGAAGGCAGGTCTTTCCAAAAAAGATACCGTTAAGGTAGTTGATTCTGCACTTGAGGCTATCAAAGAGCTTTTGGTAAAAGGTGATGACATAAGCTTCATCGGCTTCGGATCTTTCGGTATCGCAGAGCGTGCAGCTCGCGAGGGTAAAGTTCCTGGCACAAACAGAACTTACAAATCTCCTGCTACTAAAGTAGTAAAATTTAAAGTCGGCAAACAGCTAAAAGAGGCTGTTGCAGCTGCAAAAGGCAAGAAGAAAAAATAATTTTCTTGCTCCAAGCCCCGTGTTCGGGGCTTTTCTCTTTTAAATTTATACAATCATAACTTTTTAAATGCCCGAGTGGTGAAATTGGTAGACGCACCAGACTCAAAATCTGGCGAGGGCGACCTCGTGTCGGTTCGATTCCGACCTCGGGCACCATAAATCTTCTTTAAATTTTATCCGGAATTTCAACCGCCTTTTATGAATTTCAACTTGCTATAAAATTTTTTATACTATTATTACCTCGGTATTTCTTTAAAAGAGGCAATTATTTATGATACGTAAAATTCTTATCGCTAATCGCGGCGAGATCGCGGTTCGCATCATTAGAGCCTGCAGAGATCTGCATATTAAAAGCGTCGCGATCTACACCAAACCCGACGTTGATTGCTTGCACGTAAAAATCGCCGATGAGGCCTACGAAGTAAGCGCGGACGCGCTAAAAGGCTATCTGGACGCCAAAAAGATTGTCGAGGTTGCCAAAGAGTGTGGCGCTGATGCGATACATCCTGGATACGGCTTTTTGAGCGAGAATTTTGACTTTGCAAGAGAGGTCGAGGACGCGGGTATTATTTTCATCGGTCCAAAGCCTGACGTTATCCGCAAAATGGGCAACAAAAACATCGCTCGCTATTTGATGCGCAAAAACGGTATCCCGATCGTGCCCGGCACCGAAAAGCTAAATCACGAGAGCATGGATACGATCAAAAAATATGCGCGCGAGATCGGCTATCCCGTGATTTTAAAGGCTAGCGGCGGCGGCGGCGGACGCGGTATCCGCGAAGTGTGGGACGAGAAGGATATGGAGAGCGCCTATGACTCGTGCACGAGGGAGGCGAAGACCTTTTTTAACAACGATGAAATTTTTATGGAAAAACTCGTCGTCAAGCCGCGCCACATCGAGTTTCAGATCATCGGCGATAATTACGGCAACATCATCCATCTTTGCGAGCGCGATTGTTCGATCCAGCGCCGCCATCAAAAAATTATCGAGATCGCGCCGTGCCCCTCGATAAGCGAGCATCTGCGAAAGACGATGGGTACGACCGCGGTAGCTGCAGCAAAGGCGGTGAATTATACCAACGTCGGCACGGTGGAATTTTTGCTCGATGACTACAATAACTTCTATTTTATGGAGATGAATACCCGTATCCAGGTCGAGCACGGCATCACCGAGGAGGTTACGGGCGTCGATCTTGTCGTGCGCCAGATCCGCATCGCAAACGGCGAAATTTTAGAGCTCGAGCAAAGCGACATCAAGCCGCACGGCTACGCGATCGAGGCGCGTATTACCTCCGAAAACGTCTGGAAAAATTTCACCCCGGTTCCCGGTACCGTCAGCGATTATTATCCCGCACTAGGTCCCTCCGTGCGCGTCGATAGCCACATCTACAAAGGTTATAAAATTCCGCCGTTTTACGACTCGCTTCTAGCCAAGCTCATCATCAAAACCACCGACTACGACCTGGCTGTTAATAAACTAGAGCGCGCGCTGAAGGAGTTTCGTATCGAGGGGGTGCGCACGATCATTCCGTTTTTGCTTAGCATCAGCAAATCGCGCGAATTCCGGCTTGGCTTTTTCGATACGAGCTACGTAGAGAAAAATTTAGACAAAATTTTAGAAAACACCATCGACGATATGCAGCCGAATAAAAACGAAGCGATCGCCGCCATCGTCGCTGCGATGCGCAAATCGGCACGGATTTAGGAAAGAGTATGGATTTTTTAGAGAGCCTGAAAGATATAAAAAAGGATATGCTTAAGGACAAGGCGGCAAGCTCTGCGCCCAAAAAGCCCAAAAAACCTAATCCAAATCGCGACGAGTTTAAAGATATTTTCAGAGATGATGATTCAAGCTTTCAAAGCGAAAGCGGTCTAGACGACGACGCGAAGGAATTCGACGCAGCCAAAGAGAGCATCGCCGCACGCGAAAAGCGCCTCAAAGACGAGTTTTTAAAATATGTAGACGCGGCGAATATCAAAAAGCTGAATGATTGAAATTCCATTTTGTACGCTGGATTTTGCCTGCCCCTATCTAGGCGGCAGAGCCGCACGCAGCGAGTATCTCTACATAAAAGACTGCGACTTCGAGTATAATTCAAACTTAGTGCAGCACGGCTACCGCCGCTTCGGCAGGTATTTTCAAAAGCCCATTTGCGCAGCCTGCGCGGAGTGTAAAAGTCTACGCGTCGATGCCGCAAATTTTAAATTTAGCAGATCGCACCGCCGCGTCTATAAAAATAATCGCACGACCGCCTATGTGTGGCAGCCTCGCCCGCTTTTAAACGATGCACGTTTGGAGCTTTTCGCGCTTTATCACGACTACATGCATCTAAAAAAGGGCTGGCCTTTGCAAGAGATCGATTTTGAGCGATATGATGAAATTTACGTCCAAGGCCACGGCGACTTCGGTAAAGAAATTTCTTACTACGGCGAGGACGGGCGGCTTATCTGCGTCGATCTCATCGATATCGTGGATGACGGCATTAGCTCGGTGTATTGCTACTACGATCCGTATCTGCCACATCTAAGTCTGGGTAAATTTTCGCTTTTAAAACAGATCGAGTTTGCCCAAGATCTGGGGCTGCGCTGGATCTATCTGGGCTACGCGGTGAAGCAGTGCCCGAGCCTAGCGTATAAATTTAGCTACGAGCCGTATGAAATTTTAAACTCATACGTAGAGCTTGACGCTCCCGCCGTGTGGGAGGGGCGCGTACAAAGGTAGGTTCTGCGCGCGGGCGCCAGGAGCGGCCTAGACATAGGCGCCGCGTAGAGTAGTAAGCTTCACGCGTCCGTACAGCGACAGCACGCAAGAGCCGAGATTGTGCCGCCGCGTAGAATTCGGTCGCGCGCAGATACGACGCGGTATGTTAAAGTGCCTCTCATCGTTAAAATTTACACTCGAAATTTCGAGTTCTATGAGTTTTCAAGGCTTTTGGGTCGCGGCAGGCGTTAAAATTTGCGCTCGAAATTTTGTACCGCTCGGTCTGCAAAAATATCCGCGGCGAGTGAATTTATAGCGATGGAATTTAAAAGGAGAGCAGATAGATTTTCAAATTTTACGGCAGGCTCGACATTTGTGTGTTGCAAGACGCCGCGCGCGGCTTTTGAGTGTGCTTGGCTCTTGAGTACGCGCGAAAAAGGCGATCGGTTTCGTAATATAACTCTTACGCTGCCGCAATTAGTCTTGGCGCTGCGATCGGCTTCGGCATTGACCTAGTTTCTATATCGCGATTGGCTCTGGTCCGTAACCGATACTGCCGCGCAAGCAGCGAAGCGCAAAAAGATGGCTTATAAAGCACGATACAGCATATATTTTGTAAAATTTAAGCAAACTGCGAAGCCGCAATAAGACGGCCGGTTACGGCAAATTTATCAGCTCCACCTTGTTTTCCAGCGTTTTTGGGATCAATAAAACCTTGCCGTCGCTTGAGATGTCCGCAGGTCTTTGCATCGCGCCGAGGTTTATTTTGCGTATCTGTCCGTTTGCATCGATACGCCAAATTTTACCGCTTAAAAGGTCCTCTCCCCAGTCGCTGATTAAAATTTCGCCGTCTTTTCCGCGCGCTATGCCGTAGAAAACCCCCTTCATATCGGCAAAGATCGAAATTTTGCGAGATTTCAGATCCATGCTTAGCACGCGCCCCGGGACCTTTCCACTAAGATCGAATGTAGTGATCAGAAGCTTATCGCCTTTAGCCAAAAGTCCGTTTGGGCTGCCTAGCAATAGATCGATGCGCGCAAACTCATCCGTGGTGCGCGAGAGCAGGTCGATGCGCCAGATCGTCCCACGCACGGGATCGCTTGCGAGCAAAACTTCGCTGCCGAGCGCTACGACGTCGTTTAAGGCCTGCGCTCCCTCGATTTTTAGATTGAAAATCTCCTGGCCTTTGCTAAAGCCCCTGATCGCGTCCAGATCGCACACGTAAAGCACGCCCGCGATCTGCGCCATTCCGCCCGGATTTACCAGATCGTCTATAAAATTTGTCTCAACGACACCCGAGTTTTTTACTATGCGGCTGATGAAGCCGTCGCGCTCTTGTGGATCTTCACTACTGCCGCGATTTGCGATATAAAAAGCGTCATCGGTAATGAGCGAACCACTAGGTGCGCTAAATCCGTCGATCTCTAGGCCAAAAAGCGCACCCGCCAAGGCGCACGAAAGTAGAACTTTTTTCATAATCTCTCCTTGATCTCGCCAAAATTTTAAGAATTTTAAAATTTTAAGAGAAGCGACGAGTGCCGGGTTAAAATTTTAAAATTCGCAGCGAGCTTTAAGATGAGCGAAATTTAAACCCGCAGAGCAAATAAAAGTGTAATTTTAATTAAACAAGGCGGCTTGATCTGCAAAATTCTAACGGGTCGGACAGCCTTGCTTCGCGCGTCGCTTTTGATTTGATGCGTCGAAGCCGAAGCGAGTAGGTTTTGTGTGCGCTTTGGTTTACGCCGCCGCTCGCTGAATTACGCCGTGAAATTAGACGGCATTGCGCGGAATTTCAAGCACCGTTGCATATGTAATTCATTTGTGGCTGTGTTCGTTTTGAAATTTAATTCTACGAATGGATATTTTTTGCAAATTGTGGGCGTGATTTTGGTGCGCAGACGGCGGCGCCGTGTTTATAAAACGGCTCGCGCTTTAGAATTCGGCCGAATTTAAACAAAGCGCGATTAAAATGCGATTTAAATTTTATGTACCACGGGTGTAAATTGCGGTTGCGAAAAGAGAACCTGCCGCAAAAATTATTTAAAATTTGCAGCGTAAAACGCCCTTTGAAATTTAAAAATTTTAAAACGAGTCTATATGCTCTTTAAAAATTTAATACGTGAAATTCAAGTGCACGGCTAGTCGCAGCCGTTTGCTTTAATTTTAAATCGCAGAACTTAAATTATAGAATTTATAACGCCCGGACCGAAGAGGGAGCTGAAAATATAAAGCGTCCTTGCCGGCTTAGATACTAAAATCCTCGCCGAGATAGAA
>ERZ773083.1298-NODE-1298-length-17278-cov-3.644429_pt1 | contig 17278 bp, 9 predicted proteins | sample MGYA00511465_ERZ773083 | MGnify/ENA primary metagenome ERZ773083 (study PRJEB29015, sample SAMEA2738001) | human oral metagenome | biome: human oral; feature: human-associated habitat; material: dental | place: China | collected 2060 ... | reverse complement strand
TCAACGGGATAAGTATCAGGAGCGGTGGGTATAGGCACTCGGTATTCTGAATTATTAGTAAGCACAAAAGCTTGCCCGTTTTGGTTCACTACATTGCCTGCTGAGTTTTTCAACACATATTTATAAGTAAGACCTGCCGTAGCCATACGTATAGTAATGAAACCTTGCTGATAGCTGGTTACATTGGCAAAGTCTATTATTTCACCTGAAAGTGAATTGGTAAATACATCAAAATAGAAGTATTTCTCACAGTTGTTATCCTTGTCTGACACACGCAAGCGGAAATGACCTTGTGCGTTGGCAACAAAAGTATTGTTGTTATGTACATCTTCCCAAGCGCTATCATCTAAGTTCGGACAGTTCAAACTTGATGGCGAAGAGCCTGCTTTTAGCTTTTGCCACATTATATTGCTATCGCGGAAGTTCACCACTATATTACGTGAAGGCTGATTACACAAGATAAAGTGACTTACCCATAAGTTGTTACCCGCACACACATCGCCTCCGTTAGCTTGAGGTCTGATAGGGTCTGGTAGGTTATTGCTGGATACGAATTTTATTTCTTCACTGGTAGTGTAGGTTACATTACCACATTTCATCAATTTATCTACTCTATAAGTAGCAGGGTCGCTTACCTCTATATAATTATGGTTTAACGGATTTGGTATCTGTGTACCGTTCTTATACCAATTATAAGCAGTAAAACCATCAATAGCAGTAAGTCGTGTATTTATGCCAGAACAAGCAATCTCAGTACGTGAACACTCTTGCGTAGATATCGCAATAGTTTTAGAGCCTGTGCTAGTTTGCTCAGGAATAGTACAAGCTGCCGTTCCTCCTGAGTAAGTTAAAGAGTAAGTAGCTTGCAACACATTCATACAAGGCTTACCGATTACTGAACACTCTCCTTTTAGAGTAAGAGGAATGAGTATAGTACGCACATTACCCCCTGCTGTAAGTGTTTGCTTAGGCAGTGTAAAAGTAATCACATTACCCGATTTAGTAAAGGTAGGCTTGTAGATAGTAAGGGTAGCCCCTGTAACATCAGGAGTACCTATGGTAATGTTAGGGTGATTAGGCAAAGTAACCTCCAAGGTCGACGATACTACCCCTGCGGTTCCTTTATTTCTATAAGTAATGCGATAGTTGAAGTTCTCAGTAAGTGATAAATCGCGGTTGATAGGAGCTCCTGTACCATCTACAAAATCATTGGTAACCTCCATATCTACAGCGCGCGATTTTACTACCACGTTAAAGGTACAAGTAGCTGCATTACCTGAGGTATCCTTAAACACATAGGTTACCGAGGTCGTTCCTATCGGGAAACGCTCTCCACTTTGGTGAGTCTGACTCCAAGAGCCTATACGGCAGTTATCGGTTGCCGTTACCACTCCCCAATGTGCTATTCCGTAACACTGGTTAGCTACTGCAGTTACTTCAATATTTTGCGATGGGCAACCTGTAATCACAGGAGGTATGGCGTCAGGAGCAAAGTTTACGGTAATAGTATGACTGCCCGAGTTAGTAGTACACAACCCGAGGTCTTTCAAACTGTAACGCACCACATACTGAGTATTGCGTGTTACCGTATCACTAATAGTTTGCTCACTACCCAAGAAAGTTTCAGTAGCATCAGTTTCTATACGGAACCACTCTATATTGAAGAGTTGCGCCGAACCACCAAAGGTAAGGTCTACCACATCACCATTACAAGGGTTCGTGCTTCTTGCTACATAAGTAACTCCTGGTGAAGTATAGTTATTTGCCGTTACCAAAGCCGAATCAGGGTAATCTCCACAAGCGTGAGAAGTGGTCACAGCATAAGTACCGTCTGGTACGTTCTTAAATACGTACCCCGTAGCGGTAGAAGTAGCTCCAAATACTGGCGATTTAGTTTCTACTCCTGTAACGGTATTCTTAATGCTGAATTGTAATGGATAACGGATATACTCAGGATTGGTAACGTTCACCGCTATAAGTCCTGTTCCCGATGCCGCACTACACGAAGTACCTACCACATCGCGTTTGAGTTCTCCCGTAGGGCTCACGGTTAAGTACACACGACTGACGTGAAAAGCTCCTGTCCCATCATTCACAGGATCAGAAGGTTTATGAGTGTCAGGAGAAGGGATTACACTATACAAATTCATACTATTAGCTGGATCAGTAAAGTACTGTTCCCTCTGTGAAGCTTTCCCTACACTCCATAGTTGTTTTATACGTGCGTAATAGAAATAAGTAGACTGTAACAGATACTCTCCTGCTGATAAGTTATTAAAGGTGTGTGAACGGTCGTTACTTCTCCCTACTACTTGGTCATAGCCTGTAGCAGTCTTTTTTAATAAAGTATATTGTGCGTAACGAAGTGTTCCTACAGGAGCCGCCTCTATTTCATACGAAATCTTTGCTGCTCCCACACATCCTTGCTCTACTTTCACCTCATCTTTGTCATACTGCATTGGGGTGTCTAAGTTGAGTTCTTTGGTAGCTTCATTGCCACAGCGGTCTTTAATAGTAATACTATATCTACCTTGTGGAAGGTCTCCAAACTCAAAACGATACGTTTCATTAGCGGTATCAGGGTTTCTCACCTCTTTTACTATAGGGAAAGTATACGTTACTTTGTGTAGTGGTTCAAAAGGCAAAGCGGTTTGGAAGTCAAATGTACGAGTAGTACCACTGTGCCCATCGTCTAAATAATCAACAGTCACAGTGATAGGGTAATTAAATTGGTTTCCTGCTACCCATTTACGTATAGATACAGTACCTTTAAATATCCCTCTATTAATTTCTATTCCGTCAAAACGCTCATCTATCTTATTAGGCAGAGGAGTCATATTTACAATACGCTCTGGCTCATAGCACTGAGTAATTCCCGCTCCCTTAGTTTTAAACTTCACCTTATAGTAGCCATCAGGTTGTGAAGCTAAATCGGCATACAAACTACCGTTGTTGTTTATCCAAGTATAGTCAGTCCCTGGCGTAAGAAGTAGCCATTTAGCAGGGTTGCCTATTTCTGACTGCGTATAAGTAGCATTCCAACTGGGGTCACCTGTACCTGTATATTTGTATATTTCAAAATAAAATCCTTTGGCTCCTGCTGCTGATGGATTTTTTACCCAGTCTGCTGGAGTAAAGTTCTGCCAGTTATAGAACCCAAAATATATCTTATCAGAAGCACTGTCTGGGTTAGGCAATTCTATTTTTTTCCAATTAGCCTCTACGTACAGATATTTAGCTGAAGAACCACTGGGGCAAGGATTAGCAGGGTCAGCGTTTAGGTCTGAACGGTTCACTGCTAATATCGCTGTCGAACCTGCTCTGTCCATATATATAAATGGGTCGTGCGAGTTCGTAGGGTTCAATTTGTTCTTTACAACATCTACTAAGTCCTTATCAAGTTTGAACTTCTTAACTATAGGTGTTTTCCCTAACTTAATAATCAGTTCGATAATATCTCCTTCTTGAAAATGTACTCCAGCTATATCATTGGTAATAAAAGAATAAGCACTGGATTTTTGTGGGCGAGCTCCTGTGCGATAAGAAGAGGTAATATCATAAGTATTTTTATAATTCCCTGCTGAGTCATAGTGTTTTATAACAGCGGTGCCAGGTTTCCCTTTAATTTCATTCTCTAAACTTTGTTGTATACCTACATTGTCTTTTCGTTTTATACGAAATGAAAAATTAAACTTACAATCAGCTCCTACGCGTATGCCTGAATTCTCATTGTCGAGTTCAAACTCCATACAGTCAATATTCAATGAAAAAGGCGCTACTGAAAAAGTAGTTTTATTGGTTTCCCCACAATTCGGAGTACCATTCATTGTATCTTCTACGGTAAGCTCATAACCACCTTCCGTAGTAATCGGTTTAGCATTAGTCCCTTGAATAGTGATTTCCAAGTCTTGCCCCGCAACAGCATTATGAGTGGCATTATACAGCTCAGTACCCCCTTTGGTAAGGCGCACTTTAAAAGGCCCCTTGGCTCCTTTCTGTATACTGAAAACCACGCTACCGTCATTACCATTCCCTGTACAAGACGGCGGTACCGATTTAAAACTTTTAAAAGTTGGTGGTACGTACGAAGAAGTAACCGTTACCACTTTAGGTGAAGTAGATTTCTGGTTATTAGCTACATTCACCATTGTAACAGTATACGTACCCGCTTTAAGCGTAGTAAACTCGTGTTCATTTTTACCCGTCACTCCTATTTCCATAGGCCACGTACGACCGCTCGGGTCACCAGGTACATCGAGTTTTACCTGCAACTTGGTACCTACAGGCCCCATAGTAGTAGGAAGTGTTACCTTAATCTTCCCATCTGAGGCACATTGCCCTGGTGTTGTGGAAACATTAAAGTTGTTTAAGTTCAGCGGTGTTTGAGCCGAAAGCCCGAAGACCGTCATTACTATAAAAACAATTGTTAGAAAAAACTTTCTCATAATGCTATATATGCTATTTTGAAACAATAGTATCACTATACTTTAATGCACAAAAGTATATATTTTTCTCGAAACAGCAAAACTCTTTTATTGCGAATGTTAAAACAAAAGTCGCTCGTCTACCCCTTCCCCACCCTGCTCTTTCAACGGAAAAACCTTACACAACTATAACATTATTAATTACATACAACTGTGAAAAAGAAAAACAATCCACCCTTTTAGTCCGCTATTTTTTAGCTATATTTTAACTTTTTGTATACAAAAATTTAACATTTCCAAGACGCTATTTTGGTAAAAAACACCCTCTTTTTTCACTCTTTTTTCACCTCCTTTACACAGATAACTGGAAGTTTTTACACAAAAACTTTTATCACCTTATTTATATTATGTATTCTATCTCAAATTCATCTTCGTTTAATGTTTATCCAATCTATATAGTTCAACGCTTATCCAATGAGCCCTACACTTTGGCAAAATTTCTATTCGCCCGTCGTGCTACGACCTTTGGCAAAGTTAAAAATCACTCACCCATACTCTCTGAGAGTTACCCGTAGTAGCCGAATAAGTGAATAAAAAGAGAAGTTTTTCTGAGTCTCTCCAAATAATCTCCAAATAATCTCCAAATTTTCTAATCCTCTTTTTGCAGCACATTCCCTCTAAACTCCTCCCAAAAATTTACTAATCTCCAATTTTTTTTAATTTGCTAATTCTCCTTTCCGTCACACCCCCCCTATTGCCTATGGCCTAAGACCTAACACCTCTTCCTCTTTCTTTCGCCTCGAAACCCCGTTTTTACCGTTTTTTGTATCGCTGTATTATATTATGAGTCAATTATTTATACACCCTTTCTATACCAATCGTCCAAGATTCGTATAAGCTTCCTATAAGCTCTCTATAAGCTAAGACCACCCTCCTTACAGCCTTTTTTCATCAAAAACTCTCCCTTCTCTCTTCCGAACTTCTCCGTTTCCTTCCGAATCCTCCTAACGCTCCCCAACACATCGCTTTTTCATCTCAAACTTTGGCAAAGTTAATTATCAGTATTATTGGCATTATTAGCATTTACCTCATTCTCTCATTTCCTCATTCTCTCATTTCCTCATTTCTGTCATTATTTATTTTTTTTCGCTTTCTCCCTTGCTAATTCCTATTTGTTTTGTACCTTTGCCCAAAAATAATAAGCACCTCAACAAAACGAGGTTTTATCAATGAAACGTTTAGTAATATTAGGAGGTGGTGAAAGTGGTGTAGGAACTGCCATTCTCGGTAAACAAAAAGGCTGGGAAGTATTCCTTTCCGATAAAGGCTCGCTAAAACCTCACTACCGCGAAACTCTTAACAAAGAAGGCATTCAGTGGGAAGAAGGCACACACACCGAAGAGAAAATTCTCTCAGCCGATGTGATTATGAAAAGCCCAGGTATCCCAGATAAAGCACCTATCATCAAAAAAGCTCACGAAAAAGGCATTGCTGTGATTTCTGAAATAGAATTTGCAAGCCAATATACCGATAGCCTCATTGTAGGCATCACAGGTAGTAATGGTAAAACCACTACCACCTTGCTCACTTATCACATTTTCAAAGAAGCGGGATTGCAAGTGGGACTTGGCGGAAACATAGGTTATAGCTTCGCCGAATTAGTAGCTACCAAAAATCCACCGTATTATGTACTCGAAATCAGTAGTTTTCAGTTAGACGGCATAGAGCATTTCGCCCCCCATATCGCCGTGTTGCTTAACATAACTCCTGACCATCTGGATAGGTACGACTATAAGTTCGAAAACTATATCAACTCTAAATTCCGTATCGCGATGAACCAAACTGAAAATGATTACCTTATCTATGATGCCGACGACGAGGTAATTACACAGTGGCTCAGCACCCATACTATAAAATCTAAACTTATACCTTTTTCTATAGAGAAAGAACTCCCACAAGGAGCTTTCTTAAAAGATAATAAAATATACATTATGTTAGAGAATCAAACTACTGAAATCGACGTTGAAGAAATTAGCCTTCGTGGCAAGCACAACATTAAAAATACAATGGCAGCAAGTGTAGCTGCTCGCTTGGTAAATATCCGCAACAACTCATTGCGCGAAAGTCTCAAAGGCTTTAAAGGTGCTCCCCACCGCCTCGAAGAGGTGAAAGTAGTAGATGGCGTTACTTACGTAAACGACTCTAAAGCTACTAACGTAAATTCAGTATTCTACGCTCTCGACACCATTAAAACTCCTATCGTGTGGATAGTTGGCGGACAAGACAAAGGCAACGACTATAACTCTCTTTTACCTTATGTACACGAAAAAGTAAGAGCTATTGTATGCCTCGGAGTCGATAATTCCCCTATTATTCAATCGTTTCACAACACAATAGGCACGCTTGTCGAAACCCGCTCAATGGACGAAGCTGTAAAATTAGCACAAGGTTTTGCTCAAGAAGGTGATACAGTACTATTATCCCCCGCTTGCGCCAGCTTCGACCTCTTTAAAAACTACGAAGAACGCGGAGACCTCTTTAAAGCAGCCGTTCAGAAACTGTAATAATGCGCGAATGGATAGCCTCACATATCAAAGGCGATAAAACCCTTTGGGCGCTCATACTCGTCTTTACCCTCTTCTCCTTCTTGGCGGTGTACAGCACCAGTACCAACTTAGTGTATGTAGTGGGTAAGGGTACTCCTTTTGGCTACCTCATCAAGCACTTAGTGTTTGTAGGGGTCGGCTATCTCACTCTTTATATCGTGCATCGTACACCTTATCGTTTTTTCCGTCCTGCTTCTAAACTGGGGCTTATCTTAGCGGTGCTCCTGCTCATCTTTGCAAACCTTTCAGGGAGCACCATCGAAGGGGCAAACGCCAGCCGATGGCTCAGCGTAGGGGGTTTCTCCTTTCAGCCTTCCACCTTCGCAATGGTAATGCTGATGGCTTATGTAGCTTCTTATTTAGCTAAAAACTACGGCAAAAAACTCTCTTTCAAAGAAACTATCTTACCCCTGTGGATGCCCGTAGGAGTGATTGCAGCCTTAGTGCTTCTTTCTAACCTATCTACCGCAATGCTAATTCTCAGCTCAGTGCTGATGCTCACTTTCTTGGGGCGTTTCCCAATGAAACATATCTTTTCAGCTATAGGCATTGCAATTGTTTTCCTTGCATTTTTTTTATTAGTAGTAAAAGCCTTCCCCGATGCTTTCCCCAATAGGGTAGATACTTGGATGAGTCGTATCGAATCGTTTATGGGAGGCGAGGACAACAAAGAAGGCTATCAGATAGAACGTTCCAAAATGGCTATTGCCAAAGGAGGTATAATGGGACAAGGAGCAGGTAAAAGCACAATGAAAAACTTCCTCCCTCAAAGTTCCTCCGACTTTATTTATGCTATCATCACCGAAGAATATGGCTCATTAGGAGCTATCGTTATAATGGTGCTTTACATACTATTGCTCATTCGCATTGTAGTCATCTCACAAAAAGCACCTACCCTCTACGGACAGTTATTAGTATTAGGCTTAGGTTTCCCAATACTCTTGCAAGCAATCATTAATATGGGAGTAGCGGTAGAACTCTTTCCCGTAACGGGGCAGAACCTACCTCTCATCAGTAGTGGGGGTACATCACTATGGATGACGTGCTTAGCCTTAGGGTGTATTCTCTCCGTAAGTGCCCAAAAGCGCAAAGACGGTAAGATGGAGAAAGACAAACCCGAAGCCGACGTAGAGGAAGAACTCGCTGAAAGCGCTCTCAGACAAATGAAAAATGCGAACCGCACAGGCGATTAACTTTTAACTTTTCACTTAACTAAAAATGCCCAAAGGAGTATTACTCGTAAATTTAGGATCACCCGATTCCTTCGCAATAAAAGACATTAAACGATATCTAAAAGAATTTTTAATGGACGAACGCGTCATCGACCTGCCTTACCTATTGCGCTATGCTTTGGTACACGGGGTTATCCTCAATACGCGCCCACCTAAAACCAGTAAAGCCTATCAAAAAATATGGTGGAGCGAAGGTTCTCCGCTCATTGTCATTAGTCGTTGGCTTACTGAAAAAGTACAGCGTAAAGTCTCTGTACCCGTAGTATTAGCAATGCGCTATGGCAACCCAAGTATCGCCAATGCACTAAAAGAATTACACAGCAAAGGAGTTGATGAAGTACTCCTCATTCCTCTTTATCCTCAATACGCAATGGCTACTACCGAAACCATTGAAGTCCTCACCGATAAACTCATCAAAGCCTCTTATCCTAATATGCGCCTCACCAAGTTCCCTGCTTTCTTCCATCGCCCCGAGTATATCGAGGCTTTAGCGCAGGTAGTACGCGCTCATTTAGGGACAGCTCCTTTCGACCATTTGCTCTTTTCTTATCACGGTGTACCCGAGCGCCATCTCTACAAAACCACACCTACCTCTGCACACAAACACATTGTAGAAGGTGTAACTTGTTGCGACCCTTACAGCGAAGAAGGAACACACTGCTACCGCAGTCATTGTTTTGAGACTACTCGCTTATTGGCAGAAAAGTTAGGATTAGAAAAAGGAAAATACTCACAAGCGTTTCAATCGCGTTTAGGGAAGGATAAGTGGATTACCCCTTTCACTTCCGATAAAATTATAGAACTTGCCCGAAATGGTGTAAAGAAATTAGCGGTCATCGCTCCTGCCTTCGTCGCCGATTGCGTAGAAACTCTTGAAGAAATAGAAATAGTAGGAGGTAAATCTTTCCGCAAAAATGGTGGTGAAAATTTTAAAATGATTCCTTGCCTCAACGACTCCGACCTATGGGTACAAGCTCTCTCCTCTTGGATTAATGAAGAGACAAGAGATGAAAGATAAGATTAAAACTTTTCGGACGACTTCTTTTTTAATTTTAGCTAATTAATTCCTATCTTTGTAATCTGAAACGCTTAAAATATTTCTAATGACCGATTACCTTATTGCTAAAAGTATACATATCATCTTTGTAGTGAGCTATTTCGCAGGGCTCTTTTATATGGTGCGACTATTTATCTATCACACCGAAGCCTTGGAAAAAGATGACCCCGAACGCTCAATTCTCCACAAACAATTCAGCTTTATGGAAGAGCGCTTGTGGAACATCATTACCGTACCGGCGCTGGTGCTGATGACTCTTAGCGGACTCTATATGCTATACGACGGTGGCGAGTGGACGCTTATTAAACAAGGATGGTTTCACGTCAAACTGCTATTCGTCGTCTTTTTGTTTGTATATCATTACTATTCTTGGCGCATAATGAAACGACTCCAAGCGGGTCGCGCCTCTCTTACTTCGGTGCAACTGCGAATGCTCAACGAAGTAGCGACAATTATCCTCTTTGTGGTGGTTTTTGCCGTGATACTAAAAGGCTTATTCATTACCTATTGGTATTTTTCTTTAATAGCTTTTGTAGCAATGGGGGCTCTGATAATGTTAGTAGTGAAATTGGTCAATAAAGGAAAGAATTAGCATATTTGAAAATTAACATTTTAGTCAATGAGTGCGTCGCAAACTCAGCCAAAGTTTCAAATACAAGCTACACTTCTTTTTTAATTGTTTGATTTGAATAGATTTGTTTGATTTCTAAGGCACAAACCTTATCCTTTTTAATTTCTTTGTTGAATTTCTATAGCGTAAGCTTAATATGCAACAACTAAAAAATACTCCTATAACCTCTCTTCCTGCTCTGGTGCAACAAATCCGCAACCGCATTATAGAGGTTATTGCCACACGAGGTGGACACTTAGGTGCAAGTCTCGGAGTGGTAGAGCTTACTATTGCGTTGCACTATGTGTTCGATACTCCTCACGATATATTGGTATGGGACGTAGGACACCAGTGTTATGCTCATAAAATCCTCACCGATAGAAACGAGTATTTTACGTATATACGCGAGCGTGGAGGTATCAGTGGTTTTCCTAAACGTGCAGAAAGTCAGTACGATGCTTTTGGTACGGGACACTCATCTACCTCTCTTTCTGCTGTCTTGGGTATGGCAATGGCATCGGCTTTGGCAGGCGATAAAGAGCGACAACATATAGCCGTGATAGGCGATGCTTCTATTGTGAGTGGTATGGCTTTCGAGGCTCTGAACTATGCAGGCACCACCGATGCCAATATGCTCATTATACTGAACGACAATGCAATGGCTATCGACCCCACCGTAGGAGCGTTCTCTCATTACCTTGCCCAACTGAAAACCGAACACGCTACCCGCAGTGCTTTTTTTAATGCTTTGGGGATTACTTACAAAGGCATAGTAGACGGGCACGACCTCCCCGCGCTCATCACGGCGCTCAAAGCCGAAAAGCAAGCCTGTGGAGTGCGCCTCTTGCACGTAGTCACCACCAAAGGTAAAGGATATCCGAAAGCCGAAGCCTCACAAGTGCTCTTCCATTCCCCTTCACAATTCGATAAAATCACAGGCAACCCTCTGCCTGAAAACTCTGCTCTCCCTGCTAAATATCAAGACGTAGTAGGACAAACTCTCACCGAGCTCGCCCAGCAGAACCCTAAGATAGTTGTCATCACCCCTGCAATGAGTAGTGGTAGCGGACTCACGGCTATGCAAAAGGCATTCCCCGATAGGGTAATGGACGTGGGTATTGCCGAACAACACGCGGTTACCTTTGCTGCCGGTTGGGCTACACAAGGTTTTATACCGTACTGTGTGGTATATTCCACATTTTTACAGCGCGCCTACGACCAGCTTATTCACGATGTAGCCCTCCAAAACCTGCCCGTAGTATTCTGTATAGACCGTGCAGGACTCGTAGGCGAAGACGGTGCCACCCATCACGGAGTGTTTGATATGGCATTCTTGCGCCCTATTCCTAACCTCATTATCGCTTCACCGCGTAATGCTACCGAGTTGCGCAATTTGCTCTATACCGCTCAGCAATCGCTCGAGCACCCTATTGCCATTCGTTATCCTCGTGGTCGTTGTGCACAAACCGATTGGCAACAACCTTTTCAACAGCTAATTATAGGCAAAGGCGAACAGCTAAAAGAAGGTAGCGAGATAGCCGTACTCACCATTGGCGCCATTGCCGAAAATGTACAACAACAGCTCACTCAAACTGCTGAACCCGAAAAATATGCCCATTACGATGCCCGTTTTCTCAAACCTTTGGACGAGGCAATGCTACATCATATCTTCCGTTCTTATAAGAAAGTAATCACAGTAGAAGAAGGAAGCACAGGCGGTTTAGGCAGTGCCGTAGCCGAATTTGCTACCCAGCACAGCTATACCACTCCGCTGAAAATCATCACTCTTCCTGATAGTTTTATTCCTCACGGCAAAGTAGAGACGCTCAAAGAAGAGTTTTTAAAAATTAGAGATTTAGCTGATTGACAAAATAAGCCAATGTGTGAAAGAACAAAAACTGCTTTTTCTTCAACCTTTTCACGTTTTTAACACTTTTTCCTCAACAGTTTTAAAAGCCCTTTCTTCCTATTGACATTCAACTAACTAACACCTTTCCTTCGTCTTAGGTTCGTCTTTCCTTCGTCTTAGGTTCGCTCTTCCTTCGGTGAAACTTCGGTGAAACTTCGGTGAAGAGATAAGTATGATAAATCTTTTATTTAACTGAATAATAATATTTTAACTCTTTTTAGGGTGTAAGAGACTATATTATATTTTTCTTTTTAATAATTGAAAAAAATACATACATTTAACAAACATTAAGATTTTTTCGACAATCTATCAAGCTTCCAATTTGTCAATCTGATAATTACTTCTCATTCTATACCTCTCCCCTACTATTACATTTTCATTACGCTTTGTCTGTCAAGCATTCACCAGCTATATTCATTCCATTTTACATTTATTAGTTCATTTGCTAATTGCCAAATTAGCAAATTATCATTACCTTTGCACCCTGAAATATTTAGCACGATTCTCTGTATGAAAAAACTCATTGTTCTACTGTTTCTTACCTCCTTTACCGCTTTTGGGCAAGTGCGCAAAGCAAGAACGTACGAAGCCCCTGTAAAGTCCGATACGGTAAAAGTAATGAAAGATACCGAAGCGTTAAAGTTCACTTTCAACCGTTTTAAATTAGCACAACAAAAATGGTTTAAATTTAATCAAGTGAGCCTTAATATGAGCGAGGTAGCTTTTTCTAATTGGAGTGCAGGAGGAGAAAGTTCTATTTCGGGGATATTTAATGCCAAATTCCGTCGCCGTTATACCGAACGCACTTTCTTTTGGGACAACGAATTAGAAATCAACTACGGTATTAACGCTCAAAAAGGGCGCGAAGTGCGCAAGACCGACGATAAACTCTCACTCATCTCATCGTTTGGCTATCGAGGCGACTCACAATCGTTTTGGTATTACACGGCGCGCTATCAGTTTCTTTCACAAATCAGCAACGGGTACAACTATCCCGATGTAGAAAAGCCTATCTCCAAATTCTTTGCCCCTGCTTATATCACCTTTGGTTTGGGTACTGAATATGCTCCTTCAAAGATAAAATTCAGTATTTTCCTTTCGCCTATCACGCTTAAAACTACTGCTGTACTCGACCAACGTTTAGCCGATGAAGGTGCTTTCGGGGTAGAAAAAGCCCAGCGTGCTCCTGACGGTACTATTCTGAAAAAAGGTAAGCGTACCCATAACGAACTCGGTTTTTCAGTGTCCGGTCGCTGGGACGAGAAAGTGATGGAGAATATGATACTCAATACTTCCTTCAACTTCTATGGCGATTACCTTAAAAACTTCGGAAATATAGATGTGGATTGGGAAACTAATCTCAACTTGAAGGTAAATAGCTACGTGCAGGCGCGTATAGGGGTGCATATCAAATACGACGACGATGTGAAGTTCTATTCCTACAAAGCACCTAATGGTGAAGTGCACAACTATGGCGCACGCACTCAGTTCAAGCAAGTATTAGGAGTAGGAGTACTATATACTTTTTAAGTGATGTTTTTAGAGAATACTGTAAATAACAACGAAAAGACAGGCTGGATAGAAGTAATATGCGGGTCGATGTTCTCAGGCAAAACCGAAGAACTGATTCGCCGATTACGTCGTGCCCAATTTGCAAAACAGAAGGTAGAGATATTTAAACCCAGTTTCGACACGCGTTATGATGATACCAATATCGTATCGCACAACGCCAATGAAATTCCTTCTACACCCGTAGAAGCCGCCGCTAGCATTATGCTTCTTGCCGATGGTTGCGATGTGGTGGGTATAGACGAAGCACAGTTTTTTGACGACGAGATAGTACACGTGTGCAATGAGCTCGCCAATCGCGGGGTACGTGTAATCGTAGCAGGACTCGATATGGACTATAAAGGAAAGCCTTTCGGACCTATGCCCTTCTTGATGGCTACTGCTGAGTATGTTACTAAGGTACACGCTGTTTGTACACGTACCGGCAACCTCGCCAATTATAGTTTTCGCAAAGTTTCTAACGACCAGCAACGCTTGTTAGGAGAAGCCGATAGCTATGAGCCTCTCAGTCGCGCTGCCTTCTATAAAGCAATGAATGCTAAGAAAACAAAAGAATAATAACCGCACTTAAAGTACTTAATTGATAAGTTATTTTGGTATATTTAGGGTATTTTCAAACTTGCTAATCTGCTAACTTGCCAATTTGTAATTATTTTGTACTTTTGTCTGATTTTTAAAATGAAGTAATATAATACAACCATTATGAAAAAGAAAAATCCTATTACTTGGGTGCCTACCACCTATTTCGCTATGGGGCTTCCCTTTGTGATGCTTTCATTAGTTTTTCCTATTATCTTCAAAGGATTAGGTATTCCTGACGACCAGAACGCTTTTTGGACTTCTTTACTCATCTTACCTTGGTCTTTAAAACCTATTATCAGTGTAATAATGGAGCTCTATGGTACTAAAAAACAATATATTGTCATTACCGAATTAGTATCAGCAGCTTTATTCGGTTGTATTGTCTTTTCGTTACCTCTCCCTAACTTTTTCACTGTGTGTTTAGCCTTATTAGGAGTGATTGCCCTTAGCGGTTCTACTCACGATATTGCAGGTGACGGAATGTATATGGAACAATTGGACACAGCTACCCAAAGTGTATATTCTGGCTGGCAAGGTGCTTTCTACAACTTAGCAAAAGTGCTTGCCAATGGTGGTCTTATCTTCTTAGCAGGTTGGCTCGTAAAAGCAAAAGGTATGAGTGTAATTGCTTCTTGGCAACTGATTCTTAGTATTTGTGCTACTATTTTAGGTCTCGTAGGTCTATATCACCTTTATGCTTTGCCAAAAGATACTAAACCTCAGCAAGCTGGTGATTTTAATGTAAAAATGAAAGAACTATGGGGTATTTTTGTAGCTTTCTTCCGAAAGAAATATATTTTTTATTATTTGTTTTTTATCTTCTTATACCGTTTTGCAGAAGGATTAGCTATGAAGATAGCTCCTCTTTTCCTCATTGCTAAAACTGATAAAGGAGGCTTAGGGCTCACCGAACAAGAATATGGCTTAGTATACGGTACTGCGGGAGTTATTGCTTTTATTGTAGGCTCTATTTCAGCTGGCTATTTCGTCTCTCGTGTAGGGTTGCGCAAAGCTCTTTTCACTTTGGCGTGTGCTTTTAATATTCCATTTGTAGTGTATCTACTTTTTGCTTATTTCTTGCCCTCTCACTTGCCTACTATCGCTTTGGGAATTGTAGGTGAGTACTTTGGTTATGGTTTGGGTTTCGTAGGTCTTACCCTCTTTATGATGCAACAAATAGCTCCTGGTAAATACCAAATGGCTCACTATGCTTTTGCCAATAGCCTGATGAACTTAGGAGTGATGGTTCCTGGTATGATTAGTGGTTTCCTCAGTAAATATTTAGGATATCAACACTTCTTCTTATTGGTAATGATTTGCACTATTCCTGCACTATTAATCACTTGGAAAGTGCCTTTTACTTATGACTCCAAGCAGAATAAAATAGATGAAAAAGCTCATTAAACCTACTTCTTAGAGCATTTTTAAAGTCTATAATACTCATACTTAAAAGCCTTTACCTAATCAGTATTTAGGTAAAGGCTTTTAAGTTATCATTCTTCCTCCTTAGTAAGTTTTATTTCTTTGCCTCCCAATCAAAAGGAAAGAGCTCTGAGCGCGTATGGCTTTGTTCCATAAATCGCTCTATTTTCTTCACTATCTTAGGATATTTCTCGGCGAGGTTGTGCTGTTCAGCAGGGTCAGTAGTAAGGTCGTACAACTCAATAGGAGCTTTTTTATCTTTATTCACGTTTAGGCGTACTCCTTTCCAGTTTTTATAACGCACTGCTTGTCTACCTCCCATTTCGTGAAACTCCCAATAAAGGTATTTATGCTCTTGCTGTTGTTTCTTCCCTAAAAGTGTAGGTAAAAACGACACCTGATGCCTATTAGGCACATACTTCTGATGCGTAATCTGAGCAAAGGTAGGCATCATATCCCAAAAAGCCCCTATGTGGTCGCTTACGCTACCTGCCTTTATCTTGCCTTTCCAATACACAATGTAAGGGGTACGTATACCGCCTTCGTACAAGTCGCGTTTAATACCCCTCAATCCTGCTGAGGAGTTGAAGAACTTAGGGTCAGCACCACCTTCGCGATGTGCCCCATTGTCGCTCGCAAAGATGATAATGGTATCCTCATCAAGCCCTTTAACTTTAAGGAGCTTGCGTATTTCTCCCAAATACTTGTCTAACCGACTCACCATAGCCGCATAAGTGGCATAAGTATGCGGTTGTGACATATAACCTGCCCAGCCAAAAGGTTTAGGAGTAATCTTGTCGTAATCCACCCCTTGATAAGGTTTCTTGGGAAGATATTCGTACGAAGCGTAAATACTGTCGTGAGGCACTACCAATTCGGCGTGTGGGAGTGTATAAGTAAGCCACATAAAGAAAGGCTTTTCAGCTGTTTGTTTGCCTATATAATCCAATATTTTTTCTTGTATGAGGTCTTCGCCATAAACCTCTTGGCGCTCATAGTTTCCGTTTTCGGGAATGAGCACCTTTTCATTGTCGTGCCACAAGAAAGCAGGATAACGGCGATGAGCGCGGAACTGCGAGTTATAACCAAAAAAAGTATCAAACCCTTGTTTTAGCGGATTCCCTTCGGAAGGAACGATACCTAAACCCCATTTACCAAAACAACCCGTATTATAGCCTGCTTTCTTAAAAAGTTGTGCTACTGATGGGTCGTTGGCAAGTAAAGGTGCTTGCCCATCTACTGGCTCACGCACTTCTTCATTACCGCGTATGTGCGTTTCACCCGTAGTTTGCCCTGTAATAAACGAAGCGCGAGAGGGCGCACACACAGATGTACCTGTATAAAACTGAGTAAACTTCATTCCTTCATCAGCGAGTTTGCTGAGTTGGGGTGTTTTGATAATTTGCTGACCGTAAGGCTCTATATCGCCGTAACCTAAATCGTCAGCCAAAATAAAGATAACATTAGGAAGTTTTTCTTGTGCCTTGACTCCTATGGTGCATAAGGAAGCTAAAAGGCTTAATAGTAAATGTTTCATAATAGTTAATAATGAGTTATAAATGGTTAATCATTAATGCGACAAAGATACAAAACAATTTACAATTAGCAATAAAATAGACTATCAAACTCACATTAATCAACGTTAGTCCGATATGATCATCACCACAACTCCCCTTGCGTCTCTATTGTCCCTCTCCTGCGAGTCTCTCTCAAACATCTGATAACTCCCCTTTGGTCGCTACAATTTCCCTTTTGAAGATAGCCAGCGACAACTGAGTATGTGCACAAAGATAGCAGAGTATGCGTAAAGGAGGAGGTTTGTCTCCTTTTCCAGCTTGTCCCCCTTCGGGGGTTCGGGGGCTTACCG
>ERZ773083.1294-NODE-1294-length-17305-cov-4.415420_pt1 | contig 17305 bp, 15 predicted proteins | sample MGYA00511465_ERZ773083 | MGnify/ENA primary metagenome ERZ773083 (study PRJEB29015, sample SAMEA2738001) | human oral metagenome | biome: human oral; feature: human-associated habitat; material: dental | place: China | collected 2060 ... | reverse complement strand
GCTTTATGGCGATGTACGATATGATGAAAAATCCCTCCGTCCCGCTGAAGGACATTCTCTATCGTCAGTACTTGCTCGGCGGGGCATATCTCGCCTACGACCCGACCACACAGCATGCGGCGACGGGATGGGAGGACGCAGACTACCATCACAAGACAGAGATGATCGCAAAGTTCTACGATTACGTTCAGCAGAATCATGAAAGCGGCTATGCCGTGCCGTGGAGTACGTGGCTGAAGAAGAATCCATAAGGACATAGGAAGGCCCGCACACATTGCATTCGATGTGCGGGCCTTCTTATTCTTCCTTATTTCTTTACTGTGGCTTAATATGTCCCGTTTGATAGGCGCGCAGGAGAGCATGAAGATCAGCGATCTTGCTCTCGATCGCCGCGCCGCGATCCGTGTCGCGCACGAGTGAGTGCCGTGCCTGCAGCTCAACCGTCTGGGAGACGGACTCAATGTCGCGGTTCTCACGCAGCGCGTCGCGCACACTCGCTACGCGCTGATGCTGCAGGAGGCGCAGCCCACGTGAGTTGTAGATGAGCGTATAGCCCGAGATGCCCGTTTTGGCGCGGAACGGTGCGGCAAATCCGCCGTCGATGATGAGAGCGCGCCCGCTGCCGCGCAGGGGGCTCTCCCCCTTCTGCACCTTGACGGGGACGTGTCCGTTGATGATGTGCCCGCGCTTCGGATCGAGCCCAAACTCCTCCAAAATTTTTTCGCAGACCGCCTCATCGTTCACGAGGCGGAAATACGGATCGGACGGCTCCTTCCACGTACTTTCATCGGAGATGAAGGAGCGCTCGAACGTCGTGAAGGAGCGCCCTGACACGGGAGAATTGTAGCCGCACCAGAGGAAGTACATGAAGTCCAGCCCCTCCTGCGTGTGCTCATTCCATCCCTCGCGCGCCTTCTCCTCGCAGAAGTCCATCCATGCGCGCCCGCGATATGACTGCCCCTTGTACGTGATCGTGCGGAACTCCCCCGACTCTTCCATCGGAACACAGGCATGAAAGAGCAAATTTCCGTTGTAGCACGTATAGATGCTGCCGCGCTCATAGAGATAGTCCACATGGCGCTGGAGTGCCTTGCTCTCGAGAAAATACGAGCGCAGATCGGCGATGATATTCTCCTCATCCTCCGTGAGCGCCCAACAGTCAGTAGGATCGTCAATCGTCGGGAAGTACGCGCTCTCGAGCTCCACACGGCGCCCGCTGCCGAGCGTCACGCAGGAGAGATCGAAGTCGATCTTGTCCAGCAGCAGGCGATCCTCCATCTGAAAGTCCGGATTACGGCGGATCAGCGCCCCCTCGAGCTTGAACATCATCATCGTAACGGCACGCTCCGCCGCCTTGATGGGGTTCTCATCGGGGTAGATGCGCGAGGCAAAGGTCGTGAGCGGACGCAGGCTGATGCCGTAGCCACGCTCCAATACATCGGTATTGCGGTAGCGGAGACTGTTGCGGATGACCGCCGCGATGCAGACTTCGCTGCCGAGTGCCGCGCCCATCCAGAGCACATCGTGGTTGCCCCACTGGATATCGACGGACGGATGCTCCATGAGGAGATCGAGAATGCCGTCAGGACGGTCGCCGCGGTCATAGAAATCGCCGACGATGTGGATGCGCTCCACAGAGAGCCGCTTGACCAGCGTGCTGAATGCCTCGATATAGTCTGCCCCGCCGCCGATCTCCACGATGGTCTCAATCAGCTGGCGGTAGTACGAAAGCTGTGCCTCATCGTGCTCGGGACGCGTGCTCAGCAGCTCCACGATGACCGACTCATAGCGTTTCGGGATGTAGTTGCGCATCTTGCTCGCGGGGAATTTCCAGCTCATGAGCTTCGTCAGTTCAAGGAGATTCGCGAGATTCTGCTGATACCAGAGTGCAGAGGTCTTCCCCTCCGCCGTCAGCTGCTCCATCTTCTCGCGCGGGTAGTAGATGAGCGTACAGAACTCCGCGCGCTCCTCCACCGTCATGCGGGTCTCAAAGCAATAGTCCACCTTTTCCTTGATGACGCCCGAGCAGTTGTTGAGAATATGGAAAAAGGAATCGTATGCACCGTGCAGATCGCTCATAAAGTGCTCCGTGCCCTTCGGCAGTATGAGCTGCGACTTCAGGTAGATGATCTTCTCGTAGACAATCTCCTTCGTCGGATATTTTTCCGCCATCAGGCGAAGAACCTTATCCTCCGCTGCTGCCGCTGTCGTCATGCCGGATCCTCCTGTACTCCCATTACGAAATTTATTGTTTCTATACTTTTCTGTATTTTATCATTAAATTGTATTTACTTCAATTCAATATTCCTTTTTTGCGCAAGAACTCCTCAGCGACCGCACGTGGCTCCCTGCCCTCGCTCTCAACGGCATGGTTCATCGCCGCCATCTCCTCATCCGAAATGCTGCCTTCAAGGGAGAGAAGTGCGGTACTCAACTCGGGATGGCGCGTCAGCACATCCTCGCGTACGACGTTGCCGCAGCGATAGGATGGAAAGAAGTGCTGATCGTCCGTGAGGACGATGGCATCTGCCGCAGAGAGCTGTCCGTCGGTTGTAAACACGGTCATCACATCCACCTGCCCATCCGCGAGTGCCGCATATTTCAGCCCGATGTCGAGATCAACCGTCCGCGCGAAGGAAAGCCCGTATGCAGCACATAGCGCAGGATAGCCGTCCTCCCGCTCGTAGAAATCGTACTCCGCACCAAAGGTCAGACGCGGTGCTGCGCGTCGCAGATCGGAGTAGGTGTGCAGATCGTACTGCTCCGCGACGGCACGGCGCACGGCGATGCCAAAGGTATCGTTGAATCCGTACATGCCGACCCAGTGCATACGAAATTTCTTCTCATAGCCCGCGGTCAGCTGCGGGAACATCTCCTCGCTGTACTTCGAGTCCTCCTTGAGCACCATATTCCAGCCCGTCCCTGTATACTCTGGATAAATGTCGAATGCTCCGCTCTCCATCCCCGGCTGGATGTTCGATGTGCCGCCGCCGACGCCCGCCGTAATGCGCGCCTCCAATCCCGTATTCTGCTCAATGACCATCTTCAGCATCTCACCCATGATAAGCTGCTCCGTCATGGGCTTCGTCGCGATGTGAATGACATCCGCTCTGCCGAAAAATTCATACGTCACACCGCTTGCAGCGATGAGAACAGCTGCCGCCGTGCCCGCATAGGCAACGCGTCTCTTTCCTGCCATCCGCGGGGGATGCTTCAGCCATGCCTCCACACGCCCCAAGACAGCATCTGCTGAGAGCGCGAGAACGGCGATGAGCAGGCTGCCCGCGATGGTGAGGGCGGGGTTGTTCGTCGTAATGCCGCGATAGATCGCGACACCGAGTCCGCCCGCACCGATGAACGAGGCGATGCCCGCGAGGGCGATCGTCATCGTCGCCATATTGCGGATGCCCGCCATGATGATGGGCATGGCGAGCGGCAGCTGGACGCGCGTCATCACATAGAAATCCGACCCGCCAAGACTCGCTCCTGCCTCGGAGAGCGACGCAGGGATCTGTGCCAGTCCCGTATGCGTCGCACGCACCATCGGCAGAAGGGCGTAAATCGTGAGCGCAATGATTGCCGCCGTATTGCCGATGCCGAAAAACGGAATGAGAAAGCCGAGCATCGAGATCGACGGGATGGTATAGAGAAAGTTGACCATACCGAGCGTCGGTGCCGCCGCACGCTCATAGCGATAAATGAGAATGCCCGCCGTACCGCCGACGATGATGGCAATGCCGATCGCCGCGCCCGAAATCCAAAGATGCTCGATCATCAGCTGCAAAAAGAACGTACTTCGCTCCGTCATAATCGAAAGCACTGCATGCAGCAACGTCATGGTATTCCCCTCCCGTATCGTATTGGAATCACGAATCAAAAACCCGTTGATCTTCTCCGCCGAAGCATGGACAAAATAGATGCGCCGCGACGGCGCGAATGCGTTTTCTTTATACCATATCATTATAGAAAGGACAATGTCCCCTATCTATGATAAATGTTACGGTATAAGATGACTGCATATCCCCCCAATGAACGCATCGCGTTTGTTTCTTCTCTCTTCCTATGGTATAATGCCCGTGTAATAATCGTATGACAGGAGCTGAGCATCCTTGAAAAAATTTCTTTCTTCCACAGTTCATTTTGTCCTCAGCGTCATTGCCGCAGCGGCGGCTGCGGGCTACTGGTACATGACGGGAAATGTGACCGTTGAGACGGCCTCCGAGATCTTCCTCGGCGTATTCCTTGCCGCATCACCGATTCCATGGCTCGTGTCACGCTGGCTGATTGCCCTGCGGATCAAGCGTCATCTGCGTGCGGACGGCATCTCGTGCAGCCGCATGAGTGCGCTCACTGAACTCATGCACGTGGACACGATTGCCTTCAACCGCAATGGTACGCTGACCGAGGGGAATATATTTATCTCGGCACTCGTTCCCGAGGGCATGACGCAGGGTTCACTGCTTGCACTCGCTGCAAGCGCCGAACGCGATGCAGTCCACCCCTATGCCCAGGCACTCTACCGCACGGCACTTGAGCGTGGGCTGCACCTCACGCGGCACTCCGCTGCACGCGAGGAGGAGAGCTTCGGCGTGGAGGCACTGATCGTGCGTACACCCGTGCGCGTCGGCAAGAAAGAGTGGCTGCAGGAGGAAAACATCGAGATCAGTGCCGCACTCCTGACGCGTGCCGATCAGCTTGCGACAAGCGGACAATCGCCGCTCTTTGTCAGCTCGAGCAAGTATGCGCGCGGCATCATCGCCGTACGCGACGACCTGCGCATGGAGGCAAAACGCGCACTGAGCGATCTGCGCCAACGCGGGTTCTCCCTTGTCCTCCTTACGGGAGAGACGAAGCGTCTTGCCAACGCCACGGGCAAGGAACTGCGCATCCCCGACGTGCGTTCCGATCTCACGGAGATGGACAAGGCACGCGAGATCCGGCTGCTGCAGTCGCGCGGCGCCATCGTCGCCATGGCAGGCGACCCGATTGCCGACCAGGCCGCCCTGCGCACGGCAGATATCAGCATCGGCTGCCCATCCACACTCGTGAAAGTACCAAATGAGCCAAAGGAGGAGACGGAGGCCGATCCACTGCATGCCGAACTGCTGAAAGGCCCGGACGGCACCGAGGCTGCCGCCGAGGTGGTCGAGCCGCTCATCCCGCCCGAGGATGCCGCTTACTTCAAGGCACAGACGCGGCGCAATCAGGGCAAAATCGAAAACTACGTTCCCGACATTACACTGGACAGCGTGGGGCTGCCGCGTCTCGTCACGCTGCTCGACGCAGGAGAGGCGGCACGTGTACGTGCGCGCCAAAACACATGGCTTACTGCTCTTTTCATCGCCCTGTTCACCCCGACGGCAGCGGGATTTCTGCCGCTTCTCGACGTGCCGCTTCCCTACCCGTGGGTCGGCGGTGCGCTTATCCTAACACTCGGACTGCAGGCAGCAAACGCCCTGCGAAAATAATTACGATTTATTCCTAGATAGTTTATTTTATCAATCTAACTTGTATTTCATTTTGACCTATGATATAATGCAGGGAATCGAAGGGCTTTTGTCACATTTTGCGGACAAAAGCCGTCGCTGTCATTATCGTAGGTTTTGTTTTTTTAGGAGGGATTTGGACATGGAAGCAGTGCTGCTGTCCCGATGGCAGTTTGCAATCACCACCATCTATCACTTTCTCTTCGTCCCTGTCACGCTCGGTATGGCGATCTTTGTCGCTCTGCTCGAAACGTGCTACGTCAAGACGAAGAGACCGGAGTGGAAAAAGACCTGCCGAAAGCTTCTGCATTTCTTCGGCACACTCTTTCTCATCAACTTCGCGATGGGTGTCGTCACCGGTCTGGTGCAGGAGTTCCAGTTCGGCATGAACTGGTCGGAGTACTCACGCTTCATGGGTGACATCTTCGGTGCGCCGCTCGCACTCGAGGCACTCACGGCGTTCTTCCTTGAGTCCACCTTCCTCGGCATCTGGATGTTCGGTTGGGACAAACTCTCGGAGAAGGCACACTGCGCCTGCATCTGGCTCGTCGCACTCGGCAGCAATCTGTCCGCCTTCTGGATTCTTGTCGCGAACTCCTTCATGCAGCATCCCGTCGGCTACGTACTCGCCAACGGACGCGCCGAGATGGCGAGCTTCGCCGAGCTCGTAACGAACCATTACATCCTCGGCGAGCAGTCCCACACGCTCTTTGCGGGCATCACGACCGCCGGCTTTGTCGTCATGGCGGTCTCGGCATGGAAGCTAATGCACGATACGGAGTCGCGCTATGCGTTCACGCAGGCGATCAAGGCGGGTGCCATCTACACGCTTGTCGGTGTGGTCGGCGTCATCGCGAGCGGACATTTCCACACACAGTACCTCGCACAGGCAAACCCGATGAAGCTCGCCTCCATGGAGGCACTCTGGGAGACGGAGGACCCCGCGCCGTTTGCCGTTCTCGCTTACCCCAACATGGAAAAGGGACAGAACGATTTCGAAATCACCATTCCCTACATGTTCACGATCATGGTACATGACGGCCCCTCGGGCGAGGTGCGCGGCATCAACGATCTCCAGAAAGAAGCTGTTCAAAAATATGGCGAGGGCGACTACCGTCCGCACGTCACGATGCTCTTCTACGCTTTCCGTGCGATGGTCGGCGCTGGCTTCTTCATGGTGCTCGTCTCGCTCGTCGTACTCTATCTGACGAAAAAAGAGAAGCTTCTTTCGGCAAAGAAGCTTCTCTATGCCCTGCCGTGGCTGGTCGTCATTCCGTTTATCGCCAATTCCTGCGGCTGGATCGTCGCCGAGATGGGACGTCAGCCGTGGCTCGTGGTGGGACTGCAAAAGACAGTGAACGGCGTGTCGCCGAATCTCACAGCAGGTGAGATCTGGTTCACGATGATCGGCTTCACGGTGCTCTACCTGCTGCTGATCATCACCGCACTCTATCTTGCCTTCCGCTTCATCCGCCGCACGCAGATTACCCCTGCCATCGAAGGAGGGAAGTAAGAATGGACTACAATATTCTCTGGTTCGTACTGATCGTCATCCTCTTCACAGGATTCTTCTTCCTCGAAGGATTTGACTACGGTGTCGGCACGCTGCTCACACTCATCTCCGACAAGGAGAGTGACCGCTCCCAGCTCATCCGCACCATCGGTCCTGTCTGGGACGGCAACGAGGTCTGGATGATTACGGCGGGCGGTGCCACGTTCGCAGCATTCCCGCACGTCTATGCGACGATGTTCAGCACCTTCTACATTGCGCTCTTCCTCATGCTGGTTGCGCTCATCCTGCGCGGCGTCGCATTCGAGTTCCGCCATCATCGCGAGGATGAAGTATGGCAGCGCCGCTGGTCGTACGCCATTGCTTTCGGCAGCGTTGTTCCTGCATTTCTCTGGGGCGTTGCGGTCACGAATTTAATCGCAGGTCTGCCCATCGGTGCAGATAAGGTCTATCGAGGTGGATTCTTTGATCTCCTGACGCCCTACACGATTGTCGGCGGCATCACATTCGTCTGCGTCTTTGCGTTCCACGGTGCGGCATTCTTAAAGCTGCGGCTGACCGACACCTACCTCATGGGCCGCGCACGTAGGCTTGGTCTGAAGTTCGGTGTCGCCGCGGCGGTCCTTTACGTGATCTGCATGATCCTTACCTACGTTGAGACCGACCTCTACCAGAGCACCGTTGCTTCGGCGGCACTCTTCCTCTCGGCAGTTTCCTTCGTGCTCGCCATCGGTGCACTCTACGGACGTTCTCAGAAGGGTGCGTTCATCCTCGGCGCCCTCGCCATCGTCGGCACGACGGTCGGCTTCTTCGCCGGACTGTTCCCGCGTCTCATGGTCTCGAGCCTGAATCCCGGATACAGTCTGACGATCTACAATGCGTCCTCGACGGAGTACACACTCTCCATCATGACCATTGCTGCCGGCATTCTTGTCCCCGTTGTCCTCTGCTATCAGATCTGGACGTACTACATCTTCCGCAAGCGCGTTTCTCCGAACGATTCGGGACATCAGGCATACTGAAGGAAACAATGAAAAAAAGAAAGTCCATCCTGTTTCAAATGCTGCATTCGCAGCGGCGTGTCCTCTCCATCCGCGTCGCGGTCGAACTCCTGCACGGAGGGCTGACCATCCTCGCGGCATGGAAGACCGCCGCCATCGTGAACGCTGTATTTCTCCGGCATGGCGGACTTGCCGAAACAGCATCAGATCTTCTGATGCTGTTTTTGTGCGTTTTCGCCATGGCTCTCCTGCGTCTGCTGAAGAGCCGGATCGAGTCGCAGCTATCCGATGATCTGCGGCTCTCCTGCCGGCGTGCTCTCCACAGGGAAATGCTTGCACATGGGCAGAGCGGTGCAGGTGTACTGACGCTTACGCTTGAGCGCGTCGATGCGCTCGATCCATGGTTTCGCACGCTCCTGCCCACCATGATCGCAGGAGTCGTCATCATCCCGCTCGTTCTGCTCGTGACTGCCGTCGTCGATCCGCTGTCGGCGCTGCTCTTTCTGGTCACGCTGCCGATCGCCCCCTTTCTCCTCTATCTCATCGGCAAGGCGACGCGCCGCGCCAGTGAGCGTCAATGGGATGAGATGCGCGCGCTGACCGACGGCTTCGGTGATCTGGTGCGTGCTGCGGCGACGCTTAAAATCTTTCGCCGCGTCGATGCGGAGGGGCTTCATCTCGCGCAGATGAGCCATGCGTTTTCTGAGGCATCGCTTGCCGTACTGCGGCTTGCCTTTGTCTCCTCCTTTGCACTGGAACTGATTACAACGCTGTCGATTGCCCTCATTGCGGTCTCCATCGGTCTGCGTCTCATGGACGGCGGCATGACCTTTCAGGCGGCGTTCTTCGTGCTCATCCTCGCACCGCAGTTCTATCAGCCGCTGCGCGAAGGCGGCATTGCCTTTCATGCGGCGATGGATGCCGCGACGGCGGAGAAGGCGCTTGCTCCCTGCCTCGATGCACCGCCGTCCATCACGGGAACGCACGATCAGATTCTCTCCCCTCCCTCCGTACGCACGAAGGCGCTCACCTATCGCTACCCGCTGACCAACGAGGCCGTTCTGACGGATCTCACGCTCTCCTTTTCAGCAGGGAAGTCCACCGTAATCACGGGAGACAGCGGCAGTGGAAAATCGACGCTGCTCCTCCTCCTTGCGGGGCAGCTCTCTCCTTCAGAGGGAAGGATTACCCTCGCGGACGGTGCGGGAACAGAGCACAGCTATGACTTCGCACATCTCACGGAGGAGACACGCACCGCGCTCATCACGTACGTTCCGCAGGAGCCGCATATCTTCGGTGCGAGCCTTGCAGAAAACGTAACGCTGTGGACGCGGGACGCGGCGGATGCCGAAATCACGGCGGCACTGGAGGCGGCGGCACTCGACGGCTTTTTGCGCGCGCTGCCCGAGGGGCTGCATACACGCCTCGGCATGGGCGGTCATCCGCTCTCGGCAGGGGAACGTCATCGCCTCGGTCTGGCACGTGCCCTCTTTCAGGATCGGCCCATCGTTCTTCTGGACGAGGTGACGGCGGGGCTGGATGAGAAGACAGAGCGGTGCGTGATCGATGCTCTGACGGCATTTTCACATCACCGCACGATGATTCTGACGGCGCACCGTCCTGCGCTCATCACATGGGCAGATCAGGTTGTAACACTGGGAGGTGAGGCATGATGACCGCAATGCTATTTCGGCTGCTCTCCATTGCCGCACCTGCGGCGGCTCTCCCCGCCCTCCTCGCGGGATTTCTCGCGGCTGCGGCGGGCATTGCCCTCATTGCCTCTGCGGCATGGATCATCGCCAGTGCGGCGCTCGCGCCGCCCCTCTCGTCACTTGCCCTCGCGATTACCTGCGTACGGGCGTGCGGCATCGGACGTGCCGTCTTTCGCTATCTTGAGCGCCTGCTCTCCCACCGTCTTGCCTTCGGCTGCTACGAAGCGCTGCAGCAGGCTACCTACCGCCGCTCCGCCGCCGTCATTCCCATGCGTGAGGGCAACGTATGCGAAGGTGAGTTCCTCCATGATCTGCTGATGGGCTGTGAGACCCTGCGCGACTTCTACCTGCGCGCCGTCCCACCGCCGCTGATCGCCCTCGCCTTGGTGCTGCTCACCTGTGCGGCTCTCCTGCCGCTCAGCATCCCTGCGGCCGCTGCCGTATTCCTGCTCTTTCTGCTCCATCTCTCGCTCCCCCTGTTCCTCTGCGAAACGGAACTGCGCGTGCAAAGTACCGACTATCGCAGCAGTCTCCTCGATCAGCTCGACGGGCGCACAGAACTGCGCGCTGCCGGCAGTACGCAGCATGCACAGGCAGTGCTGGATGAGGCGGCGGCTACGTTTCAGCGTGAGCGAACAGCACGAGGGCTGCGGCGCGAGCAGCTCTTCACCCTGCTCGACGTCCTGCGGATCATTGTCTGGATCGCAGCCATCATTCTGCTCATCCCCCGCGTGACCGAGGGGATGCTCACGGGCATCCAGTACGCAGTCTGGGTTCTCGCCCTCGAGGCAGTACTCGCCGAGCTCCGCCCGATCCCCCCCGCTGTTCTCGGCGCACAGGAATCAGCACGTGCCGCACGGCACATTCTCCCATCATCCGGAGAGCGCACACAGCCCGTCCCCATTGCACCGCCTTCCGAAACGCCGGCAAACACACCTCTGATCGAGGCGAAACACCTCGTCTTCGGCTATCATACGGACATCCCCATTGTGCAGAACCTCAGCCTTACGATCTGCCGCGGTGAGCACACGGCCATCATCGGTGAGAGCGGTGCGGGCAAGACGACGCTGGCGAGCCTTCTGCTCCGTCTCTGGGAACCGGATGCGGGCACGATCTCCTACGACGGCGTTCCCCATACGAAACTCTCCCCCGAAGCGTCGCGCGCCTATTTCGGTGCTGCTTTGCAGGGCAGCTGGCTCTTCTCCGCCTCGATACGGGACAACTTCCTGCGTCTGCGCGGCGATATCTCCGAGGCGGCAATATGGCACGCACTCGAAACGGCGCAGCTCGCGGACGTTGTGCGGGCGCTGCCCGCAGGGCTCGACGAGCCGCTCGGAATGAACGCCTCACGTCTTTCGGGCGGACAGCGCAGTCGCCTGCTCACCGCACTTGCACTCGCGGGCAATGCGCCGATCCTGCTCCTCGATGAGCCGACGGCAGGGCTCGATGCCGCCTGCGGCACACGCCTCATCACATCCGTCCTGACAGATGCCGATGCACGCGGCGCAACGCTCATCGTCATCACACACGATCTTCCCCTTTTGAATCAAATGAAACAGGTGATAAAACTATGACGCCGGAAACATTTCATGAACACATCCATCTCGTCATCGACCGTCTCGGGAAAAATGCTCCGCCCCACGAGCTCTTTGCCGGCGGTGTGGCGGACTGGCACGCACGGGCGCGGCTCGCCCATTTTCTCGCGCAGATGCCGGAGCAGCGTGCGGAGGCCGTCGAACTCTTTCAAAGCGTCATGGATGCCGAGGTGAACGAGGAACTCGCGCAGGACGTGGAGGAAAAAGTCTACGCCATGCAGGGACTCTCGGCACTTGAGGCGGAGGAAAAGGAAACACAGGAAGCGGCACTTGAGCACATCAATCTCGCGATCGAATGCGCCGAGGGGACGGATTTCCTCTACAAGTACATTCTGCGCGGCGAACTGTGGGCGGATCGATGGAACCTCATGCACAAACTCGGCATGACCGAGGATGCCGAGGCAGAGGCCGATGAGCGCATTTCCGCCTTTGATGGACTGGAGGATGCCGTCCCGCACAACAGCTACCTGTACTACGGCTACCGATTCAAGGCACATCTCGCCGCCGAGCGCGGTGTCGTCCTCATCGCCAAGGACTACATGCACATGGCGATCCATGCGATGGAGATCCCGCCTGCCTACGAACAGCCGCTTGCCGAGGCGTTTGCACAGACACACGAAAACGCCTCATGGATTCTGCGCGAGATCGACCGCGCCACTCCCGATCCTGTACAGCTCCACTGGGATATATAAAAATGTATTGCTATCGCTTCTCTTCTGCATTGCAACAAAACAAAAGGAGGTACTGCCATACCCAAAACAGATGCATCAAGATGGCAGTGCTGAATTTATCAGTGATTCCCTAGACCTCGATGCCATGTTCCTTGAGTTTCCGTATCGTTGTGAGGCTGTCCACCGTGTTTCTCGCGAAACGAGACACTGACTTTGCAGCAATCAGCTGAATCTTGCCGTCCAGAGCATCCTGCACCATGCGGGTAAATCTGTCGTACTTTTTCATAGAAGTGTCAGTCACGCCCTCGTCCATGTAAACGCTGTCTTTGATACGAGGGAAATCCCCAATAAACAAGGGCTTTCAGCGGTTTTGCTCCGCCGGAGGCCCTTGTTTTTATGCCCGTTTTCAGTTATTCAGCGACTTTTCCTATGCAGATGTGAACCAGTCTTACCCCGTGATTTGAGCCAATCAAAAGAAAATCAAACGGTATAGGCAAAATCAAAACGTATGATTATCCTCTTGAAATATACTTTTTCCACCGTCTGAGTACATCCTTCAAAGGCTCATCCAGATAGGAATATGCCTTGTCCTTAATTCAGTCCGGAATGCCGTAAGCCGCCTCTGCGATGCTGCCGGTGATTGCTGCAAGCGTGTCGCTGTCGCCGCCAAGGGAGATAGCATTACTACAGAGAACTAACAAGAGAATGCACGGATAAACTCCTGCTCATAAGTCCTCATTCTTGCCACAAATCCCGCATAGTCTGACATATCCATCGGGATTTTCAATCCATGTTTGGTAATGCTGATATCATCACGTGGTGTGACATTTGCCTCATAAGTCGAGCCACGATTCATCCACAGTTTAAGATCGTCCACCCCTTCGGCCTCCGGGTAAAGATAGTATCCTGCCTTGGCATCGAATCGGAACATATACGCCAGCACTTGCAAATAGTCTCTGTTTCCGATATTGTCAATCGGCTTGTATTTGGCATCCGCAATAATTCTCTTTTCGTTATCCCGACTGATAAAGTCAGGGTAAATAAGACCTATATTCCCGTCAAACAATCTCTGAGCACCTTTGCCGCCCTTATTCATCGGATGGTAAAAAGCATCCTCTATAAGAGAATTAACATACTCTTCCCACAGCCATGCGCCATCAAAGAGTATGCCGTATATCTGCTTTGATCCAGAGCCAATCTGATGTTTCTGGTGTCTGAGAATCAGAAGACATAGTCTTTGAAGTGCAAGATACTCACGGAAATATGCATGGCGGACGGTGTCCTTTTTATTCTGCTCAATGATTCGTTGCCGGTCGTATAGCTCATAACTCGGTGTCGCATCAATGACGCGTTTTACCTCGTCCTTAACCTTTATAAGCAGATGATTCCCGTAGGGCTTCCTTTGGATAAATTCTATGGTATGGCGCACCAATTCCATCAAGCTATTATCGTAAGAGAACTCTCGCTGACTGTATGCTACGCTCCCGGTAAAAGGTGTGTTCTTCTCGATGTGCCTTGCGATATCAATGGCTCCCTTGACATTTCCATCATTGTATCTGTGCCGTATATACCTCTTGAACAGACCTTTTCGCATTGCCGTTTTGAGATAATACGGGAACAGGAACAGCAGGAAGTTAAAGAGCCGGTTATCCTGATTGGCATCAGATTTCATGTCCACAATATTCGGAAAATCAAGAACACAATCAAGGAGATACTGAAAGAAGAAATCCTCATCCTCTCCGCCAAAGCGTGACGCAATAATGAGCCGTTCATCGCCACAGCCAAGAACCCCCATTACATTGCCGGAGCGATATGTGTTGTTAACGCTCTGGATGATCATCTGATCCCACGTTATGTCCTCGGCATCTTTTACGATTTCAGGGAATACGAATACACCTTCACGCTCAAGCTGCCCCAATGTCTTGTCAGCAATCTTGCCCGTGAGGGTAGCGATATAGGAAAAGGCATCTTTTTTTCGTTGTGAATTATCCTTGATCTTGAGTAGCTTCATTCACATCACCTTCAACAGGCTTTTGATAGCCATAGGATTTCGCAAACCTGTTCATAATGCCTTCCTCATCGTACATTCCATGGATGTATTCCTGCAGAAGCGGCTGCAGATAATCCGTCCACAGCTGGTCAAAATCGAGTGTCTTCAGCTTTAAGAAATATGATGCACCAATCTGGTAATTCTCGTTCAAGTCTTCGACACTTGCGATTTCCTTATTGAGCGCAGCCATCCTCCTAATGGCCTCAGCCTCAAGCTCCTCATTCTCAAGAGATGCCAGCATTTCAAGACGCTCATCTGCCCGGAGTTCCACGAAACGGAAACGTCTGCGCATGGCAAAATCAAAGCTGTCCACGGAGCGGTCGATGTCGTTCATGGTACCAATGATATAGACATTCTCCGGGATATAGAACTTCTCGTCCGGATCGGAATGCAGATTAGAATACTGCGTGGAGATTTCACTGGCTCTGCCGCGATAGCCAGGGTCTATGGCAAAGAACAATTCCCCGAATATCTTTGAAATCTCACCACGGTTAATCTCATCGATGATGAAGATGTACTTCTTCAATTCTTCCTGCTTTGCCTTTGCTTTAGAGGCGGCACTTTTCTTTGCCCGAATCGCCTTATAGATTGCGAAGTCATAGGAATACGCCTGTGTACCAAACGATTTTCCAAAGAAGGTCGTAATGTCTTTTATCTTATCGAACTTTTGCCCGGACTCCAGCATCTTTCTGACTTCATCCAAGTTCAGGGTGAGCCTGTTGACGGTAGCGTTTCCGGGAATAGAGATGGTGATGTGTTTATCATCCACGGAGGTAATGGTAAACTCATTACCGTTGATTGTCTTAAAGGTATCTACTCCAAGTTCAATGCTGGAGAAGAACTCCATCATGGATTCCTGCACAGAGATTTCCTTTTCTATCGTTTCTTTAGTCTTTTGCGAATCTTCATAATTTTTCCTTGCGCGGGCAACAAACTTCTTGAAAATGCCGTCCTGCAATTCAAAGCCCATAGTACCGTCGTCATTTACCTTCGGCCGCAATCCCTCGACAAAATCAGAGTAGTCATAGCTCGGATGGAACTGCACGAACTCCACCTGTTTCTTTTGCTCATCAGTAAGCAAGGTGTAATCATCAAAATAACCGTTGCTGATTATGTCTGCAGCAATTTCCTTGGCGAGATACGATTTGCCAGTTCCGGGTGCGCCTCTGAAGATCAGGTTCTTCGATGCGATCAGCATGGAAGAGAACGGATTTCTGTATCCTTTGAACTGCTGGACGAGTTCTTCCTGCGCGGCGGCCTCGGTCTCCGCAGCCTCCGTTTCCTTCTTGTCCTTCTCCCGATAAGTGAGTATGAACTGATCTCCCGGCTCGCCGAAACGCTTTAGGCATTCCTGGACGAAAATAATCGTGGTGAATATGTTCCAACAGTAGATAACAAATTGCCTGCCGTTATCATAGCCGTATGTCAGATATTCTATTGTATTACGATGCTTCTTAAACTCATCCACGCTGGAATAAATACCACAAATCATGTCGCTATCGGGATTGTATTTGCAGATAGGAAAGTTCTCCTTGTCCTCAACCGACATCCCGGATATCTGTTTTTCAAATATCTGGAAAGCTATACGGGGCATGGTTTGATTGGAGTTTCGTCTTTCACCCTTGTTGTAAGAGCGTTTTATCACTTCGCCGTTTGCTCTCTTGAAATAAACGTCAAGAGGTTTATAGTTATCGCCGAGACTCAAATTATCCATTGTGAAACGCTCGTCCGTGGACTCGACTCCATCCGCAGTAACAGACAGTTCAAATTTCTCCTGTTGCTTTGTCTCTATGGTGAACTCCTGACCTTCCAGATAGTTTTTTGCCTCGACAGCATGAAAACCTTCCGTTGAAATATCCGTACCGTTTGCTAAATGGTCAGCTATGGCCACCACATACTTCGGAGGATACCGATTCCCATCATCTGTCACGAGTTCATATTTTGTGCTTTGATTATGGGAAGGGACTCCATTCTCATCGATATACTTCAAGGCGTCGATGATATCCTGCTTTTTGATTTTGGGTATTGCCATACTGCACTTCCAATCTGTTTTATGCTTCTTGTTCTTCTTCAAAGAGTTTCGCTCGATTTAGCGAGATCAGTTTCGCCTCTGTTCTCGCATCATTATTCTTGCGTTTCAGAAGGGAGCGGCGCAGCATCAGAACGCCGTCCTGTCTGAAGATATATTCAGAGAGATCCTTTATGTAGTTTGCAGATTCGCGGGAGAAACCGTTTCTCTGCAGGAGTACCGTAATTTCATTAGTCGTGCCGTACTACACGAACTCATACCAGTTGTTGTCATCGAGAGAATGCACACCGTTGATGGCAATATACATATTGGAGAACCGCAGGAAATAATGCGATAGGACATCGCCTCCTTTGAGAAATAAATAGGTGAAATCTGTTGCCCATTTCTGATTGATTTGTGTTGCCGTAAAATCTTGCTTGAACAGATTCTCAAGGAAACGCTGATAAAATGAAATCCGTCAGATTGGCGTAGATTTTTCGTCCGAATGAGGTGGAAAACCGGACGCAGAGTGGTGCTCTGCACTAGATTTTCCGCTGAAATGCGGGCAAAAAAGATGCGTCTCACAACGCCAGGATCTCCGCACGGGTCAAGCCGCTCGACTTTTCGATTACTTCGACAGGGACATTCAACATGAGCAGGGATCGTGCCATGTCCAGCATTCCCTCACGGTGTCCTTCCATCCGTCCTTCTTCACGCCCTTCCTCACGTCCCTCTTCCAACTTCTTCTCTCCGAATTTTTCCATCAGTTCGCACATGGCATTTACCCCCTCTGGTTCTGCCTTAAGGAATCGCAGCCATCAGACCAAAGATGATCCCTGGGAGATTGGCAAGAACAATGGGCCAGTCGCGCTGCTTTTTGAAAAAACCGTATCCAACCCACATCGTGCAGTTAATGAACGCGACAGACGGCTGAATCCAATCCCCCGGATGCCCGGACAGATTTCCGATGATCTGCGGGATATAGGAAACGTACATACAGATGGACAGACCGGAGGCAATCACGCCGACAATGCTCCCTAGAACAATTCTCCCTCGGCGATACGCTCTAAGATTTCTTTCGACGGGATGAAGAAGAGCTGCCCCTTTTCGGCGGTCGAATACTCGAGCAGGCGGTCATCCTGCGTAAACATATTGGTAACCATCTGCCGTGTCACATCCCAGTGACGCGCGTAACCGATGAAATAGGTGCCGCGTACCCCCTTCTCCGGGATTCGCAAAGACGACGTTCATACGCACGATCTTGTGCTCCTC